>Ga0214472_10003183_pt1 | contig 17430 bp, 20 predicted proteins | sample RVTome_6_FD_207662 | JGI IMG/M metagenome (GOLD analysis project Ga0214472, IMG submission 207662) | Soil microbial communities from uranium-contaminated site in the Upper Colorado River Basin, Wyoming, United States - RVT140D175 | ecosystem: Environmental > Terrestrial > Soil > Contaminated >... | reverse complement strand
AGGTCCACCGGGCGGCTGCCGATGGCGCAGCCACCGGGCAGGGAGATATCGGCGCTGCCGAAGTGCGCCAGCATCGGCCCCAACACCAGGATAGACGCACGCATGGTCTTGACCAGCTCATAGGGTGCGCAGAAGTCGTGGATCGGCCGAGGATCGATCTCGACACTCAGTTTTTCGTCCACCATCAGTTCGACGCCCATGCGTCGAATCAGCTCTAGCATGGTGGTGATATCGTGCAGGTGAGGCAGGTTACAGATGGTGACCGGCTCGCTGGCCAGCAGCGTGGCCGCCAGGATCGGCAGCGCCGAGTTCTTGGCACCGGATATACGCACCTCGCCCCGCAGGGGGACACCACCCTCGATCAACAATTTATCCATCAGGCGATCCTGTCAGCTGAGTGTTTACTGCTTGGCAGCCCACTGGGCGGGAGTAAAGGTCTTGATTGAAACAGCATGGATGGCACCACTGGCGATCTGCTCGGTCAGACAGGCGTACACCAACTGCTGCTTCTTCACCGGGCTCAGACCGGCAAAACACTCGCCGACCACGGTAATCTGGAAGTCACAGCCTTCACCCGCTGTATAAACGGTGCAATCCTCGAGCTGACGCTCGATGATCTGTTTCACTTCTTCAGCTTGCATGCGCAACTCCGAATGCAGAGTTTGGGTTCGTTTCGGGACAGGGTGGGAATGATACAGCTTCGCCGCAGCGCGGGCCACCACAGCACCGGACGCGGCTATAAACAGGGAGGGGAACCCGGCGCCGGAATTGCAGAACGGCGCCGGGCGAAGCTCTCTATGCTCGAAGCTCTCTATGGTCTAAGATCCGGGCGCGACCGAGCGCCCCGTCCAGCCCGACCAGATCGGCGATCGACACCATATCGGCGGGAAGATTCCGGGCCGTCAGCTCCAGGCCGGTATGCGCCGCCAGACGGCGACAGGAGAGCCAGAGCGCCAGTGCCGAGCTGTCGACCCTGCTCACCTCGCCGAAATCCAGTTGACACGCCCCTGTCTGCTTGGCCAACAGCGCTTCGACCTCCGCCCTGACCGCCATGACGGTACCGAACAGCAGTTCGCCGCTGAGCGCGATCACGCCGGCCGCCGGCTGCTCAACCTTCGTCACCGCCACCCTCTCCACCCGTGGTCTTGACCGATACCTGGGACTCCCAGCTATCGATGACACCACCGATGCTGCTGTGGCGCTGATAGAGATCGGAGAACTGATTCTTGAACGTCAGCCGCAGGTTAACGCCATCGACGTTAACGTTGACCAGGGTCCAGCGATCACCCTGTTTCAGCATATAGTAGACCAGGCTATAAGTATTGCCGTTGGCGGCACGCACGTTGACGGTGACTACCTGCTTGTCCGGCTCCGGGCTCTCCGCCTTAGGCGGTACGATCTCATAGGTCTCGAATTCAAAACCGACGATCGCCTTGGCGAAGGTTTTCAGCAGCGTATTCTTGAACACCTCGGAGAAACGGAGCATCTCCTCGTCGGAAGCCTGGCGGTAATACTTGCCCATCACCCGCTTGGCGATGTAGGGAAAATCCACCACCGGCGAAATGACGCGCTCCACCTCAGCCATCATCTCCCCGATCTTCTCCGGCGACTTGAGGCTCTCGTCCTCGACGACCGCCAGCATATCACGCGTGGCACTGTCCATAACGCCGCTCGCCTCCTGCCAGGAGGGCTGGGCCGTGGCCTGAGCGCCCAGCGCAGGCAGAAGCAGCGTAAAACCGAGAAGCGCCGCCGATACCAGATTTCGCACGTTCATCTCATTCACTCACTTTGTTGAACAGGAATTTACCGACCAGATCCTCAAGAACCAGGGCGGACTGTGTATCTTGGATGCGATCCCCGTCCTTAAGGTTCACATCTTCGGCCCCCGGCGTGATACCGATATACTGCTCGCCCAGCAGGCCGGCGGTCAGGATCTGAGCCGAGCTGTCGGTACTCAGGAAATCCACATCGTCACGGATCCTCATCTCGACCTCGGCGACCAGAAACTTCGGGTCCAGCCTGATCGCCGTGACCTCGCCGATCTGCACGCCGGACATCGCCACCTTGGCTCGGGCGGTCAGACCGCCGATATTCTCGAAACGGGCGTAGACCTTGTAGCCACCGCCCTGGTCGGCCAGGTTCAAGCCGCTGATATTCAGCGCCAGCACCGCCAATGCCACGGCTCCCGCCAGCATCAGGAAGCCCACGCCGATCTCCATTGTACGCATGCGCATTATTACAACTCTCCAAACATTAACGCAGTCAGAATGAAATCCAGACCCAGCACCGCCAGCGACGAGAACACCACCGTGCGGGTCGTGGCCTGACTGATTCCCTCCGATGTCGGCACACAGTCGTAGCCTTCAAACACCGCGATCCAGGTCACCACGGCACCAAACACGATCGATTTGATGACGCCGTTGAGTACGTCTTCGCTGAAATCCACCGATTGCTGCATGTTGGCCCAGAAGGAACCGTCGTAGATACCCAACCAGTCAACAGCAACGATCGCGCCACCCCACACCCCCACGACCGAAAAGATCACGGTCAGGATCGGCATGGAGATGAATCCGGCCCAGAAGCGGGGGGCGATCACCCTGCGCAGCGGATCCACCCCGATCATCTCGAGGCCGGCAAGCTGCTCGGTGGCCTTCATCAGGCCGATCTCGGCAGTCAAGGCGGAACCCGCACGCCCGGCAAACAGCAACGCGGTCACCACCGGTGCCAGCTCGCGTACCAGGCTCAGCGCCACCATCTGCCCCACTGCCTGCTCCGAGCCGTAGTCGACCAGAATCGTATACCCCTGCAGCCCCAGCACCATGCCGATGAAAGCGCCGGAGACCACGATGATCACCAGCGACAACACGCCGACGAAGTAGAGCTGCTTGACCAGCAACGGGAACATGACGAGCGGCGCCGGGCGCGCAACCAGCGACTGCACCAACAACTGACCGGCGCGTCCGAATGTCGCCAGCCGTGACAGGGCGCCATGGCCCAGCGACTGTATCCAATCCAGCATTTTAGGGAGTTTCCTGTAACAGTTCCTGCATCAAATCCGGCGCCGGATAGTGGAAGGGTACCGGACCGTCCGGCAGCCCCTGCATGAACTGACGCACCTGTTCGGAATCCACGGAGGCCAACTGCTCGGGCGAGCCCTCGGCGATCACCTTCCCATCCGCCACCACATAGACGTAATCGGCGATTCCCAGCGTTTCCTTGATATCGTGGGAGACGATGATGCTGGTATGCCCCAGCGCCTGATTGAGACGCCGAATCAGGTTGACCAGCACGCCCATCGCGATCGGATCCTGGCCGGTAAACGGCTCGTCGTACATCACGATATCGGGATCGAGCGCGATCGCTCTCGCCAAGGCCACGCGCCGGGCCATGCCACCGGAGAGTTCGCTCGGCATCAGTTTCGCGGCACCGCGCAGGCCGACCGCCTGCAGCTTCATCAGCACGATATCGCGGATCATCTCCTCGGCCAGGTCGGTGTGCACCCGAATCGGGAAGGCCACGTTCTCGAACACGCTCATGTCGGTGAACAGTGCACCGCTCTGGAACAGCATCCCCATCCGCTCGCGGACGAGAAACAGATCACCGCGGCCGAGTGTGGGGATATTGTCGCCCTCGAGCAGAATCTGCCCGCCATCGGGCTTGAGCTGACCGCCGATCAGTTTGAGCAGGGTTGTCTTCCCGGTACCGGAGGGCCCCATGATCGCCGTCACCTTGCCGCGCGGCACCCGAAGGCTGATGTCGTCGAAGATGGTGCGTGAACCGCGACGGAACGTCAGGCCGCGGATGTCGATGATGATATCGCTCAGTGGGTCCATAGCTGCCCAGGAGGCCTCACACTCAGTTCCTTCTGCCGCGGCGCACATGCATCGCAGACTAATTTCAAAGCGCAGCAATATACCACTCTCGGGTTAAAACGTGAATTGCCCTAGCTCCGGCACAGCTATGCACTGATCTACGACCGGCAATCCGTCGTCCGAAGCTACCGGATCACGAACCTTTTTCATGCCCTTCCGTTGATACCGAGCAATATTTCAACGCCGCCGCCCTGACAGATCCGTAAACGCCAACTACATTTACGATTCTCGGAACACCACTCCCCGAGTGGTTCCACATATCGTCACCAACGGAATGGAGAAGAAGGAGGACACAATGTGCGTTTCAAACCTATCTGATGACGATTTCGATATAGCCTTGGGTGCCGGAATCGATTACCAGGCGCAATACGAGGCCTTCCGGCTCTATTCGGCCCATGGCGGACAGGAGGGCCTGTCCCGGACAAGAGTTGCGAAGTCCATCCCCAGGCCTGCCGTAAACCATGGATCCCTGATCAGCCCCAGGCGACATGCACCGCAGTTCACCGCGCGACATTGACCCACCCCGCCCCATTCAGCCTTGACGCCCGCAACAACCCACGATTGACCGGATGGCGTCAAGGCTGGGGGGACTCCCACTCCCCGACCCGCTCTCTGTGCCCGACTACCCATCTGTTGTACACTCCTCCCCTTCACGACTTGAACCGTTTTCCAGAGACAAGACCACCCATGACCGATTTCGATTTTCTCCGCACCGGCCGCCGCACCATAGAGCTGGAACTGGACGCGGTGCAGAATCTGCTCAAACACCTGGATCAACGCTTCACCCGCGCTTGCGAGTTGATGCTCGACTGCCGCGGGCGCGTCATCGTGACCGGGATGGGCAAGTCCGGCCATATAGGCAACAAGATCGCCGCCACTCTGGCCAGCACCGGCACGCCCGCCTTTTTCGTTCATCCGGGCGAAGCCAGCCACGGCGACCTGGGGATGTTCACCGGCGACGATGTAGTACTGGCACTGTCCAACTCCGGCGAAACGGCAGAGGTGGTCACCATACTGCCGCTGATCAAGCGGATGCAGGCACCGCTGATCAGCATGACCGCACGACCGGAATCCACACTATCGAAGGCCGCGGACGTCAGCCTGCATATCCCGGTCGATCGCGAGGCCTGCCCCCTGGGGCTGGCACCGACCTCCAGCACCACCGCACAACTGGTACTCGGTGATGCCCTGGCGATCTCCCTGCTGGAAGCACGCGGCTTCAGCGCCGAGGACTTCGCCTTCTCCCACCCCGGCGGCGCACTCGGTCGACGTCTGCTGTTGAAGGTGGATGACATCATGCACACCGATGACGCGATCCCGGTTGTCGGCTCCACCACGTCGGTACGCGATGCGCTGCTCGAGGTCACCCGCAAGCGCCTGGGCATGACCGCGGTGGTCGACGACGACGGTCGACTGATCGGCATCTTCACCGACGGCGACCTGCGCCGCACCCTGGATCAGGAGGTCGATCTGAAACAGACCCCGATCGCCGACGTCATGACCGTCAACTGCACCACCGTGCAGCCCGGCATTCTGGCGGCGGAAGCGCTGCAGGTCATGCAGAGCCGCAAGATCAACGCTCTGGTGGTGACCGACGCCGACCGGCAGCCGGTCGGCGCGCTGAACATGCACGACATGCTCAAGGCGGGGGTGATCTGATGCTGAACGATCTGAGCCAGACCCAACTCGAACGCCTGCGCCGGGTACGCCTGGTCGTCTTCGACGTCGACGGCATCCTCAACAGCGGACAGCTCAATTTCCTCGCCGACGGCCGGGAGATCAAGTCGTTCAGCATCCTGGACGGTCTGGGGATCAAGCTGCTGCACAAGGGCGGCATCAAGAGCGCCATCATCACCGGACGCCGCTCGCCGCAGGTGGAACTCCGCGCGGAAGCACTGGGCATCGGCTACCTGCGCCAGGGACGCGAAGACAAGCTGGTCGCCCTCGAGGAGCTTTGGCACGAGACCGGCTTCGACGCCGACGACACCGCCTATATGGGTGACGACCTGCCCGACCTCGCCGCTATCCGCCGGGTGGGTTTTGGCGCCACCGTCCCCAACGGCCACTGGTTCGTACGCGAGCACGCCGACTGGATCAGCCAGACCGCGGGCGGCATGGGGGCCGGACGCGAGCTGTGCGAACTGATTCTCGCCGCACAGGGCAAACTGGACGATCTGCTCAAGGAGTATCTCTAGGTGTTCAGCAGCGCCCGCATACGCCTTCTGATCGCACTGGCGATCGTCACGCCGGTGCTGATCTACTGGGGCGTCTCCGGCGATAGCCGACCGCAACACCCCGGCGGCGCCGGCGAAGGCGACGCCGGCATCGACTTCTTTATGCGAGATGCCCGAACCGTCTACTGGTCTGCCGAAGGCGAGCGCGCGCGGGAATGGCAAACACCGGAACTCAACCACTACCCGCAACGCGCCCGGAGCGAACTGCAAACGCCGGAAACATCGATGCCGACCGACGACGGCGGGCTATACAAAATACGCGCCAACGAAGGGTGGATCATCGACGACCAGAGTCAGATTCAACTTGCAGGCGATGTTGAGGTTAACCATAATCCGCAGTCCGGACCGGCAGGAATCCTGACCACCGACAGCCTGACGATCTACCCGCCGCGGAACTTCGCCCGCACCGATGAACCGGCGACACTGGTTCGCGATGGCGAGCGGACCGATACGGTCGGACTCGAGGTCTATTTCGATCAACAAAGGATAGAGCTGCTTTCACATGTACGGGGTAGATACAATGCGCGTTAACCGCCTGCTTCAAGCCGCCCTCTGCAGCCTGGCGCTGATCGGCGTCGCCTCGCCCGCCCTGGCTCTCCCCGAAGACCGCGCCCAGCCGATCCATATCAGCGCCGACAGCGCCAGCATGAACGAAAAGACCGGCGTCACCGTCTACAGCGGCCGGGTCGAAATATCCCAGGGCACGATGAAGATCCGCGGTGATCGTGTCGAGCTGTACCGCTCGGCAGGCGGAGAGGTGGACCGCATCGTCTCCGTCGGTCAACCGGCCGAGTTCGAACAACAACCCAAGGCAAACGACCCCATAACCCATGCATATGGACTGCGCATGGAGTACCGGATCGGCGCCCAGCAGGTCACGATCAGTGAACAGGCGAGGGTCGAGCAGGGCCAGGACACCTTTACCGGCGAGCGCATCGTGTACAACATGGACAAGGCGATCGTCGATGCCTATAGCAGCCAAAACGGCGACCAGCGCGTCAAGATGGTGATTCAGCCCAAGAGCAACGGGAACGGGCCGTCACAATGATGCAGCTGGAAGCACTGCACCTGGCCAAGAGCTACAAGGGGCGCCAGGTCGTTCGCGACGTATCGATATCGATCGGCAGCGGTGAAGTGGTCGGCCTTCTGGGCCCCAACGGTGCCGGCAAAACCACCTGCTTCTACATGATCGTCGGGCTGATCAAGGCCGATCATGGCCAGATCCGCATAGACCAGGACGACATCACCCGACTGGCGATGCACGGACGGGCACGGCGCGGCATCGGCTACCTGCCTCAGGAAGCGTCGATCTTTCGCAAGCTGAGTGTGCACGACAACCTGATGGCGATCCTGGAAACCCGCAAGGACCTGAACAAACGGGAGCGGGAGCAGCGGGTCCAAGAGCTGCTGGAGGAGTTCCATATCACCCACCTGGCCGGCAACCTCGGCATGTCGCTTTCCGGTGGCGAGCGGCGCCGTGTGGAGATCGCCAGAGCGCTGGCGACCGAACCGGCCTTCATACTGCTGGACGAGCCCTTTGCCGGCGTCGACCCCATCTCGGTGGGCGACATCAAGCAGACGGTGCGCCACCTGCAGGACAGGGGCATAGGTGTTTTGATAACGGACCACAATGTCCGCGAAACGCTGGATATCTGTCAGCGCGCCTATATTGTTAGTGATGGCGGCATACTGGCACAGGGCGACCCACAACAGATACTGGCAAACCAACAGGTAAGGCTGGCGTACCTGGGCGAGCAGTTCAGGCTCTGACCCGGGCGCGACAACATCCGATCCACGTAACGGCATATCGCGTATATGAAGCAATCCTTACAGCTCAAAATCGGTCAGCAACTCACCATGACGCCCCAGTTGCAACAGGCGATCCGCCTGCTGCAACTGTCGACACTGGATCTGCAACAGGAGATCCAGCAAGCGCTGGAGAGCAACCCGCTGCTCGAGATCAGCGAAGAGGATACGGACCTCCCCGACGGCAACGACGATAACAATCGCGAACCGGAGCGTACCGACGACAGCGAAGAGCACCGCGACAGCAGAGAAGAGCGCGGCGACAACAGCGACAGTTCGGCCGAGGAATCATACGAGGACAGCAGCGAAGACAGCTGGAGCGAGGACATCCCCTCCGAACTGACCACCGACAGCTCCTGGGACGACACCTACCAGCAGGCCACACCCAGCACGCCGACCTCCGGCCGCGACGATGACTGGGAACCGGGCGACAACGACACCCGCGACGAGACCCTGCAGGACCACCTGATCTGGCAGCTCAACCTGACCCCGATGAGCGACAGCGACCGTCTCGTCGCCGAGGCGATCATCGACGGCATCGAGCCCGACGGCTACCTGACGATCACCGCCGAGGAGCTGCTCGAACAGTTTTGCCGGCAGTACCCGGATGAGTTCGCCGACAGCGAACTGGACGAGATCGAAGCCGTACTGCACCGCGTCCAGCAGTTCGATCCGCCGGGCGTCGCGGCGCGCGACCTCAGCGAATGCCTGGCGATCCAGCTGCGCCAGCTGCCCGCCGACACCCCCTGGCTCGGCGAAGCGCTGAAACTGGTACAGGAACACCTGCAGCTTCTCGGCAATCACGACTACAAGTCGCTGCTGAGACGGATGAGGGTAAAAGAGGAGGCGCTGCAGGAGATCATTCGCCTGATTCAAAGCCTGAACCCCAAGCCCGGTGCCATGATCGCAGCCGGCCAGCCCGAGTATGTCATCCCCGATGTGGTGGTCGCCAAGGTCAAGGATGAATGGACGGTCAACCTGAACCCCGATGCCGCCCCCCGGCTACGGATCAATACCCAGTACGCCGGCCTGATCCGCCGTGCCGACAACAGCGCCGACAACAGTTTCCTGAAGAACCATCTGCAGGAAGCACGCTGGTTTCTGAAAAGCCTGCTCAGCCGCAACGACACCCTGCTCAAGGTCGCGACCGAGATCGTCGGCCGCCAGTCCGACTTCCTCGAACAGGGCGAAGAGGCGATGAAACCGATGGTACTGCATGACATCGCCGAAGCGGTGGGGATGCATGAATCAACCATCTCCCGAGTCACGACGCAGAAGTACATGCACACGCCGCGCGGCATATTCGAGCTGAAGTACTTTTTCTCCAGCCATGTCAGCACCTCCGACGGCGGCGCGGCCTCCTCGACCGCGATTCGAGCACTGATCAAAAAGCTGGTGTCGGCGGAAAATCCGGCCAAACCGCTGAGCGACAACAAGATTGCACAACTACTGGATGAGCAGGGAATCAATGTCGCCAGGCGTACCATCGCCAAATATCGCGAGGCGATGTCGATTCCACCTTCTAATGAGCGCAAGCGTCTGGTTTAATTGAAGTTGAGAGGCACGATATAAAAGCGTGCAACGACGAGGAGAAACGTATGCAGATCAACATTACCGGCCATCATGTCGAACTGACCGAAGCGCTGAACGACTATGTCCGCTCGAAATTCGACAAGCTGGAGCGCCATTTCGACAACATCACCAATGCCCAGGTGACCCTCAGCGTTGAGAAGCAACGTCAGCAGGCCGAAGCCGACGTGCATATCGCCGGTGGACAGATCTTTGCCACCCACGAGCACGACGACATGTATGCCGCGATCGACGGACTGATCGACAAGCTTGATCGTCAGATCATCAAACACAAGGAAAAGATGAAAGCACACAAATAAACCAGAAGCTCCTGTCAGATAATGAACTTGACCGAACTGCTGACCGAATCGCGCACCCTCTGTCACGCCGATATCGGCAGTAAAAAACGAGCTCTGGAACTGGCCGGCGACACCCTCGCCGGCCAGCCGGGCGCCCCCGCCGCCGACCAGATATTCAGCGGCCTGCTCAACCGTGAACGCCTTGGCAGCACCGGCATCGGTGATGGCGTCGCGATCCCCCACTGTCGTCTCGCCGACTGCCATCAGGCAATGGCGCTGCTGATGACCTTGGCAACCCCCATCGACTTCGACGCGATCGACAACCGCCCTGTCGACCTGCTCTGCGTGCTGCTGGTGCCCGAAGATGGCGCCGAAGAGCACCTGCAGACGCTGGCCGGGCTGGCCGAACTGTTCAGCCAGAGCGAAGTTCGGGAGCAACTGCGCGCCTGCGAGCAGTCGCCGCAGCTGTTCGAGACCATGCAGAATCTTGCCTCAGCGCAGAGGACCTGATGAAACTGGTCGTGATCAGCGGCCGTTCCGGCTCGGGCAAGAGTACTGCGCTGCAGGCACTCGAGGATGTCGATTTCTACTGTATCGACAACCTGCCCGCCCGACTGCTGCCCGAACTGATCGAACAGATGCTCGGCGATCCCGAACATCCGGCACGGCTGGCGGTCAGCATCGATGCGCGCAACCTGGTCAGCAACCTACACGCCTTTCCGGAGATCATCGCGGACCTGTCGAAACGCGGCGATCTCAGTTGCGAGATCCTCTACCTCGACGCCGCCGAATCGACATTGATCAAGCGCTACAGCGCCACCCGGCGCAAGCATCCGCTGTCGGATAGCCAGTCGGGTCTGCGCGAGGCGATCGAATATGAGCGCGACCTGCTCGAGGGGATCGCCAGCCTGGCCGACATCCGCGTCGATACCACACGGCTGAGCCTCTACGAACTGCGCGACACCATCAAGCTGCGCATCGCCCAGCACAGCGAACAATCGCTGTCGCTGCAGTTCGAATCCTTCGGTTTCAAACACGGCGTCCCTCTCGACGTGGATTTCACCTTCGATGTCAGGATGCTGCCCAACCCCTATTGGGTACCGGAACTGCGCCGGTTCACCGGTCGAGAGCGGGAGGTGATCGAGTTTCTCGAGCGAGCGCCGGAGGTCGACGAGATGATCGGCGATATCCGCGACTTTCTGGAGCGCTGGATCCCCCACTTCAGACGCAACAACCGCAGCTATGTGACGGTCGGTATCGGCTGCACCGGGGGACAGCACCGTTCGGTCTACATTGCCGAGCAACTGGCTGGTCATTTCGGTCAACTTATGGATAATGTCCATGTTCGCCACCGCGAACTGACATGATGCCCTCCGCTCGACCCCAGGGAAGCCGATGATCGAGAAGCAGCTGACCATAATCAATAAACTCGGCCTACACGCACGGGCCGCGGCCAAATTGATCAACACCACCGGCCACTACTCCAGCGAGATCAAGATCGACAAGCAGGGTCGAGTCGTCGACGGCAAGAGCATCATGTCGGTCATGATGCTGGCCGCCTCCAAGGGTACCGAACTGATCTTCCGGATCAGCGGCGAGGACGAAGAGGAAGCGATGGCCGCCATCGAAACCCTGATCAACAACCGCTTCGACGAGCCGGAATAGAGCGGACGCCCTGCCGTCGCTATACTTTTCGTGATACCCGGCCCATCTCCCAACTGAGCGATCGTTGCCGCATGAGTTCTCAGCAGGACAAACCCAATCGCCTCGACAACCTCGGCAGCGCTCTCGACAGAAGCGAGATCCGACAACTGAGGTACATGCTCAACAAGGGCTTGCGACCGGTCGAAGCGGCCAAACTGCTGGAAAAATCCCCGCCGAAAGAGCGCCAACTGCTGTGGAACCTGCTCAGCCAGGAGAACGAGGGCAAGATCCTCCAACATCTGGGCGACGATATCCAGACCGACATCCTCAGCCGCATGGACGCCAGCGAACTGCTGCTGGTGACCGAGGGGCTCGACTCCGACGACATGGCCGATATCCTGCAGCAGCTCCCCGAGCGGGTGATGAAAGAGCTGCTGCGGATCATGGACAAACAGAACCGCAAGCGGGTCGAAAAACTGCTCTCCTACCCCGAGGATACGGCCGGCGGACTGATGAACACGGATACCGTCACCATCAGGCCCGATATCACGGTGGATACGGTGCTGCGCTACCTGCGCCGCCATAGCGAAATCCCGCACACCACCGACAGTCTGTTCGTGGTCAGCCGCAAGGACTCCTTTATCGGCCTGCTGCCGCTGACCCGGCTGCTGACCTCCGATCCACAGGTGATGGTGCGCGAGATCATGCAGACCGAGCTGGAGGCGATCCCGGCGGATCTGCCGGCGCAGGAGGTGGCGCGGCTGTTCGAGGACCAGGACCTGGTCTCGGCACCGGTGGTCGACGAACAGGGCAAGCTGCTCGGCCGCGTCACCATCGACGATGTGGTCGACGTGATCCGTGAAGACGCCGACCACTCGCTGATGAGCATGGCCGGTCTGGATGAGGACGAGGACACCTTCGCGCCGGCGATCCGCACCACCCGCCGCCGCGCGGTCTGGCTCGGCATCAACCTGATCACCGCGTTTATCGCCTCGGCCGTGATCGGCCTGTTCGAAGACACCCTGGAGCAGGTGGTCGCACTGGCGGTGCTGATGCCGATCGTTGCCTCGATGGGCGGCATCGCCGGCAGCCAGACCCTGACCCTGGTGATCCGCGGCCAGGCACTGGGCCAGATCGAGCGCAGCAACATCGGCTGGCTGTTCAATCGAGAGCTGATCTCGGGTGCGCTGAACGGTACACTATGGGCCTTGATCGTCGCCGCCGTCGCGGTGGCCTGGTTCGGCGACCTGACGGTCGGGATCGTGATCGCGCTGGCGATCGTGATCAATCTTCTGGCCGGTGCCATGGCCGGCACCCTGCTGCCGATGATCCTGAAAAGTGCCGGTATAGACCCGGCGCTGGCGGGCAGCGTACTGCTGACGACGATTACCGATGTGGTCGGCTTCTTTGCATTCCTGGGTCTGGCGACCCTGTTTTACGGTTGAAACGATGAGCGAATTCGAGCACGACACGGGACTCGATCCCGACGAGGAGCTGGGGCCAAGCCGCAGTCAGATAAAACGGGACATGGAAGCGCTGCAGGAACTGGGCAAGCGCATCACCGAATTGAGGCCCGACCAGCAGGCGCAGGTGCCGATGGACGAGCGGCTGGCCAATGCCGTCGCCGAGATGCGCCGTATCAGCGCGCACGGCGCCCGCAAGCGCCAGTTGCAGTTTATCGGCAAGCTGATGCGTACCGCCGACGCCGACGCGATCCGCGAGGTGATCGAGCGCTTCGATTCCGCCTCCAGCGTGCACAACCAGCACTTCCACGCCCTGGAGCAGTGGCGCGAACGCTTGATCGCCGGGGGTAACGACGACCTGCAGCGCTATATCGAGGCCCATCCCCAGGCCGACATCCAGCACCTGCGCCAACTGGTACGCAACGCACAGAAGGAGCGCAAGGAGGAGAAGCCTCCGGTCCATGCGCGCAAGCTGTTCCGCTACCTGCGCGAGGTCAGCGAGCAGGCCTGATACGAGCAGGCCTGATAGACGCTCAGGCCCAGTGATCGCGCCGATGCTGCCGGACCGGCATCTCGGCGCGCAGTTTCCCGAGCCTGTCCAGATCCACGTCGGCGACCACCACGCCCTCGCCCTGTGCCCGGCAACCGAGCACCGATCCCCAGGCGTCGACGATCATCGAATGGCCCCAGGTCTCCCGCGTGGCGCTGTGGACACCGCCCTGCCCCGCCCCCAGACAGTAGCACTGGGTTTCGATCGCCCGAGCCCTGAGCAGTATTTCCCAGTGCGCCTCGCCGGTCACCCTGGTAAAGGCGGCCGGAACCAGCAGAATCTCCGCCCCCTGATCACGTAGTCGCTGGTAGTGACCGGGAAAGCGCAGGTCATAACAGATACTCAAGCCCAGACGCCCCACCGGCGAGTCCACCACGACTACGGCCTCACCGGGCTCGAAACGTTCGGATTCGCGATAGCGCGACAGCGCATCACCGACATCGACATCGAACAGATGACGCTTATCGTAGCTCGCCACGAGTCGGCCGCCGGCATCCACCACCAGAAGCCTACTGCGCACCCGGCCATCCTCGATCGTCGAGCCATCCGGTCGCGATAGTGCCGGAGTGCTGCCGGCGACCAGCCACATGTCGTGCTCGCGCGCGCGGGCGGCGAGCCAGCCGGACAGCCGTGCCGTCCTCGACTCATCTTCCGCCAACTCCCGTACCCCGCCGCTTTCGATCAAGGCGAAGTTTTCCGGCAATACCGCCAACCTCGCCCCCTGTTGCGCCGCGGACGCGATCAGCCGCTCGGCCTGAGCCAGGTTCGCCTCGACCTCCTTGCCGGACACCATCTGGATCGCCGCGATCCTGTTACGCTTCGTATCGGCCATCAACGCTCCTCCGCCTGCTTGACACCCTGGGTCTGCAGCTCCACCTGCGGCTCGCCCCAATCCCCGGAGATTCGGTATTTCAACGTCGTCACCTTCTCCAGCTTGTCGCCGATCAGCTTGTCGATCAGGAACACCGCCCCCGCCACCTGCGGCGCCCCCAGCAACACCGCGGCGAACGGCACGTTGCTGGCCAACGGCAGCACCACCTCCATCTCCTTGTCCACCGTCTCGTCGACCAGGTTCAACGAGCCGGTCGCCTTCAGGTTGGCCGAAGGTCCCTCCATCAGCAACGGATCCAGCGTTGTCGCGACCCCTTGCTCGATACGGTAGTGCCCTTCGAGGCGATCGAACGCCACCCCCTTCTGCAACAGGTCCGAGAAGTCGAGCCGCAGTCGGCGCCCCAGAGTGTTGAAATTGAGTATGCCGAACACCCTGAGCAGGTTCGCGCTGTCGCCCGACTCGATCAGGCGGCCGTTCTTGAACTTGAATCTCGTCATACCGTCCAGCCTGGCACTGGCGATCGACCAGGGCGCCCCCGGCCACTCCAGCTGTAGGTCCGCGCTCAGCTCTTCGCTCTCCAGCGCCTTCTCCAGCTTCCAACGCTCCAACTGACGCCCGATATCCTTCCCCTCTATCTTCAACGTCAAGCCGGTATAGGGGTGCGCCCCCGTCAGCCAGTTGAGCTCTCCCTTGAGACTGATCTGGGCAAGCCGAGCATCGATATTGCGCACCCGCAGACGCTTCCCCTCCGGACGCAGGTTCGCGCTCCAGCGCCCCCAGTCCCGCCCCTTGAAGCTGAGTTGCTCGATTTCGATATCGGCAGGCCGCAGCGAGTCGGGTGCCAACAGCTCGGCGACCTCCTCGCCGTCCTCTTCGGCATCGACCGCCGGCTCGCCCGCCGTCGGCAGTTGTCCCAACGACAGCCGCGACAGCCTGATCGCAAGCGGCCGCTCGTCATCGGGGATCTGCACCTCACCGGCAATATCCCTGCCCTCGAGTCTCACCCCCCAGCCGTCGGGCTCGGGTTTCACGATCGCTCTCAGGTCGTTGAGCACCTGACCGCCCGCCCGCAGCTGCCCTATGCTCAGGTCGACCTCCTGCAGGGCTTCGGCTCCCGACTCGGAGGCCTGCGCACCCTCCTCGCTCGGTTCCGCCGACGGCGCGGACTGCAACCGCTCCAGCAGCGTCATCAGTTCACCGACCTCCAGCTGCGCCAGCGAACCGTCGATATAAAGCCCAGCGTCCTGTCGGAGCACGGCATCGCCCTCACCCAGGTGCAGGGTCCCGCGCAGCGCCTGTCGGGACAGATCGAAGCGCCCCTTCAGCGCCTGCCGATAGCTGAAGTCGAGCTGTTGCGAAGCCGGTTCGAGCCTTAATTTCAGTTCGCCCGGCTGAGACTCCGACAGCCTCAGCGGCGACGGCAAGTCCACCGCGACGCCCTCGAGATCGGAGTCGATCTCCAGCCGATCGACACAATCGGCCTGACCGTTGCTGAGTACCAGTGCCGCCGTATAGCCCAGAGTGCCGCGCATCAGTTTCAACTGATCGACCCCGGTCCAGCGCCGCGCCTCCTCCAGCGGCAACCGCCCCTTCATCTCGACCCGGGTGACGCCGCTGCGGGTCGAGATCTGCCCGCCGATCGTCTGGCCGAAGAGCCTGCCCTTCAACCCGGTACCGGCGAGACCGCCGGCCGTGGTATAGCTCAACACTCCATTCAGCGCCGACAGTTGCAGCCGCTTCGACTCCGACCCGAGACCGGCGTCGATCAGACGGCCTTTCGCCGCCACGTTCAGCTTCGCCCCGGCTTCGGACTGGACGGGAATATCCAGTACCAGGTCGGTTTCCATATCGCCGTCGAAATGCCAGTCATCGAGCGCCTCCCCGACCGACTGCAGGGGTTTGGAGCGCAGCACCCGCTCCAGGTCCGCGGCCGGGCCTTTGACCTCGGCCAGCACCTTCAGCCGCGGTTCGTGCAGAGGCTTGTAGGCCCAGCCGGCCTTGATGGTCGAATCCAACAGCGCCGCATGACGAATATCGATGCGCAGATCGCCATTGCGGATATAGAGGAACAGGTCGGCATCGTCGAGGCTGGGCCAATCCGGGTCGTATTTCAGCTGCGCCCTGCCGATATCGAAAAACAGTTGCACCGTCGGCGGCCGGCGCGGCTCCAGACTGCGCGTCCCGCCGTGCAGCAACAGCCCCGCCTGACGTATCGCCCCCGCCTGAATGGCGTTGCCCAGCCAGTTGTACAGTCCCGAGCCCACTTCGTGTTCGGGCGTGAAACTCTGGGCCAGCCCGGCATCCGCATCGGTGATGCCGATCTGCAGCGTCAGTTCGGTCTGCCGCTCGGAATCGTACGGGATATCGATACTGAAACGTCCGGCCGCGCTGACGCCGGGCTCGCCGAGGTGCAGCAGCTCGCTGTGGATAAGTGCGGATTCAGGGCTCAGCTCCCAGCGCACGATGCCGTCGGCGCGGTTAAAGTGCCACCCCTGAGGATAGAGTTTGGGAAAGTGCAGGTCGAACCTGTCGGACGTCAGGTGCAGCGCGCCGCCGGCGATGTCCGCCTGCAGCAGCCCGGAAACCCCGGCGGCAGCCGGAGCCCCGTAATAGGCCTGCACGGCCAGGCCATCCGCATCGGCCTGCAGCGCGAAATCGCGCCACTCGCCACCGACCGGCCACTCCACTACCAGATTGCCCAACCGGCCGCTCGGCTTCAGCGCGTCGACCACTTCGGCCACTCTCTCCGGCAGCGCCGCCTGCTGCAGCAGCCAGTCGACGAGCGGCGCCAGTTCCAGCTCCGGCACCGCGACACGTCGCGGCACCACGGACGGCCGCAACCCCTCCCCCTCCAGCAGCACCTGAGGCACGACCAGTTCGGCACCCGCCGTATTGAGGTGTATATCGTTCAACTGCAGTTGATACCCCTGCGCCTTGGGCAAGAGGGCGAAGTCGAGATGGCTGTTGGTCAACAGGATCCGCTTCGGCGCGGCACCGTACTCCAGCTCCCCGACCGCCAACGCGCCCTGCAGCGACGCCAGTGCGCCGTCGTGCCAGCGTCCCCAGAACTCGGTACCGGCACGCAACCGGATCAGCGGTATCTCCAGATCGATCAGGTTGAACAGCTCCGGACCCAGGGAGTCGAGCTTGAGGTAGAAGGG
>Ga0214472_10003181_pt1 | contig 17431 bp, 16 predicted proteins | sample RVTome_6_FD_207662 | JGI IMG/M metagenome (GOLD analysis project Ga0214472, IMG submission 207662) | Soil microbial communities from uranium-contaminated site in the Upper Colorado River Basin, Wyoming, United States - RVT140D175 | ecosystem: Environmental > Terrestrial > Soil > Contaminated >... | reverse complement strand
TCTCAGAACCTCGAATAATGCTGGTGATATACCCGCTTCCGCAGGGCGCACGCCTGGCGTACGAGGTACGGCTGTCTACCGCAGTGCCACGTGGGGCATGGTATTACTACGTCGATGCTAAGGACGGAAGCGTAATTGTTAAAAAGAACAACCTGAGATACGAGGGAGACGTAAACGGCAGCGGGCTGCTCTGGAATGGAGCGCCCGTTGCTTTAGAATTATATGAACATGACGGGACGAAATATCTTGCGGATGGTACGAAAAGCATGAGCAACATTTCTACCTTAGACTTTGTAAACAGCGGCAATTCGCTGGACAATCAGGCAACATTTCAAAAATTCAAGACCAACGGTTCAATAAGTTCGTGGGATGCTAATGACTTATTATACGTGTTCAATATCAATTTAATGAAGGATCCAAACAACGACGGCGTGATTAACGAGGGTGGCAGGCTGACCTCCGGCCACGGGAAGCAGGGCCGCAGACGCCAGTACATATCCTTGGAGTTAACACAAGAAAGGCCGCCCGGCAAACCGGACGGCCTTTTATATTCATGTCTTCCGGGGAATCCGCATAAAACTCCATGCAGCACACCCGCTGGCTTGACCGGCTACGAGGTGAACGGCGTGGGCTCCTGCAGGATATATTTCTCTATCTTGCAGTTGGCCTTCAACCCCGCGATCACGGACTTGAACGTCTTGTCCTGGTCCATGGACTCCAGCGACCTGCGGTAGTTCTCCATGTTCTCGGCGAACGCCTTCTCGTCCACGGGCGAACCGGTGGCCTTCATCTGGTCCATGTAGAAAGCGCGCACGTCCGCATCCGTAACAGCCACGGAATCCTTAACCATGTTCCTGAACTTCTCCGCGACCAGGTCCTCCTTGAGGGACTTCTCGTAGGCCTGCGGAGTCAGGTTATTGTACTTCAGCGCGTCCAGGTACACCTTTTTGCTGAACTTGCCGTCCTCGCCCTGGAAGGAAGCGTTCTCGCGCACCGCGTCCGCTACCTCGTCGTCCGTAACGCCCAGGCCCAGGTCCTCCGCCGATATCAGCATTACCTTGCGGTCGATGAGGTTGTTGAGCGCCATCTGGTCCAGTTTCAGGTTATCCAGCATGCCCTCCGGCATGTTGCCCTGGTATATCCTCTTGTAGAAATCCTCGAGGTTGTAATATGCGGTCTGGTACTCCTGCATGGTGATAGGCTCGTCGTCGACCTTGGCGGCGAGCTGGGCCTGTTCCTGGGACATGAAGTATCCGCCGGTAAACACGAACGCGACCGTCGTTATGGTCAGAAGGACTTTTATCAGGATGGGGTACTTGTGGATAAACTCGATCATTTCTTGGCTGCTCCTTGGTATATTGTGGCATGGTAGCCTTGCCTGCCGGTTTGAAACCTCTGCCGGACAGGGAAAACTATATATAAATACGCGCGAAAAATCAACCCAAAAGTCCAGGACGGGCTAAGACCTGAAGAAGTAGACACAAAGGATGCCGGCCGCCAGCACGACGCGGTAGGCGGCGAATACGTACAGCGGCCTCTTTGCAAGGTACCTTATCAGGAACGCTATGGCTGCGTACCCGGACAACCCGGAGGCTACGGCCCCGGCCGCGAATGCGGCAGCCTCGCCTTCCGGCATCCCGTTAACGAGGTGGCCGAGCTTCAGCGCGCATGCGCCAGCTATGACCGGGGTGGACAAAAGGAAGCTGAACCTTGCCGCGTCCGCCCTGGAGTACCCGCTCCACAGCCCGGCGGTGATGGTCGCGCCGGAGCGCGATACGCCGGGGATGAGGGCGGAGGCCTGCGCGAACCCTATGACGAGCGCGTGCGTGAGCGTCATCTCGCCCACGGGCAGGGACATCGCACGCATCTTTGCCGCCCTCTCGGCAGCCACCATCAGAAGCGATACGCCAACGAGCGTTACGACAATGATGAGCGGGCTCCTGAGCGTCGTCTCGACGTAGTCTTCGAACATTATCCCGAGCACCCCGGCAGGCAGGCACGCGGCAATTAGGAGCCATGCCGTCCTCTCGTCCGCGCCCGATATACGGCGGTTTTTTATGCTCGTGAAGAACGCCCCGACGAGCCTTATCCAGTCTTTCCTGAAATAATACAGGACCGCCACGAGTGTGCCCAGGTGGAGCGCGACGTCGAAGGTGAGCGAGTTCAGCATGGGGGAGTCCCAGCCGAGCGCCCACGGGAAAAGGATGAGGTGCGCGGTGGACGACACCGGCAGAAACTCGGTCAGGCCCTGCACAATGCCCAGCACCAGGGCCTCGAAGAGGAACATCTTCAGCCTTTCTTTCTTACGAAATGGCCGGAACGGCCGCCGGACTTCTCGACCAGCATAACATCCGTTATGACCATGCCCTTGTCCACCGCCTTGCACATGTCGTACACCGTGAGCCCAGCCACGGATACGGCGGTCAGCGCCTCCATCTCGACGCCGGTCTTGCCGGAGACCTTGACGGTAGCCTCTATGCCTATCCGGGAGTTACCCTCGTCAAGCTGGAAGCCTATCTCGACCGAGGTTATGCCGAGCGGGTGGCAGAGCGGAATAAGCTCGGATGTCTTCTTGGCGGCCATGATTCCCGCGAGACGCGCCACTTCGAGCACGTCTCCCTTGGCGAGCTTCCTGTCCATGACCAGCCGGAACGTATCCGGGGCCATCACGACCGCGCCCCTGGCGACCGCGACCCGCATGGTCACGTCCTTGCCGGATACGTCCACCATCCGGGACGCGCCTGACTCGTCGAAATGTGTGAGTTTGGACATTATTAGATAGTCCCAACGCGTTTCTAAAAAGTTATTCTTCGTTATCAGCTATGTACTCGCTGGCATCCAGACTCTTCACTATCGGCGAGAATACTCTGTGAAACGCTTCCAACTTATCACAAAGCCATTTGTGCTGGTTAGGCCAGTCACTTTTGTCGGAAACGTTTACATCGTTCTTTTCCAGTAATATTTGACTCTCTTTTTTACCGGGAAGTTCGCGCCATTGCAGCGTCTCACCGATCCTATATTCAATATCATCTTTGTTAGCATGAATCAACCGAAAGTGCGGCAATTTGTCCGGACCATGTATACAGAGATAAATTGCAATAACTTTGTCAACAGTATTAACCCTAGCAACGAGATGGAAATATGCCCGCCCTATACTCAAATTTGTCCAGTGTTGCGGCAAAGGCTTCTGATGCTTTAAGAAACTTTTTCTATTAAGAATATACTCCCTGAGCGCAGTCCAATATTCTTTTTGCAACAACTTTGTTTCTGATAGACCACTTGGGTCCACTTTGGGCGGAACCTTTGTCCAATCATTAGGTTTGGAAACGATGTTGAATTTTGGAGCGAGGGGAGAATCGCCTATGCGCCAAAGCTCTACTTCTAAACCAAAGAAACTGAAACGCTCGTCAGTGATTCTATTGAGCCAATCTATCGTTGCGCGGTGTTCATCTACAAAACTGTTGGCTATCCAAACAACACTTACCGCATCCAGCCCAGCGGCATAGGTTAACAACTGCCCCAAATGCTTGTGATCAGTCTTTTCAATCTGGTTTTCTATAAGAACCCAATTACCTGTTGTGGTTTCTCTGCAAAGTATGTCAGCCCTGAAAGGACCAACGGTTTTTTCTTGCGATTCAACTTCCAACTCTAAACCTATAGCTTCGCCAAGCAACGAAATATTTTCTTCATTCGCGAGCCAAGGCGTGAAATCTCCAGACTCGCTTTCCCAGCATTCACGGAGCTCCACCCGTTGGAGCCGTCCCAAAGACTTGCCGTTCATCTAAACTCCTCGATTAGTGTAGTTACCCGCCAATCCTGCTCATCGTGCGGTCTTACCCTGCCATTACCTCTATCTTCGGCTCGGGTATGACCTCCGGCATCTTCATCCTGACAACTACGAACTGCTTGCCTTCCTTCTGCAACTTAGAGACGATGTTCATGTTCTCTTTGTACATCTTCGGGTCGTTGTCCGGCAGTATCACCAGTTCCGCGCCTTCCGGGATCTTATCGAGGATGTCCGGGTTCTTGAAGGCATATTTCATGAACTCGTTTAACAAGTCCAGGTTTCTTTTAACAACATCGTCTTTCTTCACAGCTTCATCTCTCATCTACCCGCCTATCCTGCTCATAGTGCGTTTGTAGCTCTTCTTCACGCCCTCGGCCATGTTGTGGCCTTCCGGCTTTACGTCCAGCGCGACCGCGAAAAGACGAGCCAGCTCGTCGTCGTCGCAGCCGGCCCGCATCGGGGTCTTCAGGTCGATCTCCGACTCCGAGAAAAGACACGGGCGGAGCTTCCCGTCAGCGGTCAAGCGCAGGCGGTTGCACTCACCGCAGAAGTGGTCCGTGAGCGGGCTTATGAACCCGAGTATGCCGGCGCCGCCCGGAAGCCTGAAGAGCGTCGCTGGGCCGTCGTGCTCCGAGTTCTCGACCGGTTCGAGCGCGCCCAGGGCCGAGACCCGCTCCATTACCTCGGATGTGGTGACCACCCTGGTCTCGTCCCACATCTCGCGGTTGCCAATCGGCATGAACTCTATGAACCTTACGTGGTAAGGCTTGTCTATGGCGAGCGCGGCGAAGCGCACAAGCTCGTCGTCGTTGAACCCCTTGATGGGCACCACGTTCAGCTTTATGGGGGAGAAGCCGAGCTCCTCCGCCCTCTGGATGCCGGAAAGAACGGCGGACAGGTCGCCGCCCCTTGTAAGCTCCCTGAACCTCTCCGGGTCGAGCGAGTCGAGGCTGATGTTTATCCTGGTGACGCCCGCGCCCTTCAGCTCTTCCGCCATGCCCGCAAGGAGCATCCCGTTGGTCGTGAGCGAGAGGTCCTCGATGCCCGGCACCCCGGAAAGCTCCCGGATGAAACCGGCCACGCCGCGCCTGACAAGCGGCTCGCCGCCGGTCAAACGAACCTTGCTGATGCCGAGCCCGGCCGCTACTTTAACTACCCGCAGCGTCTCCTCGTAGCTCAATATCTCGACGTGAGAGGTCGCGGACACCCCGCCGTGCGGCATGCAGTACATGCAGCGCAGGTTGCACCTGTCGGTGATGGATATGCGCAGGTAGTCTATCCTGCGGTTTATCCTGTCGAACATGCCGGGCAACGTACTCCTCCTAAGTATATACAACTTATAACATTCTGCCGGTTGTTATGCAAGGGAAAACACAGACCGGCAAAGCCCTGTTTTTCCTGAACCCCGGAGGCGTTATCCGCAACCCCCACCTGCCCCTTCGGGGCATCCTCCCCCGCAGGTGGGGAGGATAATTGGAAAGTGGAAATTATAGGACCCGAAACCCTGAGCCGTCCAGGGCACGCATCACGCGGTGCGTCCGTGCACAGAGAGGTTCGCCCCCTGGACGCGCCCGGCGAGTGTTTTGGCCCGAGGATAATGCCTTCGAAAAAGGGCGCTCTTTTTTAGCGGGTGGCGTATTGTAGGCCGGGACATTCGCCAACCGCGTTCAGGGTACCATCTGTGCACAATGGACTACGCTCTTGCCCTTAACGGCTCAGGGTCCCGGACCTGTAATCCGCACCCGCGGATATTTGGAAAATCTGTAACTTCCTGGGTCCCCGCCGGAGTTTACCCTGAGCGAAGCCGAACGGGCGGGGATGACGCACTTGCCCCCTCACGACAGGAACATGAACTCCTCCGGCTCCCTGTAACCTTCCGCAAGCAGGTACCCGCGTATCTGCGGCCGGGCGCTCTTGACGCCCACCGCGCATACTACCGGCATCCCCTTGATGATGTCCGCTGGCCATACGACCGGTATCCCGCCGCATGCCTGGCCACCCACCTTCTTCTTGTCTATGTCTATGAACTGGGTGACGGTGAACCCGGTCTTCAAAAGGAGCTTCGCCCAGGTCTTGCCGTCCCTCCCTGCACCCCAGAGTTGCAATTTCCGTGCCGAAGACAGCCTCCACCGGTACAAAAAATGCGCCTTCACCCTCCTGAAGTTCTCAAGCGAGTACATCCCGTGCTCCCGCGACAGCCTTTTTGCCCCGTCCCGCCAGTAAAGCAGCGTCTCCGGGAGCTTCGCGATGCCCAGCCCGGCCTCGGAGGCCCGAAGCCAGAGGTCGTAGTCCTCCGGCCAGCCCATGTCCCGGTACCCGCCCAGCGACTGTATTTCCCGCCTCCTGAACATCACGGACGGGTGCGCGAGCGGGGACTCCACGAACATGTCGCGCATTATCTCCGAGGGGGAAACCACGGAGTTAAGCCATCTCTCGTAGTGGAGCATGCCCGGCATGAGCGCGGGCCTGGGGAAGAGCCTCACCCTGCTCCCGACGATTGCGGCTTCCTTGCTGGCCCTAAGGAACCCGGCCTGGAGCGTGAGACGGTTCAGGTGGGAGACGTCGTCCGCGTCCATCCGGGCCACGAACTCGCCCCTGGACTCGGCGAGCCCCGCGTTCAGCGCGGCAACTATCCCGGATTTCTCTATGGGTATGACCTTTACGCGGCGGTCTTTCGCCGCAAATGACTCCATGACTGACAGGGAACTGTCATCCGAGCCGTCGTCGACCAGTATAAGCTCGATGTTCCGGAAGCTCTGGGAGAGTATGCTCGCGACCGCAAGCGGGAGCGTCGCCTCAGCGTCCCTGACCGGCATCAGTACGCTTACTTCAGGACTCACCGCCGCCTCCGGCCCCCGGCTCCGCCCGTCCCGCGCCGGCCTTCCAGAACAGGCCCGCGCCGTACAGCATGAACACGAGCGAGTACGCTATCGTGACCAAGTGGCTCCCGAACCCGGTCGCTATGCTCATCTCTTTTGAGACGCCCATCGCTACGAGCACTATCGTCCAGAAGGACTCCGTGGTGCCGAACCCGCCGGGGCTGTGTATGGGTAGGTTCGCGAAGAGCGACATGGAGGTCACGAGGAAGACCATCTCCATCACGGAGAGGTCGAGCCCCACGCCCTTTATGACCAGGAAGTTAGAGCCATACAAAAACACCCAGAGGACGAGAGACGTCCCGAGCGCGCCCGCGAGCGTCTTCTTCGAGCGGATGACCTCTACCCCCTCGAACACCTTCTTCACCATCTCCATGAACCTGTTGTCAGCGAGCGGCCCTTCGCGGAAGAACGCGGGGAGCATCCGGTAGATCTCGCGCGAGCGGCCCATGAAGAAGAGCGCGGCCACGACGGCGAAGAAGAGCGCCCCGGCCCAGGGCAGGATGTCGCGGTATATGCCGGGCACGATAGGGAGTATGCCGGACGACACGAGGAAAAGGCTTACCACGATGAGGAAGTCGAACGCCTTTGCGAGCACCAGCACCGCCGCGCCCCTCGCGTACTCTACCCCGTACTCCGACTTCAGGAGGTACATGAGCGAGAACTCGCCGGCACGAAACGGGAGGAACCCGACCGCCGCGGTCTGGAGCGCGATTACCCTGAAAAGCCCGCGCGCCGGGACCACTCCACCGAGAAGCACACGGATACGAAGCGCCCGCACGAGGTGGCCAAGGATGAAGAGCGCGAACCCGCCGAACATGTATCCGGGCGGGAAGTCCGCCACCACCCTGAATACATCGCGCGCGTCGAACTGGGACAGCAGATAAAATACGAGCGCAAAGGACAGGACGGTCAGTATTATCTTCTTTGCCAAAGACGTAACCCCCTGTGGCCGGACGGCCGTCAGTCCGAGCCGAACGGGCTCTGCGGCAGGAGGAACTTGCGGAACCCGCCTATCGAGCGGGACATGTAACGGTATGTGTCGAGTGTCAAAAGTTTTCTGACTACCGTCCTCGGGTGGAGGTAGAAGCTCCGGTATGCCTGCCGGTTCAGCTCGAGCACGTCTTCCTTCGTGAACCGTCCGGGCATCTCGAAGTACACCGCGGTCTCGTATATGTCGTAGCGGCCCCAGTCGGATATCAGGAGGTTGCCGTCTTTTCTTGCTATGTCGTAGAGCTCGGAGCCGGGGTACGGAGTCGCGATGGAGAACTGGGCGTAGTCCGGCTGGACTTTGACCGCGAAGGCGATGGTCTTCTTCATGGACTCGACCGTGTCCCACGGCCCGCCGAGCATGAAGAAGCCGGTGGTCTTGATGCCGACCCTGCGCGCGGTCTTTACGGCGTCCTCCACCTGCCTGAGCGTTATCTTCTTGCCTATCTTGTTCAGTATCTCCTGGTCGCCGTTTTCTATCCCGAACGCAACCCTGTAGCAGCCCGCCTTTTTCATATGGGAGAGGAGTCCGTGCGTCGCGGTGTTCACGCGTATCCCGTTGCTGCACGTCCAGGGGATGTTGAGCTTCTTCTCTATCAGCAGGTCGCAGACCCTGTGCACACGCTCCGCGTCCGTCGTGAACGCGTCGTCCGATATGGTGATCTCCTTCACGCCGAAGTCCTTTACAAGGCGCTCCCACTCGGCGACGATGCTCTCCGCCGAACGGGTGCGGAACTTCCTGCCGAAGAGCGCCTTGAAGCAGAACCGGCATCCGTACGGGCAGCCGCGCGAGGTTGAAATGTTGCCTATCGGGGTGCGGTTCCCGAGGACAGGCTGGCCCTTGTACAGCCGCATGTCCGGGAAAAGGCTGCGCGCGGGGAACGGGAGGCCGTCCAGGTCCTGGATAAACTCGCGGTCGGGGTTGTGCGCCACCTTCCCGTCCCTTATGTACGACACGCCCTTTATGCCCGCGTAGTTACCGGGGTCCGCCGCAAGCTCGCGCATGGTGAGCTCGCCCTCGCCGCGCACGACCACGTCCACCCCGCCGCCCAGCGCCTCGTCCGGAAGCGCGGTCACGTGCGGGCCGCCCGCGACGGTAAGCGGGCATCCGGCCTCCTTGGCCTTGGCCGCGTAAGAGACGGCCATGTTCACTGTCGGGGTCACGGCGCTGAAACCCACGATGTCCGGCTTCTTCTCGCCGACTATCGCCTTGAACTCCTCCGGCGAACGGGGGTGGACCGTGAGGTCCATCGCCTCGACGTTGTGGCCGTCCTCCATGAGCACGGCGGCTATGTAGGCCAGACCTATCGGGAGGAACAGGCCGCCCGTCCCGAACAGCTGGCGCTCGGTCGGCGGGTTGACGAGAAGTACCTTCAACGGCATCGGCTACTCCGTGTCCTTATTCTCTGGGTTCTCTTCGGGTTTGTCATCGGGGCCGGCGGCGTCCTTCTGCTTCGCGTATGCGAGCGGCGATATGTTTCCCATGAAGCAGCCCGCCGGGTCGGCCTTTATGATAAGCGAGGCCGTATCGAGGTCGAAGTACCTTCCGTATTTCTGCCACCTGCCCTGCGGAGGCATCCATGAGACCTGCCAGACCTGCTCTCCGTCGTGGAAGCTGAACTTTGCTACCGGCGCCTTCACCCACTCGCCGGAGCCTTCCGGGTCCGGCCTGTAGTCGTAGAGGTAAAAGCTGTACGTCGCGGTCTCTATTATATACCTGTGCTTGTCCGGCTCAGGGTTCGGGAACATCCGCTCCAGGTCCCGTATCACGCGCTCCTGAAACATTACCGTTCTCTTTGGCTGCAACTCCTGTGCTCCTTTCAGGACCTTGGCCCCGAGTTATTATTTCAGACCGCATCCGGGGTCCCTGCCCCCCGGCCTTCCCATGGCGAATGCGAGCCCGGCGCAGCCACCCTTGCATACCCTGGCTTCAGGACAGCCGGCGCATCCATCGGGCACCCTGCTCACCGCCTCCCGCATCATCGACCTCGACTCGCTCGACCATACATCCCTGAACGTACACGGGCCAAGCCTGCCGAGCGGCTCCGGCCATGTCGAGCACGGGTATACGAGACCTGCGTGGTCTATGAACGCAATCGCGTCGCCCGCCTGGCAGCCCGCGTACTCCACGACCGCCCCAAGTCCAGGAAGCTCCAGCGACTTGTGCAGGAACAGGTCGTGCACGGATAGCTTGACATCCTTGCCGTACGGTACGAGGAGGGTCTCAACCTCAGCCTTGAGCCTCCCCCTGTCCGCGTCGTCCAGCACGAACCTGTCCGCGTCCACATGCTCGGACACGAGGTCCGGGTTCGGGAACGCGAACACCCGTATCCCCGCGTCCAGCGAGCGGGCTATTATCCTTGCCACGGCGTCGATGTTGCCGCGCTCCGGGACCACGGACACAGACAGCGGCTTTCCTTCCGGGGCGGATGCCAAGACCTTAAGCAGGCCGTCGAGCGCATCCGTATCCGGCGGAGAAAGGTCTATCCCGTCGGCGCCGGATACGTCGTCGAAACCGGAAAAACAGGACACGCCGGAAAATGATACCGTGACGCGCACCCCGCCTTTCTTGAGCCTGCCGATTATCTCCCGGAGGTCGTCTCTCGGCCCGGACAAAAGCCTCAGTGTGACGAAGAAAACCTTCAGCCCCGCAAGCTCCGACGCGGCGTCCAAGGCAAGCCCGGGCGAGAGACCTGCATGGTCCGCCGGTGCAAGCGCCCAGTACACCCTGAGCGGCGCTGAAAGTGTCTTGGCGGAGAAAACCATTGTCACCCCAGTTCACCTGACGACTCTCAAATGGTATCCCGCAGGTCCTGCCGAGGACACTCCCGGATACCATCGAACCCATGACATTTTATGACAACAGCGCATGTTTGTCAAAGATATAAAATAAAAAGCCCGGCCGCGCCAATAGCGCAACCGGGCCCGCAATCCTATTATGAGATAGCCCTACTGAAAATTGACTACGTTACTCGCCTGGGGTCCCTTGGGTCCGTCGATGACCTCGAACTCCACCTCCTGGCCCTCCTTGAGAGTCTTGTAGCCGTCCATGGTTATCGCCGAAAAATGCACGAACACATCGTTCCCGGACTCCTGCTCGATAAAACCGTAACCCTTGCTGTCGTTGAACCACTTTACCGTGCCTTTCACTTGTCTTACCTCCTCGTACACCTGGACACTCTGAGCGCCAGCCTTGCCTGGGATTACATGCCGGGACACCACTCCCCGGCCGCCGAATTGTACCGTCATAACCTTTCGCAAAAAAAAGCGCAAGGGTGACGTATGTTACTAATTTAACAGGCCATTTCAGCTATGTCAATACTCCATAAGTATTAGCTATAGCGGATAACGGGTTGATTTATCGAGCAATTCAGGAATTATAGCTAACTTGAAAAATTTGTAGCGATTTTTATGGGGAAAACAACGGGAAACAGCGGCAATATGAAACAAAGACGGCTGGCAACGCCAACCGTCTGATGAAGGCCTTATTAATGCTCGCCGCAACTGCAGCTGGACTTTGTAGTGCCCGAGAGTTCCCCCCTCAGGAAATCCATGACCGCGGTATCAGGGTCGGACTGGCCGGTTATTACCGGCTGGATACCCGCCTGCGCGAGGCCGTCCAGCATGCCCTGACCCATGCCCTGCGTAATGACGGCCTGGCAGCCGTGGAACGGGCCGATGTTGTGGCTGCCCTCGTCTCCGTGGCCGGGACAGGCCCCGCCCGAGCTTATCAGGCGCTTGCCCTTGATTTCCCCGCCGTCGATTTCGTAGATAATGAAGTCCCTGCACTTCCCCAGGTGCCCGCATATGGTCTTTCCGTCGGTTGTGGATACCGCGATGTTCATTATTCTCTCTCCTCGTGGCTGGTGTTGTGGCTTCACGTAATTATATCAGACGCTTTCGTCTCCTGGCAATTCGGCCACCGGTCCCGGGGCCTCGCCCGTGAGCCGGATGACCGAGCTTGTGTACCGGCCCAAGTGGGTGTTCGCGACACTGAACGCGTCCCTGGCGCGGTCGAGCTGCTTTCCCGCGTTCTCGAACTTTTCGTTGAAATGGCCGAAGTGCTTCTGCGCCTTCTTTATGTCCTCGATAGTGGCCTCGACACCCTTGGCCATCCTGTAGTAGTCGTAGGAAAGCGAAATGCCCTTGAGCGTGACCGCGAGGGTGTTTGGCGAGACAGGGTACACCTTCTGCTTCTGCATGAAGCCCCACAGTTCCTCGTCCCGCACAATCTCGAAGTAGAGGGTCTCACTAGGCAGGAACATGAGCGCCATGTCGGTCGTGCCGTGGTCCGGCCTGATGTACTTCGCCCGTATGTCCTTGGCGAGCTCCCTCACGACCCTTGAGAGCGCCTTCCTTGCCTCGGCGAGCTTTACCGCGTCGGTAGCCTCGAACAGGTGGAGCACCTGCTCGCGCGGGAACTTCGAGTCTATCGGGAGCGACGCGCCGGGCAGCTTCACGAGCACGTCCACCCGCTCCCCGCCCCCGACCGAGACCTGCGTCTCGTACAGTGACGCGGGCAGCATGTCCGCCACCAGCAGCTCCAGCGTGACCTCGCCGAAACCGCCGCGCAGGTGCGGGAGCTTCAGCAGGCTGTTCAGCTCGTTTATCGAGCTGCCGACGGCGGATACACCTGCCAGATGGGCCTCCGCCTTACGGAGGTGCTCCTGCACCTTCTCGAAGTGCGAGAAGCCTTCCTTGATGTTCTCGTCCAGCTTGGCCTGCACCTGCTGGCCGATGCTCATCAGCCGCTCGTTTACCTTCTCCTTGATCGCGTCCAGAGACTCCACCGTCCGCTTGTCGAGCGCGGATATCCGGCCCTCGGTCATCTCCCCGAACTCGGCGAGCCTCTTGACCACCGTCTCGGTGGTCGCGGACATGCCCGTGGCGGCCTCGTCCCTGCCGGACTTAAGCTGGGCCTCTACACGCTGCACGATGTCCGAGAGCCCGGCGGATATCCTGTCGGCGACATCGAGCCGCATCTCCCCGCCGGACTTTGTGATAAGCTCCGCGAGCGACACGGAAGACCGCGCCATGGATGTGGCCGTCTCCTGCCTGAGCGACACAAGCTCCGCCTCCATGCGCGCCAGCCTTTCGGTCTCAGCAGCGGGCTTGCCGGCCCGGACAAGGAGCAAAACCACCAGTATGAGCGTCAATGCCGACAGTGCGGCCAAGATTATGTCCAATAAAGCTCCCTGCGATATAGTTCCCTGTATTCCCCAACCTGTACCGGATGCCGTTTTACCGGAATGGTCAATACTACACCATCGGCATGAGCCCTGCAAGCCGGAAATGCCTGCGAAACCGGAACCGTAATTTGACGTATCCGAAAGCATCTGTTAACTTTATGGAAGTTGTCATTATTCTTCATATTGTTGAAAAACCATTAACCGGAGGTGGACGGGACAAGTTATTCAGCGTTTGAAGAAATATGTTGGGCCGAGTAATAAGCGTTTCTATAAGGCCCGGCGCCGCCCAAAGCGGAAGCCGGAAAACGTGAACAGGAAGTAAACCATAAATGGAGGATGTTATGGCCAAGCTTCATGGGTTTCGGCTGATGCTATCGTCCCTGCTGGTCGCCATGGGTGTTGCATTACTGCCCATAGCGGCATCGGCGCAGGCCGGATACGCAGGCGCCGCGACATGCGCGGGATGCCACGAAGAAATAGCTCTGAACTTCTCAAACACGCTGCACGCCAAGGCCGGGTACTGGGTAGCCGGATACCAGGACTGCGAGACCTGCCACGGCCCCGGCGAGGAGCACGCCGGCTCCGCAGACCCCACCAAGATCAGAGGCCCGAAGGCGTTCTCCGAGATGGGCGCGGAGTTCAACAGCATCTGCCTCGACTGCCACTTGAAGGGAAAGCTCGCGCACTGGGACAGCGGGACGCATTCCGCGCGTAACCTCGTCTGCGTAGACTGCCATTCCATCCACCACGGGATGGATAAACTCCTGAAGACCGCGGACCAGAAGGATGTCTGCTTCCAGTGCCACGGCGACGTCAAGGTGCAGATAACCAAGAGCAGCCACCACCCCATCCGCGAGGGGAAGATAACCTGCTCGGACTGCCACAACCCGCACGGCACGATAGCGCCCCACCAGATAGACGCCGTCACCATAAACAACAAGTGCTATGAATGCCACGCGGAAAAACGCGGCCCGTTCCTCTGGGAGCACAGGCCGGCGGTGGAAGACTGCACCATATGCCACACCCCGCACGGCACCAACCACGAAAAGCTCCTGCGCAGGAAGAACGAGTTCCTCTGCCAGGAGTGCCATTCTAACCGCTTCCACCCCGGCAGGATGTACGCGACAGGTGCGGCCACTGACGGCCCGACCGTGTTCCAGAGCCTGGGAGACCAGGGTATATACAGGATGTGCCTTAACTGCCATACGAACATACACGGCAGCAACCACCCGTCAGGCAACCGGTTCTTGAGATAAGGAGGCGCGGCCATGAAAATATTCACGACAATAGCATGCTTATGCCTGCTGGCGGCCGTCACCGCGGCTCCGGTAATGGCGGAGGACGGAAGCAACCTGTCGGGCTACGTCACCGGCGAGGTCCAGTACTTCTCCGGCGACATCGATAACGCAAAGTTCAACGAATACCGGTACAACCGGGAATCCCACTGGGGCGGCCTCGCCGGGGCCGGCCTTCTCATGCAGGGCGATACAGACCAGTACAGGCTCGACCTGGAGTACCTGAGCCCAGAGGACGCAAACGTAGGTCTGAAAGCGATGAGGTACGGCGTCTACAAGCTGGAAATTGACTACAAGCGGTTCGGCCACACCTTCGCCACCGGCGTCAAGTCCCTGTACACCGGGAACGGGACGGGCACGCTGCGGATAGACGACGCGACGCAGGCGGCCATCGAGGCGGCGGGGGCGGACACACTGGCTGAAGTGACCGAGATGCAGGCCGCGGTGGCGGCTGCCGGAGAAATAGACCTCCGGCTCAGGCGGGACAGGTTCAACTCCACTTTCGAGCTGGCCAAATTGAGCCCCATAAGCGTAAAGGTTGACTTCGGGTACGAGAAGCGTAAGGGCTCAAGGCCGTATGGCGGGAACTTCGGGTTCAGCAACGCGCTGGAGATACCGGAGCCGATAGACTACAACACTTACAACACGAGGCTTGACGTCGAGTACGCCGGCAAATGGCTGTACGCCGACGCCAGCTACTTTCACTCCACATTTGACAACCAGATACAGTCGGTCCTCTACGACAACCCGAGGCGCTTGACCACATTTCCGTTCGAGGGGCGGAACGCGCTGCCGCCCTCCAACAGTTATGACGCCGTGACAGTGACGCTCGCCACGGAGCTCCCCCTTCATTCACGGCTGACCCTGACCGGTAACCACGGCTGGATGCGCCAGGACGAAAAGCTCCTGGACCTGAGCATAAACCCCAGCGCCCTGGCTGTGGCTCCGCCCAGGGAGACCGCCGACGCCAAGGTGGACACCGCCCTGTACGAGGCCACGTTAACATCGCACCCGACAGACAAGCTGCACGTGAAGGCATCCGGCCGGTACTACAAGCGGGAGAACAATACTCCCGTCCAGACGTTCCAGTACTACCGGGCGGACTCCTCTACGCTCAGCGGCCCTGCCACGCTTACATACGTCGACTGGATATCGAGGACGCTGGGCGGCGAAGCGGCCTACGAAATATTCAGCAGGACCAACCTCGGCTTCGAGTACGAGTACGAGAGCGAGACGTACAAAAACGGCTCGTCTCCCACGGAAAGGATGAACACGTTCAAGGTATTCGCGGACAGCCGCGCGATGGACTGGCTGACCGGGAGGGTGAGCTTCGAGTACTCCAACAGGAACTCCAAGTACCCGGATTACATCCTTGCTAACGCGGAACTCCCGTGGATGAGGAAGTTCTATGCCGCCGACAGGGACCGCTACCAGGCAAGGGCGATGTCCATGATAATGCCGACGGACGACCTTTCCATGACTCTCGAGTACGTATTCAACTACAACAAATACCCGAACTCGGATTTCGGGCTCAGGGACGGCAGGGACCATATAGCTACGGCCGACATGGACTACACCATTAACGACATGCTTTCGGTCCACAGTTTGCTCGGCTACGAAAACCACCGCACCAACCAGAGGAGCAGGTATTGGACTACTACGGTCAGCAACCCGTACACGCCGCCATCTCTGATAGACGACCCGAGCAACTGGTCGCTGAACCTGACCGACAACGTATACACTGTGAGCATGGGCGCGAAGGCCAGAATAATACCTGACAAGCTGACTTTCGACGTGGACGGCCTTTACACCATAGTTGACGGCGACGCTGACTTCGAAAGCGCGGTCGGGGCTGCGGGTACGGACAACAACCGCTTCATACCGGACGACTACAATAACATAGACGAGACCGAGCTGTGGAAGATATCGGCCAGGCTCGGATACAACGTGACCAAGGCGTTCAACGTCGCGCTCGGTTACTCCTACGAAGCCTGGTCGATAGACGACTACCTTTACGACGGCGTCACGGAGGTGGCCACTAACGCCGGTGGTACGTACAACGGACTTCTGGACATGAACACGCTGTACAAAGACTACATAGTCCACACAGTGACCCTCGGCGCCACGTACATGTTCTGACGCTGACAAACACTGCTTAAGGGGGCGGGAGACCGCCCCCTTTTATTATGCCCGGCACACGGCGGGCTTGTGGAATGGCCTCCCGTCTGGTATTATTCTGGCATGAATACACTTCGCATCCTCGTAATCAACCCCGGCTCGACATCCACCAAGCTCGCGTACTTCGAAGGCGGGGAACGGGTGAGCGAGGATACCATCGAGCACGATGCAGATGACCTGGACCGGTTCCCGGACATCGCATCCCAGCAGGACTACCGCATGGAGGCCGTCGTCAGGTTCATGGAGGGCCACGGTATCAAACCCGGCTCCCTGGACGCGGTCGCGGCGCGCGGCGGGCTGCTGAAGCCTGTCGAGAGCGGGGTGTACAGGGTGACCGGGCAGATGGTCGAGGACCTCAAGGGCTCCAGGGCCAGGATGGGCCGGGAGCACGCGTCCAGCCTGGGCTGCATGCTGGCGCTCAAGCTTTCGGAAAAGTCCGGCGTGCCCGCGTTCACCGCTGACCCTGTGACCGTGGACGAGCTGGACGATGTGGCGCGGGTCTCCGGCGTGCCCGAGATTGAGCGAAGAAGCCAGATGCACGCGCTGAACATAAAAGCGGTCGTGCGGCTCGCAGCCGCGAGGTTCGGCTTGTCCATACCGGAAACCAACTTCGTCGTCGCGCACATCGGGGGCGGCATCAGCGTGGCCGCGGTCATGGGCGGCAGGATAGTGGACGTGAACAACGCGCTCCTCGGCATGGGGCCGTTCTCCCCGCAGAGGGCCGGGGCGCTCCCGATAGGCGACCTGGTCGCAATGGCCTACTCCGGAAAATACGACAGGCGCTCGCTCGAAAACAAGCTGGTAAAAGAGGGCGGGCTGATGGGCTACCTTGGCACTTCCGACACGCGCGAGGTCGAGCGGCGGATAGAAACAGGAGACAAGAAAGCCGGACTCGTGTATGATGCGATGGCATACCAGATATCGAAGGAGATAGCGGCAATGTCCGCCGTCCTGTGCTTCCGGGTAGACGCGGTGCTCGTAACGGGCGGCGCCGCGCGCTCCGATAAGCTGGCCGGCATGATAAGGGAGAGGGTCGGGCGCATCGCCAGGGTGAAGGTATTCCCCGGTGAGCACGAGATGGACGCGCTCGCGTATTATGCGGCCGCAGCCCTGACG
>Ga0214472_10003180_pt1 | contig 17431 bp, 17 predicted proteins | sample RVTome_6_FD_207662 | JGI IMG/M metagenome (GOLD analysis project Ga0214472, IMG submission 207662) | Soil microbial communities from uranium-contaminated site in the Upper Colorado River Basin, Wyoming, United States - RVT140D175 | ecosystem: Environmental > Terrestrial > Soil > Contaminated >... | reverse complement strand
CCGATTCCCGTGGTGCTGGTGGGCGGAGGGAGCATTCTCCTCACCGATGACATACCCGGTGCGAGCCGGGTCACGCGTCCCGGGCACTTCTCGGTGGCTAATGCCATCGGTGCCGCCATCGCCAAGGTCGGCGGTCAGGTCGACCATGTCGTTTCGCTCGAGGAGAAGACACGTGAGGTGGCGCTGGCCGATGCCCGGGCCGAGGCAATTGAGCGATGCGTGGCCGCCGGGGCCGCACCGTCGACCGTGGAGGTCGTCGAGATCGACGAGGTCCCCCTGGCATACCTGCCGTCGAGTGCGGTGCGTTTCCGGGTGAGGGCAACAGGAGAGCTTGGAGAGGAGCCGGATGCGGACCCTCGATGAGTCGGCGCTCGACGCACTCGCTCTGGGCGCCGCCGTTCTGGGCACTGGGGGCGGGGGCGACCCCTACATCGGGAAGCTGATGGCTCGTCGTGCCCTGGTCGAGCATGGACCCGTGCAGGTGGTCGACCCGGACGAGATCCCCGACGACGCGGTGTGCGTCATGTCGGCGGTGATGGGGGCCCCCACGGTGCTGGTGGAGAAGCTTCCCGGCGGAGGAGAGCAAATGGCTGCCCTGCGTGCGCTGGAGGCTCGTCTCGGCACCTCGTTCAGCCACGTGATCTGTGCTGAGGTCGGTGGTCTCAACTCGACGTTGCCCGTCGTGGCGGCGGCGCAGACCGGTCTGCCCCTGGTCGACTGTGACGCGATGGGCCGGGCGTTCCCGGAAATCCAAATGTCCACTCCGACCCTGATCGGCGTCGGTGCCAGCCCCATGGCCCTGGCCGACGACAAAGGCAACACGGTCGTGGTCGACGCGGTCGACAACCGGTGGACGGAGCGTCTCGCCCGCTCCATCACAATCGACATGGGTGCGGCTGCGTTCATCGCGCTTTACGTCCAGACCGGTGCCCAGGTGAAGGAGGCCATGATCCCCCAGACCCTGGCGCTGGCCGAGTCCGTGGGCGCCGCCGTCCTCGAGGCGCGTCTGGCCAAGACCGATCCGGTGCTCGCCGCGGTCGAGCGGCTCGGTGGGATCGTCATCTTCGAGGGGAAGATCATCGACGTGGATCGACGAACGGTCGCCGGCTTCGCCCGAGGTCGGGTGGTGCTCGAGGGCGCCCAAAGCGACGTGGGCGCCACGCTCCGAATCGAGTTCCAGAACGAGAACCTCGTGGCGGTGATCGACGGGGAGCCGGTGGCCACGGTCCCCGACCTGATAACGGTGATGGAGACCGAGACCGGGGAGCCGGTCACCACGGAAGAGTTGAAATACGGCCTACGGATCCGGGTGGTCGCCGCACCATGTGACTCCAGATGGCGAACCACCGCCGGTCTGCAGCTGGTCGGGCCGAGGTACTTCGGCTATGACCTTGACTATGTCCCGGTGGAGGAGCTGGTCGGACTAAGGAGACCCAAGTGAGCTCGACGTATCTGGGAGGAAAGACCGCATTGGTCACGGGGTCGTCACGAAACCTGGGGGCGGCCATCGCCAGGGAGCTTGGCCGACGCGGTGCCAGGGTCGCGGTCACCTACCGCGAGTCGGAGCAGGCGGCGCGGTCGCTGGTCGATGAGCTCGGTGAGACGACCGGGGTCGACCACTTGGCGGTGCTCGCCGACGTGTCGACCGAGGACGGGGTACGTGTTCTCGTCGAGACGGTTCAGGAAGTGTTCGGGACGGTGGATGTCCTGGTGAACAATGCCGGGCCGTTCTCGATGGAGCCGTTCGTTGAGCTGTCGGTCGAGGATTGGGATCGGATATGGGACACCAACGTGAAGGCTGCATACCTCTGCGTCAAGGCCTTCGCCCCCGGGATGCGGGAGGCGGGGTGGGGACGGATCGTCAACATATCGGCCGGTTCGGCCTACCTCAGGAACCACTCGATCTACACCCTGGCGAAGAGCGCCCTGATCACCTTCACCGAGGCGCTCGCCCTCGAGCTTGGTCCTGAGACAACGGTCAACGCCGTGGCACCGGGTCAGATCGCCGAGTCGGCAGAGGACATGGCCCATTTCGACCCCACGTTCGTGGAGCGGACTACAGAGGCATCTCCCCTCAAGCGGCTCGTCACTCGGGGGGAGGTGGCACGAATCGTGGCAGAGCTTTGCGGGCCGATGTTCGACATGGTCACCGGGGTCACCATTCCGGTCGATGCCGGATCACGACTGCCAAGGTTCTAACCCAAGGATCTGCGATGCGCATTGCCGACGTTCGGATTCGGGTCCTCGAGGCACCCATTACCGATGCCATAAGCCTGTCGTTCGGAGTGTTACAGGTGCGTCGAATGGGTCTGGTCGAAATTGAGTCGGACAGCGGCTCCATCGGATATGGCGAGAGTTGGCTCAATTTCCCGCCATGGGCATGGAGGGAACGAAAGGCGACGGTCGATCAGGGAATCGCCCCGCTGCTACGTGGCGAGCAGCTCGACAGCGTTCACCGTCTCGTCAGCCTGCTCCACTCCAGGCTCGACGGTTACGGACGGCAGTGGGGGGCCAAAGGTCCGATTTACCAGGCGATCAGCGGAATCGAGATCGCCCTCTGGGACCTGCTCGGAAAGGAGCGTCACGCCTCCCTACACGAGCTCCTCGGTGGCTCACTGAGGTCCAGGATTCCCTTATATGCCAGCGGGTTAGAACCCTCGAATGTCGTCGACCTGAGCACCAGATGTGTCGCAGAGGGATTCAGCGGCATCAAGCTACGAGTAGGTTTTGGTGATCAGACCGATCTCGCTTCGGTGGATCAAGCCTCTGCTGTCCTCCGAGATTCGGGCCAGCTCTATCTCGATGCGAACCAGGCGTGGTCTCTTGAACAAGCAATTCACCTCCTCCAAAGACTGGCCATAGGTCAGATTGCCTGGGTCGAGGAACCTGTCTGCGGCAACGCGGTGGATGAGTTAGGGAGGCTCTACGAGAAAACAGGGGTTCCCGTGGCTGTGGGTGAGAACTTCTACGGGCTCGCCGAGTTCATGCCCTATATGAGAAGCGATGCGGTGGCCGTTCTACAGCCCGATGTGTCGAAGGTGGGTGGAATCATCGAGATGTCGCGCATATGCCTCAAGGCTGACGCCTATCACAAGGTGGTAACGCCTCACTGGTATGGAGGCGCGATCGCTCTCGCCGCCACACTTCACACAGCTGCAGTGCATCCCATCGTCGATCAAGTCGAGTTCGACGTGCGGACGAACCCCTTTCGAGACTCTTTGGTGACCCCGAGGCTCGACGCAGTGGAGGGGACTATCCGAGTTCCCGATGGGCCCGGCCTGGGAGTTGAGCCCGATCCAGCCGCCATACAGGAGTACGAGGTCGATGATGTCTGAGACGCCGATCACCACCAGCGGAGTCCGGATCGGCGGTGGACCGGCCGAGCCCCGCAGTCCGCTGCTCTTGGAGGTCGTGGAACCGGCGACAGGTTCGACCATGTCGACCGTCGCGGCCGGCGGCGTGGAGGATGCCCTTTGGGCGGCGGAGTCGGCTTCAGATGCTCTGGGCTCATGGAGCGACCAAAGTTTGTCCCACCGGGCGACGGCCCTGCGTACCATCGCCGAGGCGCTCGACGAGGCAGCCGAGGGGCACCTGCCAGAGGTGGTCAGTCGGGAGACCGGGAAGCTCCTCGACGAGGCGCGGGCCGAGGTGCGCTTCTCGGCACGCTACTTCGAGTGGTTCGCAGACGTCATCGGCACTTCGCATTCCCAGACATGGGAGGTGGTGCCGGGAGTGAGGCATTTAGTGCGATGGAGGGCCGTTGGAGTCGTGGCGGTGCTCACCCCATGGAACTTCCCGGTCTCGATCCCGGCCAGGAAAATCGCCCCGGCACTGGCGGCGGGGTGCACAGTGGTTTTCCGACCCTCGCGGTACACCCCGTCCAGCTCGATCGGGCTTGTCGAGATCATCGAGCGGTTGCTGCCTCCGGGCGTGGTGAACACGGTCTGCGGGGAGGCACGGGCGATCACCGATGCGTGGCTCGACGAGCCGTCGGTCAGGGGCCTGAGCTTTACCGGCTCGACGGAGGTAGGACGGGTCCTCGCCACCGAGGCGGGGCGACGTCTCAAGATGGCCACTCTCGAGCTCGGGGGAAGGGCACCGTTCGTCGTGACCGCCAGTGCAGACGTGGATCAGTCTGTCCGGGCCCTGATGGTGGCGAAGTTCCGCAACAACGGTGAGTCCTGCATCGCGGCTAACAACGTCTGGGTGCACCGCAGTCTGTGGGACGCCTTCGTGGAGACGTTCATCGATCAGGTGGAGCAAATCAGGCTCGGTGATCCGCTCACCGACGGGGTAGATCTCGGACCGCTGCGCAAGCCGAGTGACGTCTCACGACTCTCTCGCTGGGTGGAGGAGGCTGAGGAACGTGGCGCCGAGATCGTGGTCGGGGGTGAGACGGCTCCAAGGGAGGGGTTCTTCCTCCGGCCGGTTACCTGCCTCCTCCCAGACCCCGACACTCGACTTTGGAGCGAAGAGGTCTTCGGCCCGGTGACGCCGCTCCGACCGTTCGAGACCTTCTCCGAGGTGGTGGAGGGCACAAACCGCTCCAACTACGGCCTGGCGGGGTATCTGATGGCAGAAGACGTCGACGAGGCGCTGGACATGGCGGCCCGGCTAGAGATCGGGTTAATCGGGGTCAACGTGCCCACACCCAACACTCCCCAGGTCCCGTTTGGAGGATGGAAGGACAGCGGCTTCGGCGGGTACGAGGGGGGTTGGGCAGGTCTCGAGCCGTTCATCGAGTACCAATCACTCGCAGTCGCACCTATGTCTGGTGTGAGCGGGGACGCTTGATGTGGAGGTGCCGAGGTGAGGGTCCCCTCGTCCTACCGGCCATCCCCTCGTCGCTGCCGGGCGGTGGGTGGCGAACTTACGTCACCGCCGAAGTATCTCGTCGGGTGGGATGTCGATCCCGTACCGCCACCAATGCCTACGACGCAGATGGTTGGACGGAGGCTCCGATGTGTTGACTGTCGCTTGATACCGCAGGCGCGACCGCCTGAATCCCCAACTACACGGGCCTCCAGCGACCAACAGATCCCGTTTCCCTAGCGGCTCAGCGCGAACGGTAGGCATGTGAGCGGTGGTCGATTCGGACCACCTCGACCGTTCTCGCCTCCTCATTGATGCGGTAGATGATCCGATAGGCCCCGCGTCTGGCGACGAAGTACCCACCCAACTCTCGGAGTGGTGGTTTGCCTACTCGATGTGGGTTGTCGATCACGGGTCCGACCATGAACTCAACGATGGCCGATGCGAGTTTGGGTGGGATTCGATCAAGCCCACGTTCAGATGATGTCGCAACCACCAGCTTCCACGGGGTCATTTCTTGAGATACTTATCGCGCAGCTCGTCGGCGCTGACGGACTGCCCTGTATCGATCTCATGCTGCGCCTTCTGGATCTCATCGAGTGCTCCCGGTGTCGAAAGCACGTCCAGTGTCTCCTCCAATGACTCGAGATCGTCCGGACTCACAAGCACCGCTGCGGGTCGGCCTCGCTTCGTCACCACAACTCGTTCGTGATGGTGTTCGACGCGATCAACCATCTCCGAGAAACGCTTCTTGACCTCGGCCAGGGGGAGAGTCGCATCAGTCATGACCATAATCATAGTCACGGTGGAGATGGACTGTGAGGAGTGCCCCGCCGAGACTTCGGCGCGAGGTGGACTGGCGTGATCGGATCATTGGGACTCAAAAGAGACTTCGCGGAACGCAAGCAAGTCGAAGATAAAGCCCTTAGGACAATGGTTGGTACAGTCAAGAAGACCGCCGCGGAGCCGCCAGATCCGCAGCATCCTGTGATCGCAGAAGTCGAGGAGCGGTTGACGACAGCATTGGCCCTCCATCCCGTCGACCGGTCCCGTTTCCCTTCCGCGCGGTTGACACGAGGAGGAGTCCAGTGGCACGTGCCCGAAAGTTGCTCGGTAGGCCCGATCGGTGATCTGACGAAACCACCCACCTACCATCCTCCTGCCAGGTCCCGACAGGTGTCTGGTGTCGTGGGTCAGTTGCCGGAGCCACCTATGCCTTTTGTCAGGCTAAGAACCATTAAAGCTGATAAACTCTGGTGTTATGAAAGCTCAGGCTCTCAGGTGGACCGACCAATTCGGAAGAACGTACCAATACTCGCCGTACGAGGCGAGTCTCATAGGAGACGCCCAGGTTGGCTTTTCTTCAGACGCGACACTGGCTATCGCAGAGGCTTCGAGTTCCCTGGGATCAGTGCCGGCCCTTCCCTTTGCCGGGATTGCCTCGGTTCTCTACCGGTCGGAATCGAGTGCATCATCTCTGATCGAGGGCGTAGGGCCGGGCCCTCGTCGGATTCTCGAGGCCGAGATCGCTGGTGAGTCCGAGATAGACGACGAGGAGGCGCGTCGCGTTGTCCGCAACCTCGAGGCGCTCCGCGACGCGATGAAGACTGAGATACCAGCCAGACCCGATGATTTCCTGCGCTGGCACCGGAAGCTGATGGAGGGTCATCCGCGGATGCCAGCCGAATCGATTGGTGCCTTCCGAACCAAACAGAACTGGTTAGGAGGTGACTCTTCGGGGCCCCGCAATGCGGAGTTCGTTCCACCGCGACCAGAGGAAGTTCCCAATCTGATCGACGACCTAGTCGCCTTCTGCACTCGTACCGATCTCGCTCCTGTGGCTCACGCGGCAATTGCTCATGCCCGTTTTGAGGTCATCCATCCGTTCGTGGATGGCAACGGGCGTGTGGGTCGACTACTCATTCAACAACTTCTTCGTCGGCGACTCACCCTGCCGTCTCCGATACCGGTGTCAGTCATTTGGGCTGAAGACACCGATCGGTACGTCCAAGGTCTGCGCGCCTACCAGGAGGGCGATGTCGATAGCTGGCTGCAATTCTTCTCGCTGTGCGTCATCAGAGCCGTTGGCAGGATGACCGATATTTCTGAACGGATCACAGGATTGATTGAAGAATTTCAAGCTCGTGTTGACACGCGTGGGGAGTCTGTGACGGTTCGTGTCATTGAGGACCTACCCGAGTACCCGATCGTGGATAGCCAGGCTGTTGCCAGTCGCTATGGAGTTGCTCCTCAGAGTGCGCATGCTGCGCTGGTACGGCTTGAGGAAGCCGGGGTTCTGAGCGAACGGGCTTTCGCCCGGAGACGGAGGGGCCGACCGCGTCGGATGCTCGCTGCGACCGAGCTGATCGATCTCCTGGCCTGACTCGAGGCCAAGCCTCTTACCAAGACTCCGCGGCCCTGCCATTGACCCCTTCAGCTCTTGGTCTGTTCAGAGCAACCTCGTTGGCCGAGGCTGACCGTTTGTGACCAGTGTTCCCGGCTCCGACACGCTCGATCAATCCACGTCGGTTTGACACGACACGTGCTGGTCGTGAAGTCCAAGCGGCTCCGCTGCATCCGCCGACACGTCCCGTATCCGTATTCGATCACGTGGCCGCGAGCCCAGCGGTTGCGCCTGCCACGTATCCGAGGAACGATTAAGACCCTACGTATTCGACTGGCGTCGGTGCCGACGCGGACCCGGCTGCTCGAGATCGAGAACGATCCGAGCCCGCCTCCGGTTGACCACGACGCCCCAAAACGATTTTAGGGCGGCCGCACGATCCTCACACCGTTGCGACGATGTTGGACACTTGCGGCCCAAAGGCCGGCCGGTCTTCGACCTTCGCGACTGTCGTCGGATACAGGAGCCCCATCCGCTGGCTCCGGCACAGGGTGCCGGGGCCACTGAGTGGGGCTCCTTGCGGACGCCCGAAGCCACCCTACAACTGGAGCATGCGGGTGACAAGGCCCGGATTGGGGTGGCGAGGGCGTAGCTTGCGGAGCCGATGGCGACAATCGAGGTCTCGAGGCGACTGCAACTTGCAGCAGGCGCCGGTTGGGGGTTCACGATGAGTCCGGCCACCCAGGAAAAGTGGCTTGGCCCGGAGGGGGCGTTGCCTCCCCTCGTGGGCGCCACTGTGGTCATCCCATGGGGGGTGGGAGCCTGGCGCGGTGGGATCGTCGAACTTATCGAGGACGGCCGGGTCGTCTTCTCGCTTCAACCGCCCGGCGCGTGGCAGGCCCGGCATGGCAGATCGACCACGGTCACCGTCAAACTAAGCGCCGATCCGGAGGATGATGCCGCCGTGGTCACCATCGCCGAGGCAGGCTTCGAAGACCTCAGCGGAACCTCGGATCCCGCCGCGGCCGGCGCCGAAGCGTCCCGACGCTGGTTCAAGGCCCTCGATGACCTGGAGGCGGCGGCTAAGACGGCTAGACAGAAGAGCGAGAGTGTGCGTCAAGCCGTGCTTGTGATCCATGGCATCGGTGAACAGACACCAGGGGAGACAGTCCGCAACCTGGTCCAGGCGGCGGCGGAGCCGGAGGAGCGAGACACGGTCCGCTCCAAGCCCGACCGCATCTCTCACACGTTCGAGTTGCGAAGTTGGACCTTGGATCGAAACGAAAGCCGTCCGCCCACGGACTTCTTCGAGGTGTACTGGGCGGACAAGGTCAGGGACACCACCATCTCACAGGTCTGGGCATGGATCCGACGTCTCCTCCTCCGGCCACCAGCGAGTGTCCCGCGCAGCCTGCAATCGGTGTGGTGGACCGTGTGGCTGGCATTGGCCTTCACCGCCTTTCTCGTCCTCTCATTCTTCCCGGCGCTGAACGTGGGGAGCAATGCCCGCTGGATCAGCTTCACCGGAGCTGCCGTCCTCGGAGTGATCAGCGGGTTCATGGTCAACAGCCTCGGCGACGCCGCCCGTTATCTGTGGCCCCATCCGGCGAATGTCGCCGTCCGCGATCGAATCCGCTCCAACGGCGTCGACCTGCTCGACGCCCTGCACACCTCTGTCCGGTATCACAGGATCATCGTCGTCGGGCACAGCCTCGGCAGTGTCATCGCCCACGACATCGTCAGCGAGTACTGGATCGCCACCCGCAGGCAGCACAACGCTCCGGTCTCGGTGAGCAACAAACAGGCGGCCGAGCTGGTGGAGTTGTTGAAGATAGCGAGCCCTCGCCCCACCGACACCACCAAGGGCTCGCCGTGGTCGGTGTGGGGTGAAATGCGGCGCAATACCCAGCCCTGGCTGATCACGGACCTGATCACCGCGGGTAGCCCTCTCGCTCACGCCTCACTGCTTCTAGCCGGGTCCAAGGCCGAGCTAGAGGGGATGTTTGAGCGAAGAGAGCTGGCGTCATGCCCGCCCCGTCCCATCAATGACGTCTGGTACGACCGTGGCTACAAAGACCAGCTGGGCAGAAACCGCACCTTCCGGTATTTCACCCACAATGCCCCTTTCGCTGCCACCCGCTGGACCAACCTCTACTTCCCGGTCAAGTTCGGCTTCTTCGGCGACGTGGTTGGCGGTCCCCTGGTCGACGTGTTTGGGCCGTGGGTCAACGATCAAGCGGTGCAATGGCACCCCGACCGATGGCGAGGACACACCTTGCTCGCCCACACCCTCTACTGGAAGGTCCCCAAGTCGACTCGGCTCGGCGCCTGGGGTCACCTCGATGTGCTTCGAGCGGCGCTCGATCTCAACCGTAGAAAGGACCTGGAGGCGCTAGCACGCGAGATGCCGCGCGAGGCCTGGGTCTAAACGAACAGGAACGGGGTTGTAAAACTAGGAACCGCAGGATCCACGCAACCGTTTCCGGTCACGCGATTCCCGGGCCCGCGACTACAACCCAGCTCGCGCACACTATGAGTCGGGAGGTGGGATGACAAGGCGGTTTCGCTTAATGGCTTCCCGCTTACACGTCCCGTTTCCCTATCGCGCGTTTGACACCAGTCAGCGTGGTCAACCTAGATCTGCCGGGCGCAGGCCTCGAGGATTGCCTCAGCTGTTTTGATGGCTTCATCGACTTCAGCCTTGCCGAAGGTTCTCGACCCGTACTCAGATCGGCTCCTCTCACGACGAAGGCGGTCGAACTGCCGGAGGGCCGGTTCGCTGGTTTGTTTGGCGAGGGCTTTGGTGAATTGAGCTAGCGCTTGAGGCGACCCCGGACGACTGCGGACCCGGTGCCCGGTCATCAACAAGGCAGCAGCCACAGACTTGCGCTCGGCGTCATAGGCCAGGACGTAGGCACCCGACGGGTCGATGGCTTCGATGGTGTGTGCGGCTTCGAGATGGCGTTTCGCGTCGTTGATCCACTTTCAGCCGTCGGCCGGTCGGGTTCAACGGCTTCGATTAGACCACTTGCTACCAGGTCGTCCCACTCCCTCATATGAGCTCGATGCGTGGTCGACTCTTCACTGCCCGTTCAAACGCCCCGTCAGCGCTGGCCCATTCGTCCCCAGATCGAACGACCACGTTGATCGGACGGCCGACGTCGGCTTCAACGCCGGATACCAAGTCGTAGAGCTGCCCGAGATCGGGATCACCGACAATCATGAGATCGATGTCTTGGGGTGCCATTTGATCGGGGTCGGCCCACGACCCGAAGATGAATGCGTCTTGAACGCCATCGATCGACGAGAGTGCGTCACGCAGCCGAGGTTCTGGCCCCATCGACTTGGTCAGAAGGCTGCGAAGCTCCCGGTAGATCGGAGACGACCGATTCGGCTCGACCAGACGGGATCTGCCCGAGGTCTTGGAAACGACCAGACCGGATCTTTCGAGCCGTTCCACCTCCTAATGGACGCCGCCGACCGAAGTGCCGGTGCGTCTAGCCAGTTCACTGAGCGCCAGCGGTTCCAGGGCGAATACGAATAGCTCGGCTAGCAACCGCTCTTGTTGGGGCGATCTAAATAGTGGGAGACGGGAGTTTGCTTTCACAAAACGTGAATACAGGTCCACACACGGTGAAAGTCAATTTCCCTGAGTTTGACACGGCATTGGCAGGTCCGACCGGCACTCCGATGAAGGGCACCACTGCCGTCCCGTTTCCCTGGGTCACGCCTTCTGTTCGTATTCGCGGACCTTGATTGTCACAGGCACCTTGCGCAATTCCTCCAATGCCTCAGCTAGATGGGTTGAGAAGCGGTCGAATATCTCGTTGCCCTTCTCTGCTGAAGCGCGCAATGGGTTGCCGATCACGCCGTCAGCAGAGAACTCGTCGTGGTCCATCGGGAAGTAGAAGTATTCGAATCCCTTGAATGAGGCGTCCCACGCACCGTCTGTCTTGCCGAAACTTGCCGGTAGCCAGTCAGGCGCGTGAGTTCTGCCCTGGACCGCTCTCTCCATGTGCACGTTCGCAGGGTCGTAGGCGAGCATGATCGAGGTCTCCTGTTCGCTCGCATGCCAACCGGGCGTTTCCTCGGGAGGGTTCTCCATGATGTCTTCAATTAGGCCCAGATAGCGCTCCCCCCACGGTTTGAACATGCCCAACAGCGCGCCCGTCTCGTATCTCAGTCGTCGGAAGATGGCATCCGTGACCTTTGTGTTTGATGTGTGCCCATTAACGAAGATGATCCGATTGAAGCCGTGATGGATTAGCGATTTGACGGTGTCGTGGATCACGGCACAAACGGTTTCGGCACGGTAGGTCAACGTGCCCATTCCACTCTCCGGCTCACGCAGATGCTGTGGGCTGTAACCAGTCCAGATCAGTGGCGTGTAGAGGGTGTCGGCTTTTTCGGCGGCCCTTCTAGCCACCTCAAGGCCGTTGTATGCATCTGTACCTAGTGGTAAGTGAGGTCCGTGCATCTCCACTGATCCCATTGGCACCAGGATGGAATCATCTCGTGCAAGGTGGGCCTGGATATCAGGAGGTGCCAAGTCCGAAAGACATCTTGAATGCAGCTCAGCCATTTTGTGTTTCCTTTCGTTACTCAGGTTTGGCCGTCAATCCGGCTGCCCGAGCCAGACGTTCGAGTGTCTCCAGGTTGCGGAGGGTTTCGTGTCCCGAGATGAGAGGTTCGGCCGTACCCGCCACAGCCGAGCTGAAGTTGGCGACCTCGAGTTCATAAGCGTTGTTACCAGCGCAATCGACCACCCGTCGCTCTTCACCACGTTCGACAATGATCTGCTGGGGTGGCAGATGCGGGTACCACGGCGTCGGGACGGTTAAGCGGCCCTCGCTTCCCACAGCTGTGATTCCGATGTCCAAAGGGGTGAACAGACTGCAGTCGAATGCGGCAAGTAAGTCGCCGTACCGCATGTGCCCAACGAAACCCTCTTCGACTCCGCTCGACCTCATCCGTGCTAGACCGCCAACCTCATCCGGCGTCGAGTCCATGACGAAGTTGCTGAAACTCACGCAATAGGATCCGACATCGAGCAGAGCGCCTCCGGCGAGGTCTGGCCGGTATCTCACGTCAGTTGCAGGATCCTCGGTCTTAAAGTTGAACGACATGCGGATCACCTGCAGATCCCCGATGTCGCCTCCTATGAGGGCGTCTTTGGCACGTGCTGTTTGAGGATGGTGCCGATACATGAATGCTTCCATCAGGAGCATGCTGTTGTCGGCGGCCAGATCGAACAGTCGTTTTGCCTCCTGGGAAGTGGGAGTCAGCGGCTTCTCACAGAGCACATGCTTACCGGACTTCAAGGCCTTCTCAGTCCACTGAGCGTGGGTGGAGTTGGGAGTCGAGATATAGACACAGTCAATGCTGGAGTCATCGAAGAGAGCCTCGTAGCTCCCGTACCATCGAGGTATTTGATGTCTCTTGGCGTACTCCTGTGCCTTTCCAGCGTCTCTGCTAGCCACCGCTTCCAATGAGGCGTTCGGCAGTACGCTGAACGCTGGGAGCACCTGTTCGTTTATTCGTGCCGTTGAGACGATTCCCCATCTCAGAGGTGTCGACGTCACATCGTCCACGATCAGACCGTCGGCTTCACGAGGATCTTGCCGTCGGACCGATTCTTGGTTTCTTCAATGGCATCGACAAGCTCGTCCAGCGGATAGCGACGGGTGATCGCATGCTCCATCTCGATCTGACCGGAGGCCATGAGACCTATCACGTTCGGAAAATCCCATGAACCGGAATGACCGACTGTGCCGTAGGTCGATAGGGCTCGGAGCTGGTGGTCGATGAAATTCAGTTCAGCGGGCCGTCCGTCCATCCCAATCACCGCGACTTTTCCGCCGACTCCGAGAACATTCTCGATGGAGCGCATTACGGCAGGGAAGTTCCCCGAGCACTCCATGGCCATGGCTGCACCCTCACCGAGTGTTTCTTCAGCCACTAGCTCGGCGGGATCGGTTTCCGTTGGATCGACTACGTGCGTTGCCCCCAGCTTCTTTGCTAAGGCACGACGTCCTTGGAGTGTTTCGAAGCAGAAGATCTTCGATGCTCCGCCTGCCCTAGCGAGGGCTACGGATGCCAGGCCGATGGGCCCAGCTCCGAACACTGCTACCGGCCGGCCTGGTAAGAAGCCTCCTGCTCGGGTGAAGATGCCCTCGTAGGCGACACTGACCGGCTCGGTCATCGCACCGACTTCGAGGGCTGCTTCATCGGATCCGTACCGTTCGCGAAGAGCGTTTAGCGACCAGCAGTGCTTCGCATTTACCGTTACGTATTCTGCGAAGCCACCGTCGAGTGTGAAACCGAGATCTTCGATGTTCTGACACTGGTTCCAATAACCCCCCCGGCAAGGTGTACACACTCCGCACCATTGGATCTCTTCGACGGCCACGATGTCGCCCTCTACGAAACCTGAATCAGATCCAGCTGCGACCACGGTTCCCGAGAATTCATGGCCGATGACGACCGGGGTCTTGAGATGGTAGGGGAGGAGCATGTAGCCGTCATCGTCGGTCTCGAACATGTGAACATCGGAACCGCAAATACCGCACGCACCTACCCTCAGTGTCACTTGGTTGGGACCAGGGGCAGGCGGTTCCGCCCGGTCCTGAAGTGAAGCCGAAGGATCCCTGTAGACCTCGTTCGCATTGACCGCCCATTGGCGGGCTTCATCCTTCGGTGAAACCTTCACTCCAAGGCGTGGACTCCACTCGGCGTCCAAGACGATGGCTTTCATGTGCACCTCCTTGTGCTTCTCAAAATGATTTCGGCGTATCGATCCAGATATATCTGGTGATACCGTCGGCTACGTTTTCCATGCGATGCGGTGTGGTGCTTAGGAACCAGATTGAGTCGCCGGGCTCGAGGAAATAGACCTCGTCGCCCACCGACACCTTCAAGCGTCCCTCGAGAACCATGCCCCACTCCTCGCCCTCATGGGTCAGTGGCTCCTCTCCAAGGGAGGCTCCAGGGGCATAGACACCGATGATTGCCTCAATCGATTGCGTCTCCTCGGGGGACGCCAGTTCGAAGCGGACTCCTGTCCCCTTGGCGTCGGGTGGGTGCGCGCCGAGTGACCGACGATCGGAGTCTCGGATCACTCGCCCTTGCGACCGGTCGGGCTCTGTGAAGAAGAACATGAGAGTCGTGCCTAGCGCCGCGGCAAGGCGTTTCAGTACTGAAATCGACGGTTCGACGTTTCCGCGCTCGACGTCGCTTATCAGTGATGCTGAAACATCCGCCAACTCGCCAAGCTTGCGCATGCTGTAACCGTGCTCTTTGCGAAGGCGCTTAAGCCGACCCCCTATCGAGCTATCGGTGCTGACGTAATCATTCACGATCTTTTGACTGACCTTTCTCTCCCCAGTCCCTACTCGTGTTCCATTCATGTGGCGCCTCCCAGATCAACTAGTGAAGATCGAGCGCTACCTCTAGTGAGCATCATTGTCGCTGCAATGATCAGAAGCACCGAGAACACACCTATCACCGTGAATATGGCATTCACCTCGGGTGTGAATCCAAATCGCAGTTGATTCCACACGAACACTGGCAGCGTCACGTTGACGCCCGCGAGGAAGAAGGTCACGATGATCTCGTCGAACGAAACGGTGAATGCCAGTAGGGCGCCTGCCATCAAGGCAACCCGAATACTCGGCAGAGTCACGTGCCAGAATGTCTGCACCCGATTGGCCCCAAGGTCGAACGAGGCTTGCTCCAAAGATGGGTCAAGCGTCCTTACTCGAGTTAATACGACGAACATGATGATTGGGGTCACAAACGTTGCATGACCAACAACGATCGTCCAGAAGCCTGGTGTGATGGAGGCCATGCGAAATACCACAAGCAGCGAGATTCCAAGGACTACGCCCGGCAAAACGACCGGGGTAGCGAGCGCAGCCAGAAGAACACCCCTGCTTCGCTTGACATATCGGGAAACAAGAAGCGCGAAGTAGGTGCCAAAAAGCATGCCTATTGCCACGGTTGTCAGCGAGATTCTGAAACTGAAGAGCGCGGCAGCCTTCAAAGGTCCGTTGCTCATCATTTCTCCGTACCAGCTTCCGGTCAATCCGCTCATCGGCCATGTCTGAACGGAACTCTCATTGAAGGAGAACAACGCAGTGACAAAGAGTGGGGCGTAGAGGAAGAAGTAGAGGCCCAGCAGTAACGTAAACGAGACGAGGTTGGCCCACATGGCGCGAAGCCGGGCCTTCGACTCTCCGTCGGTTTGAACCGTTGTCCGACGTCTGGCTATCGCGCTACTCATATTGAGCCTCCGTCCGCGAGAAAAGCGAGACCATGGCGAGGAAGAGGAACGAGGCCAGCATGATGCTGACGCCGATAGCGGCACCGTAAGGCCAGTTGTTGGCGGTTCCGAACTGCTGGAGGATGATCGTGCCGAGCATCGTTCCCTCAAGACCGCCCACCATTTGCGCGGTCACATAATCACCGAATGCGATCACAAATCCGATCGCGAAACCGATCGCAACTCCTGGCCTACTCAACGGCCAGATGATGTGGACAAAGGTACGAAAGGAGTTGCCGCCACAGTCTGCCGAGGCCTCGTAAAGGCTCTCAGGAATCCTCTCAAGGGAGGAATATGAAGCAAGGAAGACGTACGGGACGACGATGTAGGTCAGGGTGAGAGCGACAGTCTCGACTGAATAGAGGAAGGAGTCTGATGCCTCCCCGAGTATCCCAAGGCTTGTGAGCAGACCGTTGAGAATGCCGCGCTCGCCCAGGATGATGCGCCAAGCGAACACCCGCATTAGATAGCTGACCCATAGGGGTACGAGCACAAGTAGTGCTGCCGCAAGTTTCCATCGTCCAAGTTTGCGAACCACGAGGTAGGCGCCTGGATAGGCGATGAGTGTCGCCATTACTGCAGCGAATGTCGCAATAAGAAAGGTCCGGACGAGAAGCGTCAGGAACACCTCTGAGGTGAATGCCCTAACATAGTTCTCGAAGGTGAACTCCTGTACCACGGTGCCGATCTCGTTGCTCCAGAAGCTGAAGACCAGCAGGTACAGGTTGGGCGCGACTACGAGCGCCAAGATCCACAGCAACGTCGGGCTCAATATTAGAGCACGGATTCCCACACGAAGGGGTGGACCGTGCTTCCCGGAAACAGACAACGTCTCGCGTGTAGTCGTTTGAGTCACTCCGCCCCCTCGACCGTCTGGTCAACCGATTGTTTCACCGGCACGGCAGCATCGAGGTCCCAGCCGATTTCAATGATCTGTTCGCGACGAATCTTCTCTCGTCCCGGGACACGGACGATCAACGTTTGGTCTTCCACGGTCGTCACCAGTTCCTTCTCATGACCAAGGAAAAGGATCTCTTCGACTCGAGCTCGGAAATGGTTCGCTAGTCGTGACGTGTCGGGGCCAACGGAGATCTCCTCAGGTCGAAGACTCAGCTGGACACTGGTCGGGCCATCTGTAGCCTCCCTGGCAGCGATCTTGAGCGAACCAGCCACAAGGCCTCCTTCACTGTCCACGATGCAGTCGAGGAGGTTGGTCTTCCCAATGAAGCGCGCCACGAAATCGGAAGCCGGGCGCCAGTAGAGGTCGTCAGGCGAGGCGATCTGCTCAAGAAGACCGCGGTGGTTCATCACGGCGATTCGGTCGCTCATTCCAAGGGCCTCTCCTTGATCGTGAGTGACATAGACAAATGTGATGCCGATATCGCGTTGTAAGGCACGCAAGACCACCAACATTGTTTCCCTCAGCTTGAGATCGAGGGCTCCCAGGGGCTCATCCAGGAGTAAAACGCTTGGCTGTACGACCAGCGCCCGTGCTAGGGCTATCCGCTGCCTCTGACCTCCGCTGAGCTGGTTTGGCTTGCGGTCCTCGTATCCGGTCATCTCGACCTTGGCGAACATCTCTTCGACGCGCGCGCCAATGAGATGACGGTCAACTCTTCGCATCCGTAGGGGATATGAGACGTTCTCACGCGCCGTCATGTGTGGAAAGAGCGCGTAGTTCTGAAACACCGTGTTGACGTCGCGCTTGTTCGAAGGTGTGAATGTTACGTCAGCGCCTCCGAGATAAACACGCCCGCTCGTCGGCCTTTCGAATCCGCCTATGACGCGGAGTGTTGTCGTCTTCCCGCTGCCACTCGGACCGAGAATCGAGAAGAATTCGCCTTCACCGACTTCAATGTTGATGTGCCTTACCGCAGGTTCGGTGCTTCCCTCGTAGGTCTTGCTTACCTCTTCCAGGCGCAGGACGGGAACCCGATCCCGGCTCGAGCCAGGAT
>Ga0214472_10003179_pt1 | contig 17433 bp, 11 predicted proteins | sample RVTome_6_FD_207662 | JGI IMG/M metagenome (GOLD analysis project Ga0214472, IMG submission 207662) | Soil microbial communities from uranium-contaminated site in the Upper Colorado River Basin, Wyoming, United States - RVT140D175 | ecosystem: Environmental > Terrestrial > Soil > Contaminated >... | reverse complement strand
GTTTCTACCTCGGCGGCGGGATCGGCAGTGGCAAGTCTGCGGCTGCCGCTTGCTTTCGGACCCTGGGGGCCGTCGTGATCTCGGGTGACAACGCCGGGCGTGAGGTGCTGGCGTCGGGGACCGCGGAGACGGCCGCGGTGCTGCGGCGTTGGCCCGACGCGGCGACATCGGAGGGGAGCCTCGACCGCCAGGTGCTGGGGCGCATCGTCTTTCGGGATGCCGGTGAGTTGGCTGCGCTGGAGACGATCACCGGACCGGGGATCCGGTCCCGGCTCATGGCAGCAGCGGAGTCGCATCCCGACGCGGTCGTCATGGTCGAGGTCCCGGTGTTGCGGGACTTCGCCGGTCCGGAGTGGCCCTGGATCGTGGTCGATGCCCCTGAGGGGTTGCGCATGGCCCGGGCCCTTCAGCGGGGAAGCGGGATGTCCGAGGGCGACGTGCAGCAGGTGATGGCCCGCCAACCCAGCCGCAGTGAGTGGCTGGCGGCGGCGGCCTGGGTGATCGAAAACTCGGGAGACCTGGGCCAACTCGAGGCCCAGTGCCGGCGGGTGTGGGCGGAGATCAGCCGCCCCTGATTACTGTCCCGGCCCCTGTCTAAGGTTGCCCGGTGATCCCCTTCAAGGTCATCTCCGACTTCTCGCCTGCCGGTGATCAACCGCAAGCGATCGAGCAGTTGGCGGCGGGGATCGCGGCCGGGGAGCGGTTCCAGACCTTGCTCGGCATCACCGGGTCGGGCAAGTCGGCCACGATCGGCTGGCTCATCGAGCGGGTCCAACTCCCGACGCTGGTGCTGGCCCCCAACAAGGCCTTGGGCGCACAACTGGCAAACGAGTTCCGCCAGTTCTTCCCCGACAACCGCGTCGAGTACTTCGTCTCCTACTACGACTACTACCAGCCGGAAGCCTACCTCCCGCAGAGCGACACCTACATCGAGAAGGACGCCACGATCAACGACGAGATCGAGCGCCTCCGCCATAGCGCCACCGCGGCGCTTCTCACCCGGCGCGACGTGATCATCGTGGCGTCGGTGTCGGCCATCTACGGCCTCGGCTCGCCCGAGCAGTACGAGGGGCAGTTGCTGCGCCTGGTGCAGGGAGTGGAGTTCCCGCTCGACGATGCGGTGCGCCGCCTGGTCGACATCCAGTACCAGCGCAACGAGGTCAACATGATCCGGGGACGGTTCCGGGTACGCGGCGACACGCTCGAGGTGATGCCGGCGTACGAGGAGACCGTGTTCCGGGTCGAGTACTTCGGCGATCACGTGGAGCGCATCACCGAGATGAACCCGGTCACCGGCGAGGTGCTCTCCGAGTTGCCCGAACTCTGGGTCTATCCGGCCAGTCACTACGTGGCCACCCAGGAGTCGATGCGGATCGCCCTGGCGGGGATCGAGACCGAGTTGCACGAGCGGCTCACCTGGCTCGAGCAGCACGGCAAGCTGTTGGAGGCGCAGCGGCTACGAATGCGCACCGCCCACGACCTGGAGATGATGCGCGAACTCGGTTACTGCAACGGCATCGAGAACTACTCCCGTCACATCGATGGGCGCCAGCCCGGCGAGCCTCCGTACACGCTGCTCGACTACTTCCCCGACGACTACCTCCTCGTGGTCGACGAGTCGCACGTGACCATCCCGCAGCTGCACGGCCAGTACGAAGGTGACCGCAGCCGCAAAGAGGTTCTCGTCGAGCACGGCTTCCGCCTCCCCTCGGCGATGGACAACAGGCCGCTGCGATTCGACGAGTGGCTGGAGAAGACCAAGCGGGCGGTGTTCCTATCGGCGACTCCGAGCAACTGGGAGTTGCTGAACTCGGCACGGGTGGTCGAGCAGATCATCCGGCCGACGGGCCTGGTCGATCCCGAGGTGGTGGTGCGTCCCACCAAGGGACAGATCGACGATCTCCTCGAGGAGATCCGGACCTGTGCCGAGTCGGAGCAGCGGGTTCTGGTCACGACGCTCACCAAGAAGATGGCAGAGGACCTCACCGACTATCTGCTCGAGGTCGGAGTGCGGGCGCGCTACCTGCACTCGGAGATCGACACCCTGGAGCGGGTCCAGATCCTACGCGATCTGCGCCTCGGTGAGTTCGACGTCCTGGTGGGGATCAACCTGCTGCGTGAGGGCCTCGACCTGCCCGAGGTGGGACTGGTGGCGATCCTCGATGCCGACAAGGAAGGGTTCCTGCGCTCGGAGACGTCACTGATCCAAACCATCGGCCGGGCCGCGCGCAACGTCGATGGCCGGGTGATCATGTACGCCGACGCCGTGACCGAATCGATGCGGCGCGCCCTCTCCGAGACCAACCGGCGCCGTGCGGCCCAGGTGGCCTACAACACCGCGAACAACATCGACCCACAGACCATCCGGAAGCGGGTCTCGGACATCCTCGAACTCCTGCAGAGCCGGGACGCCCCGGCGGTGGAGCGCCGCCGCCGCGAGGTGGCGCCGCGTAAAACAATGGAGTTGCCCGTCGACGATCTCACCCGGCTGATCCGGAGCCTGGAGGAGGAGATGCGCGAAGCCGCCTCCGAGTTGCGGTTCGAATACGCCGCTCGCCTACGCGACGAGGTCGACGATCTCAAGCGGGAGCTGCGGGAGATGACGCGGGTTGCGGGCTGACTCCCGCAACAGATACCAGATGCCAGATACCAGATGCCCGATGCCAGAGAAGTCGTGAGCTGAGGGCTACTTGGCGTCGGGGTCCGGGGTGTCGTCGTCGTCGTGCATTCCCTTGCGAAGCTCGCGAGCCGACTTGCCCAGCGACCTGGCGAGTTCGGGAAGCTTCTTCGCCCCGAACAACAAGAGCAACACGGCGAGGATGAGGATGATCTCGCCGGCCCCGATCTGTTTGAACATGGCCCGGAGTGTAGGGCGGTGCCGGGAGAGGGGGTACTCGCCGGCTCGGCCAAGACTCCGGCTGGTGACTGGGGACTGGTGACTGGTGACTGGGGACTGGTGACTGGGGACTGGTGACTGGGGACTGGTGACTGGGGACTTCTGGGGAATCCCACCCCTGCAATTCGGTCACGGGCTGGCGGTACAATCGCACCCCTTCGCCGGGGGACGGGCCAATGTCAGCCGAATCGATCGTCATCAGGGGTGCCCGCGAGCACAACCTGAAGAACGTCTCGCTGGAACTGCCGCGCAACCGATTGATCGTGTTCACCGGGTTGTCGGGCTCGGGGAAGTCCTCCCTCGCCTTCGACACGATCTACGCCGAGGGGCAGCGCCGATACGTAGAGAGCCTCTCGGCGTACGCCCGCCAATTCCTCGGCCAGATGGAGAAACCCGACGTCGAGTTCATCGAAGGGCTGTCCCCGGCGATCTCGATCGATCAGAAGACCGCCAGCCGTAACCCGCGCTCGACCGTCGGCACAGTCACCGAGATCCACGACTACCTGCGACTGCTCTACGCCCGCATCGGCATTCCGCATTGCCCCAACTGCGGCCGTCCCGTGGCCCGGCAGACGCCCCAGCAGATCGTCGACCAGATCATGAAGCTCGAGGAGGGGACCCGGTTCCAGGTACTCGCTCCCGTGGTGCGGGGCCGCAAGGGCGAGTACGAGGCGCTGCTCAAAGAGCTGGGAATGGAAGGCTTCAGCCGCGCCCGCATCGACGGCGAGGTGCGCGAGCTGACCGAGGAGATCAAGCTCGATCGGTACTACCAGCACACCGTCGAGGTCATCGTCGACCGGCTGGTGAAGAAGGACTCGATCCAGCGCCGCCTCACCGACTCCCTGGAAACGGCCCTTCGCCTCGCCGATGGGCTGGCGGTGGTCGAGATCGTCGACGGTCCGACTCTGAGCTTCTCGCAGCACCTCGCCTGCGCCAACTGCGGACTGTCGTTCGAGGAGCTGCAACCCCGCAACTTCTCCTTCAACAGCCCCTACGGGGCGTGCAACGCATGCAACGGGCTCGGCACCAGGTTCCAGGTCGACTGGCAACTGGCGGTGCCGGACGACGAGAAGTCGCTCGCCGAGGGGGCGATCCAGCCCTGGGCGGGGCGGCACCGCTCCTCCTACTACCAGCGCGTCCTGGAGGGAGTCGCCGCGACGTACGGGTTCTCGATGGATGTCCCGTTCCGGCGGCTCACCAGGAAGGCGTTGAAGCTGGTTCTCGAGGGGACGGGTGAGGAGCCGATCACGGTCTCGTATCTGAACCGTTTCGGCCGCCAGCGCCGTTACCAGACGAACTACGAAGGTCTCATCCCCTGGCTGACGCGCCGCCACGAGGGTGCCGATTCCGAGAGCGCCCGGGAGACGTATGAGCAGTACATGCGTCTGGTGCCGTGTGATGCCTGCGGCGGGGCGCGTCTCAACCCGATGTCGCTCGCCGTCACCGTAGGCGGACGCAACCTCCACGAGATCTCGGCGGTGTCGCTGCGGCAGGCGCACTCTTTCGTCACCGGTCTCGATCTCGGCGAACGCGACAGCACGATCGCGGCGGCGATCCTCAAGGAGATCATCGCCCGCCTCGCCTTCTTGCTGGATGTCGGGCTCGACTACCTGACCCTGGCGCGCGGCGCGGCGTCGCTCGCCGGGGGTGAGGCGCAGCGGATCCGCCTCGCCACCCAGATCGGCTCCGGGCTGGTGGGAGTGTTGTACATCCTCGACGAGCCCTCGATCGGCCTCCACCAGCGGGACAACCAGCGGCTCATCGAGACCCTGGTTCGGCTGCGCGACCTGGGCAACACGGTCATCGTGGTCGAGCACGACGAGGAGACGATCCGGGTCGCCGACCACATCGTCGACATCGGCCCTGGGGCCGGCGAGCACGGCGGGTGGATCGTGGCCGAGGGCTCGGTGAAGGCGATCAGCAGTGAGCCGTCGTCGATCACTGGCGACTACCTGGCGGGGCGGCGCCAGATCGAAGTGCCGATGGTGCGCCGCCCCCGCGGTGACAAACGGATCCGGGTCATTGGGGCGGTCGAGAACAACCTCAAGGATCTCGATGTCGAGTTCCCCATCGGCCTGTTCATCGCGGTCACCGGAGTCTCCGGTTCCGGCAAGTCCACCCTGGTCGAGGAGATCCTCGCCAAGGCACTGCGCATGGAGCTATATCGGACGCGCGACCTGCCGGGACGCCACCGCCGGGTCGAGGGCATCGCCGGCATCGACAAGGCGATCGACATCGACCAGTCGCCGATCGGGCGCACCCCGCGCTCCAACGCGGCGACCTACACCAAGGTGTTCGACAAGATCCGCGACCTGTTCTCGTCGGTTCCCGAAGCGCGAGCCAGGGGCTATCAGCCGGGACGGTTCTCGTTCAATGTCAGCGGGGGGCGCTGCGAGGCGTGCAAGGGCGACGGCACGATCAAGATCGAAATGCACTTCCTGCCCGATGTCTACATCCCCTGCGAGCAGTGCAAGGGGAAGCGCTACAACCGCGAGACCCTGGAGATCCTGTGGAAGGGGCACTCCATCGCCGACGTGCTGGAGATGTCGGTGTCGGAGGGGTTGGAGTTCTTTGCGAACCAGCAGAGCATCGCCCGGGTCTTGCAGACCCTCTACGACGTCGGTCTCGGGTACATCCGGCTGGGCCAGCCCGCTCCCACTCTTTCCGGGGGAGAAGCGCAGCGGGTCAAGCTCGCCTCCGAACTCGGCCGGCGCTCCACCGGGAGCACCGTCTACATCCTCGACGAACCCACCACCGGGCTCCACTTCGAGGACGTGCGCAAGCTGCTCGGCGTGTTGCAGCGCCTGGTGGATGCCGGGAACACGGTGCTCGTCATCGAGCACAACCTCGATGTGATCAAGTCCGCCGACTGGCTCATCGATCTCGGGCCGGAGGGCGGCGACGAGGGCGGGCGCGTGGTCGCCGCAGGGACGCCCGAGGAGGTGGCTCTGGTGGCAGACTCGTACACGGGCAAGTTCCTGCGTGAGATGCTTCCGGGGTGAGCTGGGACGAAGGTCACGCCGCCTGGTGGCTGGAAGAGGTCGCCACCGACCCCGGCTACGAGCGCGACGTCGATCCGCTCCTCGCCGCGGTGCTTCCCGCCGAGCGACCCGGCTTGTTGCTCGACGTCGGCTGCGGGCAGGGTCGATCACTGGGGCGCTACGGGGCGACCGTGGGACTCGAGTTGCTCCCCGCCCTGGTGCGGGTTGCGGCACAGAGAGGACCGGTGGTGCAGGCCGATCTCACCGCGACACTCCCATTCGGAGACGGGGTCTTTGCCGGCGCCTACGTGGTGCTGGTGCTGGAGCACCTCATCGATCCCACCCGACTCGCCGCCGAGTTGGCCCGAGTGGTGCGTCCCGGCGGATGGTGTGCCGTGGTGCACAACCACCCCGTTCTCACCGCTCCGGAGTCGGGACCGGTGGTCGACACCAATGACGGCGAGGTGCTGTGGCGCTGGGGCGACTATCTCGGTGAGGGCTGGACCGACGAGCCGGCGGGGGAGGGATCGGTGCGGTTCCACCACCGCACCGTGGGGCAGTTGCTGGGAATGTTCGCTGCCGCAGGATGGTGCCTGGAGGAGATGCGCGAGGCCGCGGCCGGTGATCCGGACGACCCGGTGCTGCAGGCGCAGCGCTCGATACCCCGGCTGCTCGCCGGGCGATGGCGCAACGGGAATCCGACGCGCCCCGGAGTGAAGGAGTAGGGTTCCCCGAACGCGTCCTGGGGGGGCTCGGAATGCTGCGCCGATCACTGATCGCGGGGCTGCTCACGGCAGGTCTCGTCATCACCGCCACGGGCGGCGCCGGCGGGGGAACACCGGTCATGGACCGTTCCCTGGCACGCCTCGGGTTCACCATGGAGCAGTCCCGGGCGTGGTCCGACGGCCTCGTGAACGTCGGTGACGACTGGAGTGCCTTCGCCTGGGGCGGCGACGCCTCGGTCCCCGCCACCATCTCCGCGGACGACGCCCCATGGACCACCCCGCTGACCATCGGGGTCAACCTCGCCCGCTGGCAGGACCCGGCGCGGCTCCCGGTGTTCAGCGATGGATTTGAGACCGCCGATATCGTCTCGGGATCGGTGGGCGGTGGACCCGCCCTCAACTACGTCTATCTGGTGATGACCGTTGTGGTCGACGGCGACATCCCGCTCGACATGAGCAACGGTCTCCGCCAGCAGGTGGACTTCGTGATGCGGATCGCCGGCCGGACCGCCTGGGCGGCGCTGCCCGAGTTCCCCGATGACACCTGGCACGATGGCGCCTTCGTCGCCAGCCTGACGCTCGGACCGCAGGGGTGGGGCCTGAGCTTCTATTCGTTCGATGACGCCGGGAACATCGTCACCAACGACCTCCCCGGGTTTGCCCTGGTCGAGGGGAACACCATCCTCATGGGGGTCCAGTACGACGACACCCTGTTCCCGACCCTGGACCTCGCCGGGAGGGTGGCCTACGAGATCAAGAATGCCGAGTTCAACCCGACCATGAGCCGGGTGGTGACCGCCCCGGCGGCCCCCTTCGTCGACAACGGGTTCTTCGAGTACCTGTCGCAGCCGATGGTGCTCACCCCGGGCTTTCCCGAGGAGCTTCGCATCCACGACTTCAGGGCCTTCACCGACTCCGACGGCAACCTGTGGTTCAAGCTGATCCCGGCCGTCTCGTGGGGGGAGATGCCTCCGGATGGCGACTTCTCCGATTACGTCCAGTTCGCGGTGCGGCCGTATGACAGCACCGATAATCCTCCCTACTTCGGGTTCCAGACCCACGACGGAGTGAGCAAGGTGTTTGCCGGGCTCGGTTCCGAGGAGTTCGACCCGATGCCGGCCTTCGTGATGAACGACGGGGTGCTGTTGTTCTCCACCGGAGTGCCCTACGACGGTGGGCCGCTGGAACTGCAGGTGCAGAGTGGTGTCCTCGAAACCGAAGAGTCGCAGTTCCAGTCGAGCCAGGTCCAGTTCCGGGTGGAGGAATCGGAGATCGGCACCACTGACGAACCCACCCGTTACGACGGCGAGTACCCGGTGTACGACCTGGTCACCGGGACACCTTTGGAGACGCCGCCGGACGTGGTGGATACCACGACCACCTCCTCCACCACTACCACCCAGCCGGCCACGACGGTGACGACGGTGACGACGGTCACGACTCTGGGGCCGACCACCGAGCGTCCCCGACCCACCACCACCGGCACTGGGGAGACCTGCTCGTGGTGCTGGGGTTCGATCGCCCTCTTCGTTGCGGTGCTGCTGTGCGCCCTCTTCCTGTGGCTCAAGACCTACGAGTGGTGGACCTGCTGGTTGCCGTGGTTCATCGTGATCTTCGCCTGGGTGCCCTTCCTCCTTGCCGCCCTGTGGTTCTGGCGGCCCACCTGGTGGTGGGTGCCGTTGCTCGCCTGGTTCCCGATCGTCGCCGGGTACTGGTGGGGTTGGGCGCGTCACCGCTCGTGGTGGAAGCCGTGGCACCTCTATGTCGTCGCCGGTTATCTCGTTGCCCTGGTGGTGGGGATGGTCCTGGTCGGTGCTCCGGAGTGGGGCCTGCTCTTCCCGCTGTTCTGGGTGCCCTGGGTGGGGTTCTACTTCTGGTTCCGCGGCGCCCGTCAACCCTGGTTCCGCCCCTGGATGTGGGGCCTGGCCCTCGGCTACGTGATCTGGGTGTTCGTCTGGGTGGCGGCGCTCACCCCGTGGTGGGCGTGGTGGCTGCCGGTGGTTCTGGTCCCCTTCGTGTGGTGGTGGCTTGCAGCGCACGGCCACAACTGGCAGGAGCTGCGCGGGCCGAAGTGGTGCTGGGCGCTGCCGTTCACCCTGCTCCCGTTCCTGGCATGGTGGATCCCGATCTGGGAACCATGGTGGTGCCTCGCCATCGTCGTCTTCCTGGTGCTCCACCTGTTCTGCGCCGTTTTCACCCACTTCCGCGAGCAGGAGTGGTGGACCTGGTGGTTGGTGTGGTTCCTGATCGGGTTCGTCTGGGTGCCGTTCCTGCTCGCCGCCCTGTGGTTCTTCCATCCGTGGTGGTGGGGATGGGCGCTGCTGCCCTGGTTCGTGGTGGTCCCGCTGGCGGCGTGGCGCTGGGGTCGGCTGCAACCGTGGTGGAACCACATCCTCTGGTACTTGGTGGTCGGGTACCTGGCGGTCGCCGGCGGGGTGGCCTACTTCGTCGGAGCCCCGAAGTGGGGGCTGCTGTTCCCGGTGTTCTGGCTGCCCTGGGTAGGACTGTGGCTCTGGTACCGGGGGCGGCTCCAGCCGTGGTGGCGGCCGTGGATGTATGCCCTGGTCCTGGGATACGCCGCCTTCGTGATCGTGTGGGTGGGCTGGCTCACCCCGTTCTGGGGATGGTGGTTCCCGGTGGCGCTCTTCCCCTTCCTGGGGTGGTGGTTCGTCGACCACGATTACGAGTGGGCGTTGATCCATCACAAGTCGTGCTTCCTGATTCCGTGGTGCCTGGCGCCCTGGCTGGGGTACATGACCGCGGTGTACTGCATCGCGGCATCGAGCCTCTCCCTCTAGCAAGACCAGTTGTCAGCTGTCTCCCGTCGGCGCATGCCTGACACCATCTCGCATCAGTTGCCACTGACGGTGCTTCCGCCCCCCGCCGTACACTCGGCCGGTGCGCCGCCCACCCACCGACGAGATCCCGGACACGCCCGGGGCGTACCTGTTTCGAGACGGGCACGGCGCCGTGGTCTACGTCGGCAAGGCCAAGTCGTTGCGCAAGCGAGTCCTGACCTACTTTGGACAGGACCTGGCGACGCGCACCGCGCTCATGGTCGAGACCGCGGACACGGTGGAGACCATCGTCACCGAGAACGAGGTCGAGGCGATCATGCTCGAGTACAGCCTGATCCAGAAACACAAGCCGCGTTTCAACATCCGGCTGCGCGACGACAAGTCGTACCCCTACCTCGCATTGACCATGACCGAGCCGTGGCCCCGAGCCACCGTGATGCGGGGCAAGCGGCATCGCGGCAATCGCTATTTCGGTCCCTACGCCCACGCCTATGCCATCCGCCAGACCCTCGACCTGTTGCTCCGCACCTTCCCGGTGCGCACCTGCACCAACGAGAAGTTCAAGCATCACGTCGCCCAGGGCCGCCCCTGCCTGCTCTTTCACATCGAGCGATGCTCCGGGCCGTGCATCGGTGCGGTGACCCCGGAGGAATACGCCCGGCATCTCGAAGGTCTCGCCGACTTCCTCAGCGGTCGCAGCGAGGGCCTGGTGGACGACCTTCGCTCCGAGATGGCCCGCGCCGCCGATGCCCTCGAGTACGAGCGCGCCGCCCGGGTCCGTGATCGCCTCGGCGCGGTGGAACGCGCCCTGGAGCGCCAGGAGGTCGCTTCGCAGCGACGGGAGGATTTCGACGTGATCGCCATCGAGCAGGACGACCTCGAGGCGGCGATGGTGCTGCTGGCGATCCGAAACGGGCGGGTCACGGGCCGGGCGACCGCGATCGTGGACAAGGTGGAGGACGTCACCACGGCCGGGCTCATGGCCCGGATGTTGCAGCTCACCTACGGCGACGAGACGCCGCCGCCCGAGCTGCTGGTGCAGGAGTTGCCCGAAGATGTCGGGGTGTGGGCATCGTGGCTGGGGGTGCGTCGGGGCGGACCGGTGGAGGTCCGGGTGCCACGGCGCGGGTCGAAGGTGCGCCTGCTCGAGACGGCGCGCAGCAACGCCAAGGAGGAGTTCACCCGGCATCGGCTACGGCGTGCCGGCGACCACAACGCCCGGGCGCGCGCCCTGCGCAGCATCCAGGAGGAGCTCGACCTCCCCGAACCGCCGTTGCGCATCGAGGCCTTCGACATCTCCACCATCCAGGGACGGCACACGGTGGGATCGATGGTCGTGATGGAGGACGGGCTGCCCAAGCGCTCGCAGTACCGCCGCTTCGAAGTGCGCGCGGTCGTGGGACAGGACGACTTCGCCGCCATGGAGGAAGTGCTCACCCGGCGTTTTCGGGCCTACCTCGAGGAGCGCAAGCGCCCGGTCGAGGAGCGGGGCAAGTTCGCCTATCCGCCCTCCCTCCTTCTCGTCGACGGCGGCGCCGGGCAGCTCGGCCGAGCGGTCAAGGTGGTGTCGGAGCTCGGCATCGACGTTCCGGTGGCGGGCCTGGCGAAGCGTATGGAGGAGGTGTACCTGCCGGGGCGTCCCGATCCGGTGCGGATCCCGCGGGGGCGGGATGCTCTCTACCTGCTGCAGCAGATCCGGGACGAGGCGCACCGGTTTGCGATCGGTTATCACCGGACCCTGCGAGGGAAGGCGATGATCGATTCCGTGCTCGACGAAGTTCCCGGCGTGGGGCCGGTGCGGCGCCGGGCGCTGCTCAAGACATTCGGATCGCTCAAGCGGATGCGGGAGGCGACGATCGAAGAGTTGGCCGAGGTGATCCCGGCCGCAGTGGCGCAGAGCCTCCATGGGGTGCTGCACGGCGGTTGAGGCCTCGGTGCCCGCTCCCGGGTCGAACTCGGGGCCGGCGGTACGGTGAAGGTGTTGTCGAGGGGTGAGATGGCGGTGCGAAAGCGAAAAGTGAACAGGCCCCATCTGGTGATCATCTCCGGCATGTCCGGCGCGGGCCGCTCCGCCGCGTCCAAGGCGCTCGAGGATGCCGGATTCTTCGTGATCGACAACCTTCCCGCCGACCTGATCTCCGAGGTGGTGGCTCGATCCGACCTGCGCGAGGGGAGGCGCCGGCGCCTCGCCGTGGTGGTCGACACCCGCGGTGGTCTGGACTTTGGCGACCTCGACGTGGTGATGCGACGCCTCGGCGCCGAAGGGGTCGTCACGACGGTGCTGTTCCTCGACGCCGATGACGAGGTGCTGGCCCGGCGCTTCGAGGAGACCCGGCGGCCCCACCCGGTCCCGGGCGACACCGTGGCCGATTCCATCGCCGCCGAGCGCGAGGCGCTGCGCGACCTGCGGGGTCGCGCCGACGTCATCATCGACACCACCGATCGCAACGTCCACGAGCTCCGCCAGGCCGTGATCGATGCGTTCTCCGGGGCCACCGAGCACCGCCCGTTGAAGGTCAACCTCACCTCCTTTGGGTTCAAGCACGGCGTGCCCCGCGTCGTGGACCTGCTGTTCGATGTGCGCTTTCTCGCCAATCCGCACTGGGATGAGCACCTGCGGGCGCTCACCGGGCTCGACGTCCCGGTGCGCGACTTCGTCTTGAGTGATCCCGATGCGGGGCACTTCGTCGACATGACCTCCGAGCTGCTCACCTTTCTGGTCCCGAAGTACGCCGAGGAGGGCAAGGCCTATTTGACGGTTGGAGTGGGATGCACCGGGGGCCGGCACCGGTCCGTCGTGATCGCCGAGGAGCTGGCGGCACGCTTGCGCAACGTCGAAGGCATCGAGGTGGCGACTCGTCATCGGGACATGGCGCGATGAACGAGACGGACCTCCTGCTCGAGCCGCTGCTCGCCGAGCTGGACCTGGACGTATCCGGGCGCCGGGTCACCGCGATCGGCGGCGGCCACGGGCTGGCGGTGGCGCTGCAGGGCATCCTCGAATACGCCGACATCATCACTGCGATAGTCGGCGTCGCCGACGACGGCGGGTCGTCGGGCCGGCTGGCTCCGGCGCTCTCGATCCCGCCGATGGGCGACATTCGCCGTGCCCTGGTCGCTCTCAGCCCGGACCACTCGTTGTGGCGCCGCCTGATGGAATACCGGTTCAGCGACGGCGATGCCGACGTGGGCGGCCACTCGCTGGGCAACCTGTTGATCGCGGCGCTGACCGAGATGTCGGGAAGCTTCGAGGATGCCCTCAACACCGCGGGGCGCCTGCTGGGAGCTCGCGGTGCGGTGGTGCCGGCTGCAATCGAACCCCTCACGCTCGAGGCCGAGGTCGACGGGAAGACGGTGCAGGGCCAGGTGGCGATCGCCACCGGGCGGGGCGAGATCACCGCGATCCGCGTGCGGCCCGAGACGGCCACCGCCACCCGCACCGCTCTCGCCGCCATCGCAGCCGCGGACGAGATCGTGCTCGGGCCGGGGAGCCTCTTCACCTCGGTGATCGCGGGGCTGCGAGTCCCCGGGATGGCCGATGCCGTGAACTCTGCGGCGGGCCGATTGGTCTATGTGTGCAACCTCACCACCCAGGATGGTGAGACCCTCGGAATGGACGGCACCGCTCACGTTGCCGCGCTCACGAGCGTCGGCGGGATTCGCACCCCGGATGTCATCGTCGCGCACGACGGCCCGCTGCAGGTCCCGCCGGGTCTCACCAGGGTCGAGGTGCCGCAGGGCGATGCCGGAAGGGTGGTGGTGGGAGATCTCGCGGATCCGTCGGCAGATTGGCCGGCGCACGATCCGACGCGACTGGGAGCGGTGCTGCGGCGGCTAGCGTGAAATCGAGAACGTGAACCGGCTTCCCTCGCTCGCCGACGCCGACTACCACGGCCGCACCGTGCTGGTGCGAGCCGATCTGAACGTCCCGTTGCGCGACGGTGTCGTCGAGGACGATTTCCGCCTCGAGGCGGCACTACCCACCATCGAGACGCTGCGCCGGGCCGGCGCCCGGGTGGTGGTGTGCAGCCACCTCGGCCGTCCCCAGGGCATCGATCCCGCGCTCTCGATGCGCCCGGTGGGGGAGCGCCTTGCCGCGCTCGGCGGCTTCGCGGTGACGGTGGCCGGCGACGTTGCCGGCCCGGCCGCGGCGTGCCTCGTCGCCAAGCCCGGCGACGATGTGATCCTGCTGGAGAACACCCGCTTTGAACCGGGGGAGACCAAGAACGACCCCGATCTGGCGGATCGCCTCGCCGCTCTGGCCGATGCGTTCGTGATGGATGCCTTTGGCTCGGCGCACCGGGCCCACTCCTCGACGGTGGGGGTGGCGGAGCGCCTCCCCTCCGCCGCCGGTCCCCTGCTGCTGGCCGAGGTCGAGGCCTTCAGCCGGATCCTCGGTGCGCCGGACCGCCCCTTCGTCGTGGTCCTCGGCGGAGCCAAGGTTTCGGACAAGCTGGGCGTGATCAAGGCCCTGCTGCCGAAGGTGGATGTGATGCTGGTGGGCGGGGCGATGTGCTTCACCCTGCTCGCCGCAGAGGGATACGGGGTCGGCGACTCGCTGGTCGAACCAGACATGATCGATGCGGCCGCCGAGGTGCTGGGTTCGACGGTGGGCTCCCGGCTGAGCCTTCCCTCGGATCTGGTCGCCGCCGACCGCATGGCGGCCGACAGCCCGCACCGGGTCGTGGCGGCCGCGGCAATCCCCGAGGGGGCCGTCTGCCTGGACATCGGGCCGGAGACCGCCGAGCGCTTTGCCGCGATCGTCGGTGGCGCCGACACGATCTTCTGGAATGGGCCGATGGGAGTGTTCGAGTGGGAGCCATTTGCCGCCGGCACCAAACGCCTCGCCGCCGCGCTCGCAGGAGGGGCCGCCTTCTCGGTGGTAGGGGGCGGGGACACCGTGGCTGCGCTGCGAGCCATGGGCCTGGCCGATGCCGTTTCGCACCTCTCTACCGGTGGCGGTGCCGGGCTCGAGTTGATCGAGCGGGGGTCGTTGCCCGGAATCGAGGTGCTCAAAGAACAGGCAGCAAGGACTGCCTTGCCCCCGAGGAGGCCCGGTGGCGCGTAAGGACCTGATAGTTGGCAACTGGAAGATGAACGCCACACATCTGGAGGCGATCCAGATGGTGCAGAAGCTCTCCTATCGCCTCGAGCCGGACGACTACGAGCGCGTCGACGTGGTGGTGTGCCCTCCCTTCACCGCGTTGCGCTCGGTGCAGACGGTGATCGAGGCAGACCACCTCCCGATCCGCCTCGGCGCCCAGGACGTCCACTGGCAGCAGTCGGGCGCCTACACCGGGGCGGTGTCGCCCGGGATGCTGCGCAGCCTGGGGGTGCGCTTTGTGATCGTCGGGCACTCGGAGCGGCGGGCGATGTTCGGCGACGACGATGCCGCGGTGGCCCGCAAGGCTGCGGCGGTGCTCGATGCCGGGATGATCCCGATCGTCGCAGTGGGGGAGTCCCTGGAACAGCGCGAGTCCGGCGCCACCGAACAGGTCATCACCGGGCAGCTCGACGCCGCGCTGCGGGGGCTCGCCTCGGAAATGGTCGCCACCCTGGTGGTCGCCTACGAGCCGATCTGGGCGATCGGCACCGGTCGCACTGCCGATCCCGATGTGGCCGGACAGGCCAGCGCACAGTTGCGCGCCGCCATCGCCGCAGGGAGCGGCGACCAGGCGGCCGAGGCGGTGCGCATCCTGTACGGAGGCTCGGTGAACCCGGGGAACATCGCCGCCTTCATGGCCAAGCGCGACATCGACGGTGCCCTGGTCGGCGGGGCATCGCTCGACCCGGATCAGTTCGCCGCCATCGTGCGGTACTGGGTGTGAGCCCGGCACCAGGCGTGGGGACTAGCGTCGGGCTCGTGACCCACACACTCGTGTTGCTCCGCCACGGGGAGAGCACCTGGAACCTCGAGAATCGCTTCACCGGGTGGACCGACGTCGGGTTGAGCCCGCGGGGCGAAGCCGAGGCGATGGAGGCGGGCAAGCTCATCGCCGCCGCCGGCCTGCTGCCGACGGTGGCGCACACCTCGGTGCTGACCCGGGCCCTGGCCACCCTGCATCTCACCCTCACCGCCCTCGACCGGCTCTGGATCCCGGTGCGGCGGCATTGGCGGCTGAACGAGCGGCACTACGGCGCACTGCAGGGTCTGGACAAGGCGGAGACGGCGGCCCGGCACGGTGAGGATCAGGTACAGGTGTGGCGCCGCTCCTACGACACTCCGCCGCCACCGCTGGACCCCTCCGATCCGCGCCATCCAGTCCACGATCCTCGTTACGCCCTGCTCGCTCCCGACCTCCTGCCGGGCGCGGAGAGCCTGGCCGATGTGGTGCGCCGCATGCTCCCCTACTGGTACGACGCGATCGTCCCCGACCTGAGGCGCGGCGAGCTGGTGCTGGTGGTGGCCCACGGCAACAGCCTCCGCGCCCTGGTGAAGCACCTGGACGGGATCTCGAACGAGGCAATCCCCACCCTCAATATTCCCACCGGGATCCCGCTGGTCTACACCCTCGACCAGGAGTTGAAGGTGCTGTCCTCGGGATATCTCGGAGACCCGGAGGCGGCTGCGGCTGCCGCCGCCGCCGTGGCTCGCCAGGGCCGAGTTCGCTGAGCGCTCCACCGGAACCGGCGCGGTTCCGGTGTATTCCATGAATGGAGAACCCCGGTAGCCTGCGGCGCGGCGCGCTCGCGATGAAGCGCCGTCGTCCGCACCCAGGAGGACCGACCAGATGCATCTGATGCGGCGTTCGCCGGCGACGGGCGCGGCCGGTGCCGTGGTGGCCTGGGCCCTGGTGATGGCCGGGTGCGCGCTCGGGGGAGGGGACGGCACGACCATCCCATCGGATGGCTCCGCGGCGACGACCACCGCCACCACCCCGCCCGGCGGTTCCACCTCCACCACCGCTGCACCGGGCGATCGCTACGACTACGGGGGTGAGGTGGTGATCGGCGAATTGGACGAGCCGATCAGTCTCAACCCCTTCGTGGCCGGGTTCGGTGGCTCCGCGGAGCGCATTGGTGGGGCGTTGTGGGTGGGGGTGGCGGATGTGGATGGGTTTTCGTTGGAGTTGGTGCCGGATGTGGTGGTGGAGTTGCCGTCGGTGGGTAATGGGGGGTTGGTGGTGAATGCTGATGGGACGGAGTCGGTGGAGTTTGTGATTGATCCGTTGGCGGTGTGGGCGGATGGGACGCCGATTTCGGGGGAGGATTTTCGGTTTACCTATGAGGTGGTGATGGATCCGGTGCTGGAGGGGGTGGATCGGTCGGGGTATGAGGATATTGTTCCGGGTTCGGTGGTGGTGGGGGAGAAGTCGTTTCGGTTTGTGTTGAGTCGGCCGTCGTTGGTGGTGGAGTCGTTGTTTTCGGTGTTGTTGCCGGCGCATGTGGTGGCGGGGACCGATTTGATGGCGGATTGGAATGATCGGATGTGGGTCTCCGGCGGCCCCTTCGAGTTCGAGTCATGGACTCTCGGCACCGAGGAAGACCCCTTCTCCACCATCATCCTCACCCGCAACGACGCCTATTGGAAGGTGGATGGGGATACCGGGCAGCAGTTGCCGTTTTTGGATCGGGTGGTGTTTCGGTTTGTGGGTGATGTCGACACGTTGGTGGCGGAGTTCGAGGCGAGGCGGTTGGATGTGATCACTCCGGGCGCCGATGCCGCGGTCTTGGATGACTTGGCGGCCTTGGAGGGGGTGGTGGTGGATGTGGTGGGTAATGGGCAGTGGGAGCATCTGAGTTTCCAGTTCGGTCAGGGCCGGCTCACCCGGAATCCGGGTTCGTATAACTCTCATCTCGAGTTTCGACGGGCGGTGGCTCATGCGGTGGATCGGGATCGGGTGGCAGCAGAGCTGTTCGGGTCCTGGGGGGTGGGGATGGATTCGTATGTGGAGGCGTTTACCCCGGGCTGGTCGCAGGCGGCGTGGGCCCAGTACGACCACGACCCCGACGCCGCCCGCACCGCCCTGACGGAGCTGTGTGCCAAACCCGACATCGACTGCACCACCAACCCCCCCACCGTCGTCTTCACC
>Ga0214472_10003177_pt1 | contig 17441 bp, 14 predicted proteins | sample RVTome_6_FD_207662 | JGI IMG/M metagenome (GOLD analysis project Ga0214472, IMG submission 207662) | Soil microbial communities from uranium-contaminated site in the Upper Colorado River Basin, Wyoming, United States - RVT140D175 | ecosystem: Environmental > Terrestrial > Soil > Contaminated >... | reverse complement strand
TGGCCCGAGAAATCCGGCGGCGCTTCGCCTTCGGAGGATGCCGAGCCTTGGCCGAAGTCGAATTCGACGCGCCATTCGTCATTCAGGCGGAGTGCGGCCGCAAAGGGCTTGCCCATGCGGCTGCGAAACCCGGTGAGCGGTCCGACGAAGCGTTTGCGGATCAGTTCTGCGACTTCCTCGGGTGCCCACTCGCGCCCCGAGAGCACCTTCCAGAGCGCGAAGTCGCACTTCTGGCACTGGAACTTCCGGTAATTCTCCTGCACGGCGCCGCCGCATTGGGGACATGGAGCTTCGACCGTCGCGAACGCGGTGTTCGGAATTTCGCCGTTCTTGATTCGATCGACCAGATCGCGCGTGACCTGCTCGATGTGATCCATGAATTCCCCGCGCGGCAGATCGCCGTGCTCCATTTGCTTGAGCTTGAACTCCCAGTCCCCGGTAAGCTCGGGCGAAGTGATCTCGCCGACGCCGAAGTGTCTGAGCGCAAACATCAAGGAGAACGCTTTCGGCGTCGGCACAAGCTCCCGGCCGATGCGGTGCACGTATTCCTCCTTGATCAGGCCTTCGATGATCGCGGCGCGCGTCGCCGGCGTGCCTAGTCCCTTCGCTTCCATGGCGGCGCGCAGCTCGTCATCCTCGACCAGCTTGCCGGCGCCCTCCATCGCCGAGAGCAGCGTCGCTTCCGTGTAGCGCGCGGGCGGCTTGGTCTGGTTGGCCTGTGCCTGCACCTCGGCCACCGCCGCCTTCTCGCCCGTCGTGACGCTCGGCAGGTTCTCGCCTTCCTCTTGCGACGAGCGACCGTACACCGCGAGCCAGCCCGGATTGACCAGGATGCGTCCATCGGTGCGGAATTGGTGCTCGCCCACGCGCGTGATGCGCGTCGTCTGCAGGAACTCGGCGGCCGGATGGAAAACCGCCAGAAAGCGACGCACTACCATGTCGTAGAGCTTTTGCTCGGCTTCATTCAAGCTCTTGGGCGCCTGAAGCGTGGGGATGATCGCGAAGTGGTCCGACACCTTCGAGCTGTCGAACACGCGCTTGTTCGGCCTTACCCAACCGGACTTGAGCACCGCTTTAGCGAACGGCGCATACTCCCGGCCGCCGGCGAGCATCTCCATCGCTTTCTTGACGGTGACGAGATAATCCTCGGGCAGCGCGCGCGAGTCGGTGCGGGGATAAGTGAGCACCTTGTGCCGCTCGTAGAGCGCCTGCGCGAGCGACAGCGTCATCCTGGCGGGGAATCCGAAGCGCCCGTTCGCCTCGCGCTGCAGACTGGTGAGGTCGAACAGCAGCGGTGAGAGCTGCGAGGAAGGCTTGGTTTCCTCGGAAACCGTTCCGCTCCTGCTTCGGCACGCGGCGACGATCGCCTCGGCGTCCTCGACGCGCCACAGGCGCTCGGGCTTGCGCTCGGCATCCTCATCCTTCTTGAAATCGGGATCGAACCAACGCCCGGAGAAACGACCCGCCTTGACGCCGAAGGTCGCGCGCACTTCCCAGAAGTCCCGCGGCCTGAACGCACGGATCTTTTCTTCGCGCTCGACCAGGACGCTCAGCGTCGGGGTTTGCACGCGCCCCACCGTCGTGAGGTAGAAACCGCCCTCCTTCGAGTTGAACGCGGTCATCGCCCGGGTGCCGTTGATGCCGACCAGCCAGTCGGCCTCCGATCGGCTCTTGGCGGCATCCGCGAGCGGCAGCAACTCGCGGTCGGAGCGCAGCGTAGCGAAGCCTTCGCGGATCGCGGCCGGCGTCATCGACTGCAGCCAGAGCCGCTCGATCGGCTTTTTGACCCTGGCATGCTGCACGATGTAGCGAAAAATGAGCTCGCCTTCGCGCCCGGCGTCGCAGGCATTGATCAGGCCGGTGACGTCCTTGCGCTTGATCAGCCTCAGGAGAAGATTAAGCCGCGGCTCGCTGCGCTCGATCGGCGAGAGCGTGAAGTGCGGCGGGATCACCGGCAGGTTCACGAACGACCATTTGCCGCGCTTGACTTCGTGCCCCTCTGGCACCACCAGCTCGAGCAGGTGCCCGACTGCCGAAGACAGCACGTATGCATCGCTCTCGAAGTACTCGCCTTTGCGCGCGAAGCCGCCCAGGGCGCGGGCAATGTCTGCCGCGACCGAAGGTTTCTCGGCGATGATCAGTTTCTTTGCCATGGTGAGAAAGTGGCGCCGCACGGTGCGGACACCGAAAGGCGGCAGATGATAAGTGCAAACGCCGCGCGTCAGCAACCGAGACCGCGCAGTGGTTCGCGTTCACGCGCGTACGCGAGGGTCCGCGCGTATGCGCGAGGCTCAGCTCGGCAGGCGCTCGGCAGGTGCCGAGAACAGGTCTTCGGCCACCAGTCGGCTGGTCGGCGTGCGCAGATTCCACAGCACCATGAGGACGATCAGCTTGAGCTGCTCGAGAGACAAGCGCTCGCCGACGGCGGCGAGCGCGCGCTCGATAACGTGCTCGCGCGTCTGGGGGTTGAGGATTCCCCCGTGCTCCAGCGTCAGGAGAAAGCCGCGGCATTCCGCATCCAGCTTGGCAAGTTCCTTCGGCGCATACGCGCGAAACGCGCTGCGCGCATCCGGTAGCGGCGCCAGGCTATGGTGAGTGGCGTGCATTACGCCGGCCATCCACGTCAGCGCTTCGCTGATGTCGGCATCCTCGAAGCCTGCAGCGGTGAGCTTCTTCGCCACGATGTCGCGGTTCTGCGCGAGATCGGCCTGCTGGCAGTGTTCGAACAGGTAGACGAGGATGTCATACATTCTTGTTCTCCCTCAGCTTAGGCGTTGAAAGAAACCACCGGGCAGTGCGGCAACACGCCCGGCCAGTTCGAGTCTGAGCAGCTCGGCGCTGATGCGCTCGGCAGGCAGGCGCGCACGCGCACAAAGCGAATCGACGTCGATCGGATCGAAGCCCATGTGCAAAAGGAGCGGCTCTTCGGTGGGTTCGGGCGGCGGCAAGGCGGTCGAGACAAAGCCGCGGCGTCGGAACGCCGAAAGCTCCGCCAGCACGTCCTCGGCCGATTCAACGAGCTTTGCTCCGGACTTGATCAGAGCATGGCAGCCTTTGGAGAGCGGCGAGTGGATCGAGCCCGGGATCGCGAACACTTCGCGTCCTTGCTCCGCGGCTGCGCGCGCGGTGATCAGCGAGCCCGAGGCGGGCGCTGCCTCCACCACCAGGCAGCCCTGCGCGAGGCCGCTGATCAAGCGGTTGCGGCGGGGGAAATTTTGCGCCACCGCCTTCGTGCCGAGAGGAAACTCGGACAGCAGCAGCCCGTTTTCGGCAATTTCCTCGAACAGCGCCGCGTTGCGTGACGGATAGGCGAAGTCGATTCCGGTCCCAAGCACGGCGATGGTCGATCCCTCGGCTGCGAGCCCGCCGCGATGCGCGGCGGCGTCGACGCCAAGCGCCAGTCCGCTGACGATGGTCAGTCCCGCCTCGCTGAATGCGCGCGCGAAGCGCTCTGCGTCGCGCTCGCCCTGTGTCGTGGCGTTGCGGCTGCCCACGACCGCAAGGGCAGCGCGGCCGAGCAGCTCGATTCGACCGCGCGCGTAGAGCAGGGTCGGAGGATCGGCGATTTCGAGCAGCGGCTTAGGGTAGGACTCGTCGGCTAGCGTTACCACCGCGCATCGGGGTTGCGAAACCCATTTGAGCGCCCGTTCCACGGCGCGCGCGACGCTCTGCGAATCGAGCGCCTGGAGCGCTTCGGCCGGCACCAGACGCGCAAGCTCCGCGCGCTTGCGCGCAAGAACGTTCTCGGGAAGCCCGAACTGTTTGAGCAGTTCGCGGACGGTGACGGCGCCGAGTCCGGGCGTGAGGGTCAGATGCAGCCAACTCGCCAGGCCCGGTTCCTGCGTCATGCGGGCGGCGCGCAGCGGGGGCGGCGCCCGCCGCGTCCCTGAGACGCCGCGGTGCGCCGGACGGAGATCTTGTTGTTATTAGGGCGTCTGAACCACATCCAGAGGATTGACAGGCCTCGTGACGTGCATCACCAACGCGTAGGATACCCGCTCGAAGACGCGGAATACAAACACAAGGCCGTAGCGTTCTTCCGGAAGCTGAATCAACGCGTTCGGCGAGTCCTTGGGGACGGTCGTATCTCGTACTGTTGCGCCGTGGCGATACAGCGCAAATACGTGGCCGATCTCGACGCCGTCGGCCTTGCCGCGGTTGACCGTGACGATCGACAGCGGGCCGGCTTCGCCGATGCTGTCAACGCCGCCGTAAATCCCGATCACTCGCCCTCTCATGAATACGTTGGGTGCATGCGGCGCGTAGTTCACCACCTGCGGCTCTCCGGCCGGAAGCAGGTTGTCGCCGGCGCCGACTTCCTGAGTGACGGTCGTGAGCTGAACGGTCGTCGGCTCGCCTCGGCGGGTTACGGTCGCCGTACCGAGATAAATCGCCTCGTAGCCGAGCGTGCGCGCGCTGTCCGGGTCGATCAGCGCCTTGCCGCGCCGATAAACGAACCAGTTGCCCTCGCTCGCCTCACCGATGCCGCGCACGTACGCGCGATTGCCCGCCTCGAGCACGACCCGGTTTTCCTCAGTGGCGATGATCGCGGGTGCGTTGTCCAGCCCGTCGGGCTCGATCACGAGGGGCCGCGACAGGAACGGCTCGATCGCAGAGGCCGGAATGCTCGGAATACCCTTTGCCTCGAGCAGCTCCGAGCGGATTCGTGGCGAGAGCTTGACCGCTCCCGGGGCGCTCGGCGCGGCGGCGGCGCCAGTACCGGCAACGGCACCGGGAGCGGCACCGGCACCGGCGATTCCGAGACGGCCGGCCGCGCGATCGAGCAGAATCACGTCGCCCGGAAAGATCAGGTGCGGGTTGCGGATTTGCTCCCTGTTGAAGCCCCACAGTTCCGGCCATCGCCACGGCGAATCGGTGTAGCGCTCGGAAATGCCCCAGAGCGTGTCCCCGGGAACCACGATATAGCGGTCCGGCGCGTCAGCCTTGAGAACCAGCGGCGATGTCGGCGCTTGCGCGAAGGCGGGACCGAGGGAGGCCGAAAGGAGGACAAAAACGAGCGTTGTGATAGACTTACGCAATTGGCGGTGCATTGCATGCCCCCGATCTTTATCGCGGCTCTGCCGGCTGGCTTGAAAGCCCGTTTGTTCGCCCAAAATGTAGCACAAAGCTCAATTAGCTTACATGCTGCCTGAAATAGTGCATGTAATCTGTTAAATTTGCAACATTTTTTGTCATTCTCATGGCCCTGCTAAGCATCCTTCGCTACCCCGACGCCAGGCTGCACAAGTGCGCGGCGCCGGTCACCGTATTCGACGACGCACTGAAGAAGCTGGTGCGCGACCTCGCGGAGACCATGTATGCGGCGCCCGGGATCGGTCTTGCGGCGACCCAAGTCGATGTGCACAAGCAGGTCATTGTGGTCGACGTCTCGGACCGGCGCGATGCGCTCGTGGTGCTGGTGAATCCCGAGATCGTTGAATCGAGCGGCGTATCCGACATCGAGGAGGGTTGTCTGTCGGTGCCCGGCATCTACGAACTGGTGGAGCGCGCCGAGCGCGTCAAAGTGCGCGCGTTCGACCGCAACGGCAATGCGTTCACGCTCGAGGCGCAGGGCCTGCTCTCAGTCTGCATCCAGCACGAGATCGATCACCTGACGGGCAAGGTTTTCGTCGAGCATCTGTCGCAGCTCAAGCAGCAGCGCATTCGCGCAAAGCTCGCCAAACAGCTCCGGAAGAGCGCCTAATCGGGTGCCGCCGCGCGGCGCCTTGGTGAGCGCCCGGCCACATTTCGCATGCGCCTGGTGTTTGCCGGCACGCCGCAGTTCGCCGAGGTCGCGCTTGCCGCGCTGTTCGATGCCGGACAGGAGATCGCGCTCGCGCTGACGCAACCCGACCGTCCCGCGGGACGCGGCCTGCACACCATTGCGAGTCCTGTGAAGCAGTTTGCCGCGGCGCGCGGTATCGAGACGTTTCAGCCCGAGACCCTGAAGGATCCGTCGGTACTCGCCCGTCTCGCGAGCGCTCGCCCTGAAGCGCTCGTGGTCGCAGCCTACGGTCTGATTCTCCCGCCGGCCGTGCTCGCGCTGCCGCGCCACGGGGCGATCAACATTCACGCCTCGCTTCTGCCGCGCTGGCGCGGGGCCGCGCCGGTGCAGCGCGCGCTGCTCGCTGGCGACACGCAAAGCGGCATCACGATCATGCAAATGGAACAAGGCCTGGACACGGGGCCGATCCTTGTCCAACGGGCGCTCCCCATCGGGCAGGACGATGACGCGGCAAGGCTGCACGCGCGACTTGCCTCGTTGGGCGCGGAATTGATCGTTGCCACGCTGCAGGAGGTCGCCGCCGGTCGTGCCAGGCCCCGCGCGCAGCCCGAGCAAGGGGTGACCTACGCGCGCAAGATCGACAAGGCGGAGACGGCGATCGACTGGTTGCGCAGCGCCGCCGAAATCGAGCGCGCAGTGCGGGCGTTCCGGCCCTCTCCCGGGGCGCGCGCGTCGCTACGCGGCGAGACGATCAAGATCTGGCGCGCCGAGCCCTCTAAGGGCCGTGGTGAACCCGGCACGGTACTTTCGACCGGTAGCGGTGGCATCCTCATTGCGTGCGGCGAGGGCGCGCTCGAGGTGCGCGAGCTGCAACGCTCGGGCGGCAAGCGCCTCGAAGCGTCGGCGTTTCTGCGTGGCTTCGCCGTCTCACCGGGCGAGCGCTTCGCGCGCGCGGTCGGCTGAGACATGGTTCGCCGCGTGGGCGCTACGTCAGCCGAACGCGTCGCGGGAAGCAGGCTTGCGCTCGCAGCCGGCCTGCGCGCGGCATCGACGCTCGTGGCGCGCGTCGCCGCCGGGCGCAGCCTGTCGGGCGAATTCGAACGACACGGCGAGCTGCCCTCCGCAGCAGGACGCGGCGCCGTGCTCGACCTGTGTCACGGTACCCTGCGCCGCTATGGTCGCGTGCAGGCGATCGTCGCCGCGCTGTCGCGTCACCGCGTGCCTGCGGCCGAGGTCGAGGCGCTGATATGGTGCGCGCTTTATGCGCTCGAAAGCGGGCGCTACGCCGAGCACACGGTGGTCGATCAGGCGGTGAGCGCTTGCGTGGAGATCGGCAAGCCGGGCGCGCGCGGCTACGTCAACGCATTGCTGCGAACCTGGCTGCGCGAGCGCGAGGCGCTTGAGGCGCGGCTGGCGCGGGACCCGCAGGCGCGTTACCAGCATCCGCGCTGGTGGATCGAGACCGTACGCCGCGATCTTCCGGGGCACTGGCAGCAGGTGCTCGAGGCAGGCAACATGCATCCGCCGATGTGTCTGCGGGTGAATCGTCGAAGAGTGAGCCTCGAGCGCTACGGCGAACGGCTAACGGCGGCGGGCATTACCTGGCGGGCCCTGGGCGACTGCGCACTGCTCCTGGAGAAGCCCGTGCCGGTGGATGAACTGCCCGGCTTCGCGCTGGGCGAGGTTTCGGTGCAGGACGCCGGAGCGCAGCATGCCGCCGGATATCTTGACCTCGCCGATGGACAACGCGTGCTCGATGCGTGCGCGGCGCCAGGAGGAAAAAGCGCCCACATCCTTGAGTCCGCACAGGTGGCCCTTACGGCCCTCGACGTGGATCGCGCGCGCTGCATGCGCGTCGAGCAGACGCTCGCACGGCTCGGCCTCAGTGCGCAGATCAGGGCCGAGGATTGCACCGTCCCCGAAGAATGGTGGGACGGCACGCCGTTCGACCGCGTCCTCGCGGATGTGCCTTGCACTGCCTCCGGCGTCGTGCGCCGGCACCCCGACATCAAGTGGCTCAGGCGCAAATCGGACATCGCCCGCTTTGCCTCGCGCCAGGCGGCGATTCTGGGCGCGCTTTGGCGGGTGCTCGCCGCGGGTGGTAAATTGCTGTACGTGACCTGCTCGGTATTCGCCGAGGAAAACGAGAACGTCGTCGACGCGTTTTGCGCACGCACTCCGGGCGCTCGCCGCTTGGCGCTGGCCGCCAGTGCACCGGGACGACTGCTGCCCGACGCCGAGCACGACGGGTTCTTCTTTGCTTTGCTGGAAAAGTCGGCGTGATGGAACGCCTGATGCGTGGCCCCTCCCACGTCCTGAAGCTGCTGTTGGCGCTTGCCGCCGCGTTCGCGTTCGCCGCGCGCGCCGACGACGTCGAGGTGCGGGAGGCGAACCTGCGCGCGGCCGACGAAGGCCTGGTGCTGAACGCCGAATTTGCCTTTGACTTCAACGCCAGGCTGGCCGACGCGGTCGCGAACGGCGTGCCGCTTTACTTCGTCATCGAGTTCGAGCTGACGCGCCCGCGCTGGTACTGGCTCGACGAGCGCACCGCTTCCAAGCGCCAGCAGGTGCGCCTCTCCTACCACGCGCTGTCGCGCCATTACCGTCTATCGACCGGATTGCTTCAGCAGAACTTCGACACCCTTGAGAGCGCACTGGCGGTGCTGCGGCGGGTCAACAACTGGCTGGTGGTGGACCGCACGGTGTCGCTGTCGGACGCGCGCTACGAGGCGGGCGTTCGAATGCGCCTCGAGCTCGCGCTGCTGCCCAAGCCGATCCAGATCAGCGCTTACACCAGCAACGACTGGAATCTCGACTCCGCCTGGAGGCGTTTCCCGTTCCGCGCGCCGCAGCAGCCGCCCGCACCGGTTGAGAGCCGCGAACCGACCGAGGCGTCCCAGCAATGAGAGCGCTGCTGATCGTCGGTGCCGCCCTTGCTGGGGTGCTGCTGTTCCTGCTGGCTACCGCGAGCGCCAACACGTCGCTGTTCGCGGAGCACTATCCGATCCTGCTGGCGCTGAACGCGGTGCTCGCCGCGTTGCTCGCGGGGCTGGTGGTCTGGCAGCTTGTGGCGCTGGCGCGCAAGTATCGCGGCCGGGTGTTCGGTTCGCGCCTCACGCTGCGCTTCCTGGTGCTGTTCGCGCTCATGGCGCTGGCGCCCGGCCTGCTGGTTTACACCGTGTCGGTGCAGTTTCTTACCAAGAGCATCGAGTCCTGGTTCGACGTCAAGGTCGACGCGGCCCTGGAAGGCGGCATTCGCCTCGGCCAGGGCGCGATCGACCAGATGCTTTCCGAGTTGAACGGCAAGGCGCGCGCCATGGCGCTCGAGCTCGCGGACCGGGCGCCCGGCCAACAGGGGGTGCAGCTCAACCGCCTGCGCGAACAGGCGAGCGTGCAGGAGGCGGTACTGGTGAGCGGAAACGGAACGCTGATCGCGAGCGCGACCGAGGACCTGTCGAAGTTCTTGCCCGACATGCCCGGCACCCAGGCGCTGCGCCAGGCGCGCAGTAACCGCAGCTACCTTGCGGTGGACGCGCCGCCCGGCAAGCCGCTCGCGGTGCGCGTCGTGGTTCCGGTCAACGCGCTCGCCTTGGGCGACGAGTCGCGCTACTTGCAGTTGCGCCAGACCGTGCCTGAAGGGTTCTCGCGCAGCGCCGGCGCCGTCGAGGACGCCTACCGGGACTACCGCGAGCTCGCGCTCTCGCGGCAGGGACTCAAGCGCATCTACATCGTCACGCTGACGCTCGCCCTGCTGATGGCGCTGTTCGTCGCCGTGGCCATGGCGGTGATCCTCTCGAACCGGTTGTCCTCGCCACTCGCCAATCTGGCGCAGGCCACGCAGGCGGTGGCGCGCGGCGATTTCTCGAGGCAGGCTCCGGTTACGAGCCGCGACGAGCTTGGCGTGCTCACCGAGTCGTTCAACTCGATGACCCGCCAGCTCGACGAGGCGCGCCGAGTGGTGGAATCGAACCGTGTGGCACTCGAGACGGCGAAAGCGCATCTCGAGAGCATTCTCGCCAACCTGTCCGCGGGCGTCCTGGTGTTCGACGGCCAGCTGCGCCTCTCGATCTCGAACCACGGCGCGCAGGCGATTCTCGGGACCGAGCTGGGCACGCTGGCGGGCAGGCCGCTGGAGACGTGGCGCGGCGTGCCGGCGTCGTTTGCGCAGTCCGTGCGAGAAGCGTTTTTGGCACACGGCACCGAGCGCTGGCAGCTCGAGCTCGGCCTGAAGGGCACCGGAAAGACGCTGCTCGCGCGCGGCGCGGCGCTGCCCGAGACGACCGGCGGCGGCTACGTATTGGTATTCGACGACATCACACAGCTGATCCAGGCGCAGCGCGCGACGGCGTGGGCGGAAGTGGCGCGCCGCCTCGCGCACGAGATCAAGAATCCCCTGACGCCGATCCAGCTCTCGGCAGAGCGCCTCGAAATGAAGCTCAGCGGGCGCTTGCCGCCGGATGAAGCGCAGACGCTCAAGCGCGCGACGCAGAATATCGTCAATCAGGTCACGGCGATGAAGTCGATGGTGGACGACTTCGGCGACTATGCGCGCCTGCCGGCACCGCTGCTCGCCGGGCTGGACCTCAATGGCCTCGTATCGGAAGTGCTCGCGCTCTACGAGCATTCGAGCGTCCCGATCCGCAAGCACCTGGCGAGCGACTTGCCAACGGTGCGCGCCGATTCGGCCCAGATCCGGCAGGTGATCCACAATCTGGTACAGAATGCGCAGGACGCGCTCGAGCATGTCCGGCAGGCGGGCGGCGGTGCGGTGATCGAGGTACGCACCGAGCTGGCGGCGGGCGAACGAGCGCGTCTCTCGGTCTCGGACAACGGCAGCGGTTTTCCCGAGGACATGATGGCGCGCGTGTTCGAGCCCTACGTGACGACCAAGCCGAAGGGCACGGGGCTCGGGCTGGCGATCGTCAAGAAGATCATCGACGAGCATCACGGCGAGGTGACCATCGAGAACCGCCCGGAGCGCGGTGCGTCGGTGAGCGTGCTGCTGCCGCTGATGAGCGGCGACGGCGCCGCCGCGAAGGCGGCGTGAGGACGCCATGGCGCAGATCCTGGTGGTAGACGACGAAGTCGGCATCCGAGAACTGCTCTCCGAGATCCTCTCGGACGAGGGCCACCAGGTGCTGCTCGCGGAGAACGCCGGCGCCGCGCGGCGCAGCCGCGAGCACCAGCGCCCCGACTTGGTGCTGCTCGACATCTGGATGCCGGACACCGACGGCATTACGCTGCTCAAAGAATGGGCCGTCGGCGGGCAGCTGACGATGCCGGTGGTGATGATGTCGGGCCACGGCACGATCGAGACCGCGGTAGAAGCCACTCGAATCGGAGCACTGGACTTCCTCGAGAAGCCGATCGCCCTGCAGCGGCTGCTCGCCACGGTCAAGCGCGCGCTGCGCAATCATGAGATGGCAGCGCCGGCGCAGCTGTCGCTCGCTGCGCTCGGGCGCTCGAGCGCGCTTGCCGACACCAAGAAGCGGCTCGCGCAGCTCGCCCAGTCGAGTGCGCCGCTGATGCTGCGCGGCGAGCGCGGCGTGCGCGCGGAGCTGTTTGCGCGGCTGCTCGTAGCGCCGGGTGCGCCGTTTCTCGCCGGCAACGAGCTGCTGAATGATCCGACCTCGGAGCTGCTTGCCCGCGCCTCGGGCGGCATCCTGATGCTGCCCGACGTGACGCGGCTCGGACGCGCCGAGCAGCGCAACCTGGAGTTCATGCTGGCGCGTGCCGACAAGCATAAGGTTCGTATCGTCTGCTTCTCGCCGGTCGACGCGCGAACGCTCGTCGAGAAGCACGAGTTCGACTCGGAGCTCGCCGCGCGCCTGTCGCAGCTCACCCTGAGGCTTCCAGCGCTGCGTGAGTATGCGGAGGACGTGCCCGATCTCGCAGCCTTGATGCTGGCGCTGCTGGTGGAAACGCGCGCCTACCCGCAGCGCCGGCTGTCGGTCGCCGCGCTGAACGGTCTGCGCCACCATTCCTGGCCCGGCAATTTCGCCGAGCTCGAGGGGGTGGTTACGGACCTTGCACTGACCGCCCTGGAGGAGGAAATCACGCTGGAGGACGTGGAAAGGGCGCTTGCGGCGCGCGCCGCGCCCGCGGCGCCAGCGGAACTCGGGCTCGACCGTCCCTACCGCGATGCACGCGAGGCCTTCGAGCGAATGTACTTCGAGCATCTTCTGCGGCGCGAGAGCGGCAGCATGTCTCGCGTGGCGGAGCGCTCCGGGCTCGAGCGCACGCACCTTTACCGCAAGCTGAAGGCGCTCGGCCTGCCGGTCGGTCGTCGCGAGGAGAGCTGACGCGCGCCCGAGGCTCGCGCCGCAAAAGGGTCTAGAATGACGCGCTTTCCGCAGAGGGGCCGCAGCGCGTGAAGATCATTATTCTCGGTGCGGGCCAAGTCGGCACCTCGGTGGCCGAGAGCCTGGTGTCCGAGCAGAACGATCTCACGATCGTCGACATCGATCCGCAGCGCCTGCGGCTGCTGCAGGACCGGCTCGATCTGCGCACGGTGCTCGGAAGCGCGGCGCACCCTTCGGTGCTTGCCGAAGCGGGCGCTGCGGACGCCGATCTGGTGATCGCGGTCACGCAGCGCGATGAAACCAATTTGGTCGCCTGCAAGCTCGCCGCGCGCCGCTTCAACGTACCGCGGCGCATCGCGCGCATTCGCGCCACCGACTACCTCGACGAGGAGATGGTGCTCGGGGCCGACGGCTTCGACGTCGACCTCTCGATCTGCCCGGAGCAGGTGCTCACCGATTACATCGCGAAGCTGGTCGCGTTTCCGGAGGCGCTGCAGGTGCTCGACTTCGCTCACGGGCGCGTCAGCCTGGTGGCGGTGCGCGCCTACATGGGTGGGCCGCTGGTCGGGCGCCAGCTGAAGGCGCTGCGCCAGCACATTCCCGGTATCGACACGCGCATCGTGGCGATTTTCCGCCGCGACCGGGCGATCGTGCCCGACGGCGACACGGTGATCGAGGCCGGGGACGAGGTATTTTGCCTTGCCGCGACCAAGTACATCCGACAGGTGCTGCGCGAACTGCGCCGCATGGACCGGCCGGTCAAGCGCGTGATGATCGCCGGCGGCGGCAACATCGGCCTGCGGCTGGCGCGGGCGCTCGAGCACGACTACTCCGTGCGCATCATCGAGCACAACAAGCGCCGCAGCGAGCTGCTTGCGGCCCAGGTGAAAAAGGCGCTGGTGCTCACGGGCGACGCCACCGACGAGGAGCTGCTCGAGCAGGAGAGCGTCTCGGAGATGGACCTGTTCGTCGCCGTCACCAACGACGACGAGAACAACATCATGGGGTCGCTGCTCGCCAAGCGCATGGGCGCGCGGCGCGTGGTCGCGCTCATCAACCGCAAATCCTACGTCGACCTGCTGCAAAGCGGCGAGATCGACATCGCGATCTCGCCTGCCCAGGCGATCATCGGCACGCTGCTCGCGCACGTGCGGCGCGGCGACGTGGTCGCCGTGCACAGCCTGCGGCGCGGGGCTGCCGAGGCGCTCGAGGCGGTGGCGCACGGCGACCGCGAGTCCTCCCGGTTGATTGGCCGACGCATCGAGGAGATCGACCTGCCGCCGGGCACCACCATCGGCGCGGTGGTGCGCGGCGACGAGGTGATCATGGCGCATCACGACACGATGATCGAAGCCGAGGACCACGTGATCGTGTTCGTGACCGACAAGAAGCGCCTGCCGAAGGTCGAGAAGCTGTTCCAGGTCGGCGTCGGTTTTCTCTGATCGGCGATGGGCCGCATCGCCGTCGTTCTCAATCTGCTCTCGGTGGTGGTGATCCTGTTCGCCATCGCCATGCTGCTGCCGCTTGGCGTGGCGCTGTACACCGGCGACGATGCGGAAGGTGCCTATGACATGGCGATCTTCGCGACCGCGTTCGCCGGCGGGGTCACCTGGCTGCTGACGCGCGCTGCGCCGCGCGAGTTGCAATTGCGCGACGGCTTCCTGTTCGTGGCGCTGGTGTGGACCGTGCTGCCGGCGTTCGGCGCGCTGCCGCTGCTCGCCTACATGCCGGAGATGAGCTTCACCGATCTGTACTTCGAGTCGATGTCGGGTCTCACCGCGACCGGCGCGACGGTGCTGAGCGGTCTCGATGACCTGCCGCCGTCGATCAATTTCTGGCGCGCCGAGCTGCAGTGGCTGGGCGGCATGGGCATCATCGTGCTCGCGGTGGCGATCCTGCCCCTGCTCGGCGTCGGCGGGCGCCAGCTGCTCAAGGCCGAGACCCCGGGACCGATGAAGGAAAGCCAGCTCACGCCGCGCATCACCGAGACCGCGAAGGGGCTGTGGCTCGTGTACGTGACCCTGACCGTGGCCGCCGCCCTTGCGTACTACTGGGCCGGCATGTCGGGGCTGGATGCCGTGATGCATGCCTTCACGACGCTCGGGCTGGGCGGCTTCTCGTCGCACGACGCGAGCCTCGGATACTGGAATTCGCCGCGCATCGAGGCCGTTTCGGTGCTCTTCATGCTCGCGGCCGGGATCAACTTCGCGACGCACTTCAGCGTCTTGCATCGCCGCAGCTTCGCGCCGTACCGGCGTGACCCGGAGGCCCTGCCGTTTCTGACCGTGGTCGGCGTGAGCGTCGTGGGCGTAGCGGGGCTGCTCGTGGTTCACGGGATGTATCCGGATTTCATCACCGCGCTGCGCTATGCCGCCTTCAACGTGGTATCGGTGGCGACGACCACCGGCTACTCGAGCACCGACTACGCGCAATGGCCGATCTTCGCGCCGCTGTGGATGCTGGTGCTGGCAGCGTTTTCGACCTGCTCGGGCTCGACCGGTGGCGGCATCAAGATGATGCGCGCGCAGCTCATGTTCCACCAGGCGTTTCGCGAGCTCGAGCGCATCGTGCATCCAAGAGCGACAATTCCGCTGAAGCTCGGCGGCCAGGTGGTGCATAACAACATCATCTTCGCGGTGCTCGCCTACATGCTCGTCTACGGCGTGACGATGGGCGGTATCACGCTGCTGCTCACGGCAAGCGGACTCGATCTGCTCACGGCGGTATCGGCCGCGGCGGCGTGCGTCAACAATCTCGGCCCGGGCCTGGCCGCAGTCGGTCCGGCAAGCACCTACGCGGTGCTGAACGACTTCCAGATCTGGGTCTTGACCGCGGCCATGCTGCTCGGGCGGCTCGAGCTGCTTACCGTGTTCGTCCTGCTGACGCCGAGCTTCTGGCGCAAGTGAGCCGCGTTCCGCTGCACATCGTCTCGGGCGCGCCGCGCTCGGGCAAGAGCGCGCTCATCGAGCGCCTGATCGGCGCGCGCGACGGGTGGTTCGGCCTGGTGAACGCCGAACGCGCGGGCGCTCGTCGCGCGGCGCTGCGCCGGCTACCGCCGGCTTGCCCCTGCTGCACCGGTCGCATCGTGCTGCAGGTGGAGCTCACGCGCGCGCTGCGCGAGGTGCGGCCGTCGCGCGTGTTGCTCGAGTTGCCGGATGCAGCGCACGCGGAATCGCTTGGCCGGGCGCTTGCCGCGTGGCCGCTCGGCCAGCACCTCAGATTGGGCCGTACCGTGGAGCTGCCGCGCGACCGCGCGCTCGCGCCCGAAGCGCTGGAGCGCGACTAGGGGCGCAGCACGGCAACCGCGAACGCAATCCAGCCGAGCAGGAAGGCGCCGCCGCCGATCGGGGCCACGGCACCCAATCCCTTCGGGCCGCCGAAGGCGAGGACGTAAAGGCTGCCCGAGAACAGCACGATGCCCAGTGCAAGCAGACTGCCGGCAGCGCGCAACCAGCCGCTTTCCGGAAGGTGCAGGCAGGCGAGGCCAACACCGAGTAGGCCGAGCGCGTGCCAGAGCTGGTATTGGACGCCGGTCTGGTAGATCGCGAGCGCTTCGGCAGAAAGCCGCGCTCGCAGGCCGTGCGCGCCGAACGCGCCGAGCACCACCGCCGCGGCCGCCAACAGCGCGCCGAGCGCGATGAACAGTCTGGCGCTGCCGGGCATTGCGGCGCGTGCCGTGGATCAGCCGCGCGTCGTACGCGGGTTGTCGGGGCGCGCCCGGCACAGCGCGTCATCGCCGGCGCTGCGAATCCTGCCCGGCCCGGTACCGCTGTCGTCTTTGCCCATGAGGCGCTCCTCGTCCACGAGCGCAAAATTATAGCGGCGCTGCGGCGCGCGCCTGCGCTTGCGGCTCGTAGGCAAGCACCGGCGCAAGCCAGCGCTCGGCCTCGGCGAGGTTCATGCCCTTGCGGCGTGCATAGTCCTCGATCTGATCACGACCGACCTTTCCCACCGCGAAGTAACGCGACTCGGGATGCGAGAAGTAGAACCCCGACACCGACGCCGCGGGCAGCATCGCGAAGCTCTCGGTCAGGCGCATGCCGACGCGCGTGGGTGCATCGAGCAGGGCGAACAGGCCCTCTTTCTCGATGTGGTCGGGGCACGCCGGGTACCCCGGAGCGGGCCGGATGCCGCGGTACGCTTCGGCGATCAGTTCCGCGCTGCTCAGCGTTTCGTCGTGCGCGTAGCCCCAGAACTCGCGCCGGACGCGCTGATGCAGGCGCTCGGCGAGCGCCTCGGCGAGCCGGTCGGCCAGTGCCTTGAGCATGATTGCGCTGTAATCGTCGTGCCGCGCCTCGAATGCGGCGACTTTGGACTCGATCTCGCCGCCGGCGGTCACCGCGAACGCGCCGATATGGTCGGCGACGCGGCAATCGCGCGGCGCGATGAAATCCGCCAGGCACAGGTTCGGCTGCCCGGCGGGCTTGTGGTTCTGCTGGCGCAGGTTGTGCCAGGTCATCGCCAGTTCGCGTCTCGATACGTCGTGGTAGATCTCGATGTCGTCGTGCCCGACGCTTGCCGCCGCGAACAGGCCGTAGACCGCGTGCGCGCGGATCCATCTCTCCTCGATCAAGCGGGCGAGCATCTGCTGCGCCTCGGCGAAGAGCCTGCGCGCCGCCTCGCCCACCACCGGGTCCTCGAGGATTTTCGGATAGGGCCCGGAGAGCTCCCAGGTCTGGAAGAACGGCGTCCAGTCGATGTAGCCGAGCAGCTCCTCGAGCGGATAGTCTCGCAGCGCGCGCACGCCGAGCTGGCGCGGCGCCGGCGGCCGGTAGGCACTCCAGTCGGTCTTCAGACCGAGGCGGCGCGCCTCGGCGATCGGGTGCAACGGGCCGGGCCCTTTCTTGTCCCGGTGCTGCGCCCGGATGCGCTCGTAATCGGCGCGCACGCCGGCGGCGAAGGCGTCGCGGTTCTCGCGAGACAACAGGCTTTGCACCACGCCGACGCATCTCGATGCATCGGGCACGTAGACCACGGGCGCCCCGTAGTTCGGCGCGATCTTCACCGCCGTGTGCGCGCGCGACGTGGTGGCCCCGCCGATCAATAGCGGCAGCTTGAAGCCCTCGCGCTGCATCTCGCGCGCCACATGCGCCATCTCCTCGAGCGAGGGCGTGATCAGGCCCGAGAGCCCGACGGCGTCGGCGTTCTCGCGTCGCGCCGTGTCGAGGATGGTCTGCACCGGCACCATCACGCCGAGATTCACCACCTCGTAGTTGTTGCACTGGAGCACCACCGCGACGATGTTCTTGCCGATGTCGTGCACGTCGCCCTTGACCGTGGCGATCACGATCTTGCCCTTGGCGCGTCCGGCCTCGCCGGTCCTGGCTTTCTCGGCCTCGATGTATGGCACGAGATGCGCTACCGCCAGCTTCATCACGCGCGCCGACTTCACCACCTGCGGCAGGAACATCTTG
>Ga0214472_10003176_pt1 | contig 17446 bp, 19 predicted proteins | sample RVTome_6_FD_207662 | JGI IMG/M metagenome (GOLD analysis project Ga0214472, IMG submission 207662) | Soil microbial communities from uranium-contaminated site in the Upper Colorado River Basin, Wyoming, United States - RVT140D175 | ecosystem: Environmental > Terrestrial > Soil > Contaminated >... | reverse complement strand
AGCGAGCCGCCGGCGTAGTCGGGCACGGCGATGGTCGGTGTGGCGGCGTCCGTCATCCGCCCCGGACTGTAAGAGCCTCAGCGAATGGGTCCGCCCCGGGATAGAGCCGGCGGCCCATTGGCGGAGGCCCTGAAGCCGACGGCCGTCGGATAGGGTCGCCGGGTGATCACCCTCGTGCACAGCCCCTTCGTCGGCTCCATGGTGTGGGACGGGGTGGCATCGGCCCTGCGAGAGGCCGGGCATGCGGTGGCGGTGCCCCAACTAGAGGTGCGGTCATCGGGCGGCCCACGGTGGCGGTCCCACGTGCGGTCCGTCGTCTCGGCGGGTGCGCCGGTCGCCCTCGTCGCACACAGCGGAGCCGGCCCGCTCGTCCCCGCCATCATCGATGTGCTCGATACCCGGCCGACGGTCGTGTTCCTCGACGCCACCCTCCCGCATCCCGGCCGGAGCAGGCTCGAGGAGATGCCCGACGACCTGGAGCGGCGCCTGGTCACGTTGGAGTCGCGCGGGACCCTGCCGCGATGGCACGAATGGTTCCCCCACGACGTGCTGCGGCGGCTCGTGCCCGACGATGCGACCCGGGCCGACTTCATGGCATCGTGCCCCGACATCCCGACCGCCCTGCTCGCCGAGGCGATGCCCGAGACCGGCCCCCTCGACCCCGCTCGCTGTGCATACGTGCGCCTCTCGGCCGCGTACGACCCGGCCGCCGACGAGGCCGAGCGGCTCGGTTGGCACAGCCGCAGGCTCGACCTCCACCACCTGGCGCCGCTCACACATCCGATCGAGGTCGCCGACGCCATCTCGACGGCGATCGAGGCCGTCGGATGAGGATGGACCGGATGGCGAATGGCGGATCGCCGACTACGAATCACGGGGACCCGGCGCCGGTTAGGCGCCGGGGGCCCGCGTCCAATACATACGCCCGCACAGCAGCCGCCTTCGAGGGGAACTTGTGAGCGGGTACTTCGAGGACTACATCACCGTGGCCGTCTTCGCCGGCGCCGGGATCCTCCTCGTTGCCGTGGCCCTCGGAGCCGGCGCCCTGCTGCGCCCCAAGAAGCCGACGGACACCAAGCTCCAGACCTACGAGTGCGGTGTCGACCCGGTCGGCGGCGGATGGAGCCAGACCCACGTCCGGTACTACATCTTCGCCCTGCTGTTCCTCATCTTCGACGTCGAAGCCGTCTTCATCTTCCCGTGGGCCGTGCAGCTCGAGACGCTCGGGGTGTTCGCCCTCGTCGAGATGATGATCTTCGTCGCGATCCTCCTCGCGGGGCTCGTCTATGCGGTCCGCAAGGGGGTCCTGCAGTGGGAGTCCTAGACCGCTTCGAGGCGCCCAAGCCGATCTCGTGGCTCCTCAACTGGGGCCGCCGCTATTCGCTGTGGCTCTTCCAGTTCGGGCTCGCCTGCTGTGCCATCGAGATGATGGCGGCGTCGGGCCCGCGCTACGACTTCATGCGCTTCGGCATCATCCCGCTGCCCGCCTCCCCGCGCCAGGCCGACCTGATGGTCGTGGCGGGCACGGTGACCGACAAGATGGCCCCGGCCATCCGCAAGCTGTACGACCAGATGCCCGAGCCCAAGTACGTCATCTCCATGGGCTCGTGCGCCAACTGCGGCGGCCCCTACTGGGACTCGTACTCGGTCACCAAGGGCGTGGACCAGATCATCCCCGTCGACGTGTACGTGCCCGGCTGCCCGCCCCGGCCCGAGGCGCTCATGGAGGGCATCGTGCTCCTCCAGGCCCAGATCAAGAACGAGAACATCAAGGAGAAGTGGAGTTCCCTTGACCGAGAGCCCGTCTGAGGCCGCGGTGGCTCCGGACGCGACGGGCGTGGCGCAGAAGTTCGCCGCCCTCGTCGGGTCCGAGGCCTACTCCGCCGACTTCGGGACCGCCCGGGTGCGCGTCCCCGCCGACGGCTGGCTCGACGCCCACCGCACCCTCAAGGAGCAGCTCCCGTACTTCTCGTGGCTGTCGGCGATCGACTGGGCCAACGAGGTCTCGGTCGGCGATCCGCCCGAGGGCGAGGTGGAGGAGCGGTTCGAGGTGCTGTCCTGCCTCGGCAACCCGTCGACCGGCGAGTGGATGATCCTCTCCACCGAGCTTCCCAAGGACGGCGCCGCCCTCCCCACCCTCCGTGAGGTGTTCGGCGGGGCCGACTGGCACGAGCGCGAGACCCATGAGATGTTCGGGATCACCTTCACCGGCCATCCCAACCTCACCCACCTCTACCTGCCGGACGCCTTCGAGGGCAACCCGCTCCGCAAGACCTACCCGCTGCTGAGCCGCGAGGTGAAGCCGTGGCCGGGGATGGTGGACGTCGAGGGCATGCCGGGCAGCGACGACGACGACACCGACGACGCCGGGGGTGACGAGTGACGACCCCCGAGGCCCACACGATCATGATGCACCACTCCGAGGTGCAGGTGGCCGTGGAGTTGCAGACGCCCGACATGACGCTCAACCTCGGGCCGCAGCACCCCTCGACGCACGGCGTGCTCCGCCTCGTCGCCCGGGTCGACGGCGAGGTGATCGAGGAGGTCGAGCCGGTCATCGGGTACATGCACCGCGGCTACGAGAAGCTCGCCGAGGTGCGCACCTACCCGCAGGTCACGACGCTGGTGAACCGCATCGACTGGGTGTCCGGGTTCGCCAACGAGGTGCCGTTCATGGTCGCCGCCGAGCGCCTCATGGACATCGAGGCCCCGCCCCGGGCGCAATGGATCCGCCTCATCCTCACCGAGTTGGCGCGCATCTCGAGCCACCTGGTGTTCCTCTCGTCCTACCCGCTCGAGTTGGGGGCGGCGACACCGCTCATGCACTCGCTGCGCGAGCGCGAGCGGGTGCTCGACCTCATCGAGATGGTCACCGGCGGCCGCTTCCACCCCAACTTCAACCGGATCGGCGGTGTGAAGCCGGCTGCCGGCGGGGGATCGTCCACCAAGAAGATGTCGCAGGACCTGCCCCGCGGCTTCATCGACCAGACCCGCGAGGCGATGAAAGAGGTCCTCGACGTGTGTGTCGACATGGAGAACCTCGTGAAGGGCAACGAGATCTTCGAGCAGCGCACCGTCGGCGTCGGGGTCATCCCGCCCGACAAGGCGCTCGAATACGGCGTGTCGGGCCCCAACCTGAGGGCGTCGGGCGTCTCCTTCGACCTCCGCAAGACCGACGACTACCTGCCCTACTCGCAGTTCGACTTCGAGATCCCCACCGGAAGCAACGGTGACTGCTTCGACCGCTACGTGGTGCGCCTCGAGGAGATCCGCCAGGCGGCCTCCATCGTGCTGCAGGCGCTCGACACCCTGCCCGGTGGCGAGTTGCAGACCAAGGTGCCGCGCATCATCAAGGTGCCGAAGGGCGAGTGTTACGTGCGGGCCGAGAACCCCAAGGGCGAGATGGGGTACTACATCGTGTCCGAGGGGGGCCGGGTGCCCTACCGCCTCAAGATCCGCTCGGCGTCGTTCTCGAACCTGTCGGTGCTGCCCTGGCTGCTCAAGGGTGTCCTCGTCCCCGACATCATCGCCATCCTCGGCAGCCTCGACTTCGTGCTGGGGGACGTGGACCGATGAGCGCCCTCCTCGACAACTTCTGGATCGAGCTCGTGCTCAAACTGGCGATCGTGGCGGTGGTGGTGCCCGGCGTGGCCCTCACCATCATCTTCGCCGAGCTCAAGATCTCGGCGCACATGCAGAGCCGCATCGGCCCCTACTTCGCCGGCGGGCGCTGGGGCTGGGCGCAGCCGCTCGCCGACGGCGTGAAGTTCCTCCAGAAGGAGGACCTCATCCCCCGCGACGCCGACCGCCCGGTGTTCAAGGTGGCGCCGATGGTCGTCCTGATGAGCACCCTGGCGGTGTTCGTCATCATCCCGTTCTCGCCCGACCTGGTGGTGCGCGACCTGAGCCTCGGCATCTTCTACGCGCTGGCGGCGGGGTCGGCGGCCACGATGGGCGTGCTCATGGCCGGGTGGTCCTCGGCCAACAAGTACTCGCTCATGGGCGGCCTGCGCGCCGCCGCCCAGCTCATCGCCTACGAGCTGCCGCTGGTCCTGGCCGTGGTCGGTGTGGTCATCCACGCCGGCACGATGTCGATGGTGGGCATCGTCGAGGCCCAGGCCCAGCCCTGGTTCCACATCGGCGATTTCGGGGTGGCCCTGCCCTACGCCTTCCAGGGCCAGATCGTCGGCTTCGGCATCTTCATGATCGCCACGCTCGCCGAGCTGAACCGCATCCCCTTCGACATGCCCATCGCCGAGTCCGAGCTGGTGATGGGCTACCTCACCGAGTACTCAGGTCTGCGCTTCACGATGTTCTTCCTCGGCGAGTACGCCGGGATGTTCGCCATGTCCGCCATCGCCGCCACCCTGTTCCTCGGCGGCTACACGATCCCGGGCGTCCCCTCCGGTGTGATCGACACCCTCGGCCCCTTCATCCTCATGGCCAAGGTCGGGCTGTTGGTCTTCCTCATGATCTGGCTGCGGTGGACCTGGCCGCGCCTCCGTGAGGACCAGCTGCAGGGCTTCGCCTGGAAGTGGCTGATCCCGCTCGCCCTCCTCAACATCGCCGTGACGGCGACACTGAAGGTGGTGCTCTGATGGAGACCGCAATTCGCAATGCGCAATTCGCAATTCGCCGGAGCGCGCCAAGCGCCTCTCTTGCTGGTCGCCGGTCGCTGGTCGCCGGTTGCGCCGAGCGAAGCGAGGCCCGCTCATGACCAGCAGATTCCCCACCCCTCCCGGCACCGGCCTCCTCAAGGGCATGTGGGTGACGCTGAAGGCGCTCTTCCAGAAGCCGGTCACCGTCAACTACCCCAAGGAGAAGGAGATCCCGGTGCCGCGGGCACGCGGGGTCATCGCCCTCGACACCGAGGCGTGCACGGTCTGCATGCTGTGCGCCCGCGAGTGCCCCGACTGGTGCATCTACATCGAGGGCCACAAGGAGCTGCAGCCGCCCTCCAAGCCGGGTGGCCGCCAGCGGAGCAGGGCCGAGCTCGACCGTTTCGACATCGACTACGCCCTCTGCATGTACTGCGGCATCTGCGTGGAGGTGTGCCCCTTCGACGCCCTCTTCTGGTCGCCCGAGTACGAGTACTCGGAAGGCTCGATCTCCAACCTCCTCCACGACAAGGAGCGTCTCACCGACTGGCTCGCCACGGTCCAGGACCAGCCCCCGCTGGAGGCGTCATGAGAGTCGGCAGTCCGCAGTCGACAGTCCACGGTCAGAGGGCACCCCTCGCGTCTCCTGCTGATCGCCCGCTGCCGGTTGCCGGTTGCGCCGAGCGCAGCGAGGCCCGCTCATGACCTTCGGCGACTGGATCTCGCAGTCGGAGAACGTGGTGTTCTCGGTGATCGCCATCGCCATGGTGGTGGCGGCGCTGTTCGTGGTGCTCGCCCGCAACGTGGTGCACGCCGCCCTCATGCTCGTCGTCGCACTCGCCGGGTCGGCGGCGCTGTTCATCATGCTCGGCGCCGAGTTCGTCGCCTGGACGGTGGTGCTCGTCTACATCGGCGCCGTGGTCGTGCTGTTCCTCTTCGGCATCATGATCACGAGGGCCCCCACCGGGCGTGACCCGGTGCGCCTCGACCACAAGCGCCGCTGGCCGGCGGCGCTGACGGCGCTCGGCACCTTCGTCACGATCGCCACGGTCACCACCATGGCTTTCGAGGACGCCGAGATCGCCGAGGGCGTGGTGCGGGCCGAGGAGATCGGCGACGTGCTCTTCACCCGATTCGTGATCCCCTTCGAGGCGGTGTCGTTCGTGCTGCTCGCCGCGCTGATCGGCGGGATCGTGGTCGCCCGGAAGGACCCGGAATGATCGTCAACCAGTTCCTGGTCCTCGCCGCGCTGCTGTTCTCGATCGGCATCTACGGGGTGCTCGTCCGCCGCAATGCCGTGCTCGTCCTGCTGTCGGTGGAGCTCATGCTCACTGCGGTGAACATCAACCTCGTGGCGTTCGGCTCCTTCGTCCAGGACACGCTCGCCTCCGGCCAGGTGTTCGCCCTCTTCGTGATCACGGTGGCCGCCGCCGAGGTCGGCATCGGGCTCGCCATCGTCGTGCTCATCTTCCGCAACCGCGCGTCGGCCAACATCGACGAGCTCGATCTGATGAAGTGGTGACATGACGGCCCTGCTCACCACCTTCGCCCTGTTCGCCGAGGAGACCGGCCACGAGGCCGCCCACCTCACCAGCGGCGGCGTCCTCGCCGAGTTCGCCTGGCTCATCCCGGTGGTGCCGCTCGCGATGGCCTTCGGCATCGTGTTCTTCGGCAAGCGGCTTCCGCACAAGGGCTGGGAGCTGGCCGAGGCCGCCATGGCGTTCGTGGCCGTCTACGGCGTGGCGCTGTTCATCGCCAACGCCACCGAGGGCATCGCCCACGAGGGCGCCGTGGAGATCTCCAAGATCGGCCCCCTCACGCTGGAGTGGGGATGGATGGTCGACGGGCTGTCGATCATGATGTACTCGGTGGTCGGCGTGGTCGGCCTCTTCGTGTTCACCTACGCCAAGGGGTACATGGAGGGCGACGTCCGCTTCACCTGGTTCTTCGCCGCCTTCACCTTCTTCGCCGGCTCGATGCTCGTGCTCGTGTCCGCCCCCAACCTGCTGCAGCTCATCGTGGGGTGGGAGGGCGTCGGCGTGGCCTCGTACCTGCTGATCGGGCACTACTGGGAGGACCACGAGAACAACGCCGCCGCCATCAAGGCGTTCATCACCAACAAGGCCGCCGACGTGGGGCTGTTCGTCGGCGTGATCATTGTGGCTGTCACCGTCGGGTCGTTCCGTTTCACCGACATCCTCGACGCCGTCGCCGCCGGCGACTCGGCGCTCGCCCAGGTGGCGTTCTGGGGCGGGCTGGCGCTCTTCATCGGTGCCATGGGCAAGAGTGCCCAGGTGCCCTTCCACGTGTGGCTTCCCGACGCCATGGCCGGCCCGACCCCGGTGTCGTCGCTCATGCACGCCGCCACGATGGTGACGGCCGGCGTCTACCTCCTCGGGCGGATGTTCCCGTTCTTCCAGAACGAGCTGTTCGCCGCCGACGTGAAGACCTGGATCATCGTCATCGGGGCGATCACCCTGTTCGCCACCGGGCTCATCGCCCTCGTCCAGGACGACATCAAGAAGGTGCTGGCGTACTCGACGCTGTCGCAGCTCGGCTACATGACGGCCGCCATGGGCGCCGGCGCCTACACGGCAGGCCTGTTCCACCTCTTCACCCACGCCTTCTTCAAGGGCCTGCTCTTCCTCGCCGCCGGGTCGGTGATCCATGCCGTGCACAGCAACGACATGAGCGACATGGGCGGGCTTCGCAAGTACATGCCGACCACCTACTGGACGTTCGTGATCGGGTCGCTGGCGCTCGCCGGCATCTTCCCGCTCGCCGGGTTCTGGTCGAAGGACGAGATCCTGGCGTCGATCTCCTACGACGCCGGCCACGGCGGCGGCACCATCGCCACGGTGGTGCTCGTGATCGCCATCGCCGGAGCGTTCGTCACCGCCTTCTACATGGCGCGGGCCGTGTTCCTCACCTTCCACGGCACGTATCGGGGGGACGGCCACCCCCACGAGTCGCCCCGGGTCATGGCCTATCCGCTCATCGGGCTCGCCGGGCTCTCGGCGGTGGCCGGGTTCGCCAACATCCCCGGCGTCTTCACCGGGTTCACCGAGTGGGTCGGGGCGCGCCTCCACCTGGCAGGTGACCACCACGCCGAGTCGATCGACTTCGCCCTGGCGGGGATCGGCCTCGCCGTCGCCCTCGCCGGCATCTACCTCGGATGGCGCATCTTCGGGCCCGACCGCGAGACGCAGCAGGCGCGCGACCGCTTCCGCATCCCGGTGCTGTACCCGCTCCTGGCCAACAAGTACTACGTGGACGACCTCTACATCGCCGGCATCGTGAACCCCACCAAGGGGCCGATCGCCCGTGCGGTGGACTGGTCGAACACGTACATCATCGACGCCGTGGTCAACGCCTTCGGGGCGGTGGCCCGGGTGCTGTCACGCGTCGTGTACGGCGGCCTCGACCAGCGCGGCATCGACCTCGGGGTCAACGCACTGGCCGGCGCCACCGGCGAGGCGGGCGGTGCGCTGCGTTACACGCAGTCGGGCAAGGTGCAGCAGTACGCCTGGGCTCTCTTCGCCGGGGCGGTGCTGCTCGTGGTCGGTTTCCTGGCATTGACGTAGGAGGAGGACGAGGGACATGGACTGGTTCGAGAGCGGGTGGGGCCTGAGCCTCATCGTCTTCCTGCCCCTGGTGGGAGCGGTGTTCGTGATGCTCATCCCCAAGGCCCAGGAGACGGCACTGAAGGCGACGGCGCTGTTCTTCACGCTGGCGGCGTTCGGCATCTCGATCGGAGCGATCCTCGCGTTCGATTTCGACGCAGCCGAGAGCTTCCAACTGGGGACCGACCTGTCGTGGATCCCGGCCATCGGGTCGCGGTTCCACATCGGCATCGACGGCATCAGCCTGCCGCTGCTCGTGCTGTCCACCTTCATCACCGTGCTCGCCGTGATCTACTCGTGGGACCACTGGCCCGAGCCGCGCAACCCCAAGGGCTTCCTCGTCCTCATGCTCGTGCTCGCCACGGGCATGAGCGGCACCTTCGTGGCGCTCGACCTGGTGCTGTTCTTCATCTTCTTCGAGCTGGTGCTGCTCCCGATGTACTTCATGATCGGCATCTGGGGCGACCGCACCATGATCCGGCTGCCCGGCTTCAAGCGTGAGGTGGAGACCCGGCTCTACGCCGCCATCAAGTTCTTCCTGTTCACGCTGTTCGGATCGGCCTTCATGCTCCTGGGATTCCTGGCGCTCTACTTCAAGGCCGACCCCCACACGTTCGACATGGTCGCGCTGGCCCAGGCGGGCCAGGGGGGCCTGTTCGACGGGGCCTTCGGGGGCTGGGTGTTCGCCGCCCTGTTCCTCGGCTTCGCCGTGAAGGTGCCGATGTGGCCACTGCACACCTGGCTGCCCGACGCCCACACCGCCGCCCCGACGGTGGGCTCGGTGCTGCTGGCGGCGATCCTCCTCAAGCTCGGCTCCTACGGCTTCATCCGCATCTCGCTGCCGATCCTCCCGACCCAGGCGCAGGACTGGGCCCCGGTGATCGCCATCCTGGCGGTGATCGCCATCATCTACGGATCGCTCGCCTGTCTGGCACAGACCGACATGAAACGGCTCATAGCGTTCTCGTCCGTCGGCCACATGGGCTTCGTGATGCTCGGCATCGCCACCCTCACCGACATCGGCATCAACGCCGCCGTCATCGGGATGGTCGCCCACGGCGTCATCACCGGCCTCCTGTTCTTCCTCGCCGGGTCGATGCAGCACCGCTATCACACGAGGGAGATGGCCCGCCTCGGCGGCAACCAGAAGACGCTGCCGATCCTGGGAGGGATCCTCGCCTTCACGGCGATGGCGTCGCTCGGCCTGCCCGGGCTCGCCGGGTTCTGGGGCGAGTTCATGGCGCTGCTGGGATCCTTCAATCCCCTCGAGGGCCTGAGCCTCGAGGTGTTCCGCACGGCGATGGTGGTGGGTGCGATCGGCACCGTGCTCACCGCCGGCTACATGCTGTGGATGCTGCAGAAGGTCAACCTGGGCGAGGTGCCCGCCGAGTGGCAGGGCAAGGAGTTCCACGACGCCGATCGCTTCGAGCTGGCGGCGTGGGTCCCGCTCGTGCTCGTGATCCTCGCCATCGGCATCTTCCCGAAGATCGTCTTCGGGGCGACGAACGACGCAGTGGTCAACCTGGTGCGCAGCGCCTTCGGAGGCTGAGTGTTCGACTACCACGCCATCGCCCCCGAGCTCATCCTCGGCGTCACGCTCCTCGCGGTCGTCGGGATCGACCTCGTCCTGCCCGAGCGGCTCAAGTACATGGCCGGGGTCACGGCGCTCGTGGGCATGGTGGCGGCCGCCTTCCCGCTGGTGACGCTTGCCCTGTGCGGCGACCTGAGCGCGTGCTCCGACACCGGGGCGCGGGTGATGTTCGGCGGGTCCTACGTGGTGGACGACTTCGCCCTGGTGCTCAAGGGGCTGTTCCTGGTGGTCGGGGTGATCAGCGTGCTGCTCTCGGTGGGGTACATCGAGGGCGACGAGTACTACCAGGGCGAGTTCTACTTCCTGGTGCTCGCCTCGGTCACCGGCGCCGTCGTCATGGCGTCGTCGCGCGACCTCATCACCATGTTCGTGGGTCTCGAGCTGGTGTCGGCGCCCGCCTTCCTGCTGGCGGGGTGGCGCAAGGGCGACGTCCGCAGCAACGAGGCCTCGCTCAAGTTCTTCCTGATCGGGGTGCTGTCGGCGGCGATCCTGCTGTTCGGCATGTCGCTCGTGTACGGCCTCACCGGGGAGCTCACGTTCGCCGGGATCGCCCAGAACGCCGCGGCGTTCGGCCTGGCCGACGAGCCCGCCTTCGCGCTCGGCGTGATCTTCGTGATCGTCGGGTTCGGCTTCAAGATCTCGGCGGTGCCGTTCCACTTCTGGGCGCCCGACACCTATCAGGGTGCCCCCACGCCCGTCGCCGCCTACCTGTCCGTCGGGTCGAAGGCGGCCGGCTTCGTGGGGCTGCTGACCATCTGCTACCAGGCGTTCGGGACGGTGCGCGACATCTGGGGGCCGATCCTGTGGGTGCTGGCCGCCCTCTCGATGACCGTCGGCAACCTCATCGCGTTGCGCCAGTCCAACATCGTCCGCCTGCTCGGGTTCTCGTCGGTGGCGCAGGCCGGGTTCATCCTCGTGCCGTTCGCCATGGCCGCCACCTACGACTCCGTGGGCCTGGAGGACGCCTTCTTCGGGTCGGTCACCTACATCCTCGTGTACGCCTTCATGAACCTCGGCGCCTTCGCCGTCGTGATCGCCGGCGCCCACAAGATCGGGAGCGGCGAGATCGAGGACTGGGCGGGGATGGCGCGCTACGCCCCCGGTCTGGCGGCTCTGCTCGGCGTGTTCTTCTTCTCGCTGGCCGGTATCCCCCCGCTGTCGGGCTGGTTCGCCAAGTTCGTGATGTTCCGGGCCGTCATCGGCGCCTTCGAGTCGCCGTGGGGCGTGGCCCTCGCCGTGATCGCCGCCGTCAACGCCGTGATCGCGCTCGTCTACTACGCCCGGGTGGTGAAGACCGCCTTCATGGACGACGTGCCGGCGACGGCCCCGGTCGACGCCGCCGCCGAGCGCGAGCTGTCGCCGTCGCTCGGCCTGGCGCTCGCCATCACCGCCACCGCCGTGATCGTCACCGGGTTCTTCCCCCAGATCCTCGCGTTCTTCGGCGAGGCCACGAGGGCGCTGGCGCTGGGCTGATCACCCGCCGTGGCGCAGCCGGTCTCAGGCGGGCCGGACGACGAACGAGCGGCCGCAGTGGGGGCAGTGTGTGACCTGGCCGTGGTGACCTGCGGCGGGTGATCCGCAGTATGGGCAATGGCGGTGGTCGCTGTCGACGCCGGCGGCCGGGCCCATGCGATGCACGATCGGGGTGGCGATCGCCGCCGAGGCCAGGAGCACCATGGCCACCCCGAAGAGGCGCCAATAGCCCTCCGCCCCGATCTCGAAGACGATCCCCGCCGACACCATCGTGGCGCCGATGGCGGCCAGCGCCGTGGCGGCACCCCCCATCCAGGCCAGCCGTCCGGTGCCCGGCCACGCCGACAGCACGCTCACCAGGGCGGCGGCCACGCCATAGGACAGCGCCACGCCCCCGGTGCGGAGGAGGGCCGACTGCGAGTCGGACCACACGCTGATCACGAATGCGACGGTTGCGACGGCCGCCGCCGCCATGCCGAGCCGAGGCCACACCCGCGCCCGCCCTGCTGTCGCCGCCGGGGCACATACCAGGCCGAGCGTGACGCCCAACGTCACCAGCAGCGAGGTGGCGAGCACCTTCCCTTCGGTCTCACCCATGTCGCCGCCGAGCAAGATGAACACGCCCAGAACGGCATTGGCCGCCACCAGGGCGAGGATCGTGCGCAGGACGGAGCGGCGGGCCATGAGCGGAGTATGGTGCGAATCGGGGCCCGTGAACAGGGCCTTGATACCTCAGCCGGCCACCGCGGCGCACTCGGCGTCGAACCACGCCTCGACCCGCCCGGCAGCATCCTCGTAGCCTGAGGTCTCGAAGTCGGCGCTCGCTTCGGACAGTGCCGCCTGCGCCTCCGCCGCAGCCATCGTGTTCGGGTCGGTGAGATCGATCCCGGCTGCGGCGAGGGTCGCGAAGAAGTCGTCGAGCGCACCCTCCATCGCCGCCAGGTCGGCCTGGATCGCGGTCGGGGCCACCTGCGCCATCCGAGTGAAGGCGTCGTCGATCGTGGCCTGGTCGAGTGCGGTCCCACCGATGCCGGCGGCAGCCGAGGCCATCGCCTGTGACGCCGACAGGCAGTCGTCGCCGGTCAGGCCCGCCGCGGCTGCCGCCGTGGTGCCGGTTGTCGTCGTGGCGGTGGCCCCGGTCCCGGCGGAGCCGGAATCGAGGACGAGGAAGGCGGCCAGCGCCAGCACGGCCACGACGATCGCGATCGTGTACGGGCGGTTCGCCCTCGAGAAGAGAAACGCGAGTTCGCCGTCTGCCATGGTGCCCCCTGACCGGGCGGACGATAGACCGGGCGTCGCGGTCTCAGCACCTGCCCGATCGGCGTTGGCCTCTCCTCCCGAGGTGTCGACAGATCGTACCGAACCGGCCCCGGGCGGCGCGGGGCTGGTCACGGCCTCTAGCGACCCGGGCACGGCCAGACTGCTCCACGACATCGAGACACGAGGAGAACAAGCCGTGACCAAGGTGCGCATCGCCGCCCAGCTGCATCCGCAGCACGCCGACTACTCCGACATCCGCGGCGCCGCCGCCCGGGCGGAGGCGATGGGCTTCGACGTCGTCTACAACTGGGACCACTTCTTCCCGTTGTACGGCGACCCCGACGGCAAGCACTTCGAGTGCTGGACGATGCTCGGCGCCTGGGCCGAGCAGACCTCGACCATCGAGATCGGCGCCCTCGTCACCTGCAACTCGTACCGCAACCCCGAACTGCTGGCCGACATGGCGCGCACCGTGGACCACATCTCGGGCGGGCGCCTCGTGTTCGGGATCGGATCGGGGTGGTTCGAGAAGGATTACGACGAGTACGGCTACGAGTTCGGTACCGCCGGATCGCGCCTCGACGACCTCAAGGAGGCGTTGCCCCGCATCGAGCGGCGCTGGGCGGCGCTCAACCCGGCACCGACACGGAAGATCCCGGTGCTGATCGGCGGGGCGGGGGAGCAGAAGACGCTGCGGTTGGTGGCCAGGCACGCCGACTACTGGCATCTCTTCGCCCGCAACGCCGAGTACCTGGCCCACAAGATCGCGGTGATGCGGATGCGGTGCGACGAGATCGGCCGCGATCCCGGCGAGATCCTCATCTCGGCGGGGATCCCCCGGAGCGCGATCGTCGAGTCGGTCGACAGGGCCGACGCCTACTACGGACTGGGGGTCCGGGAGTTCACCTTCGGTTTCGACGGCCCCGACTACGACCTCGAGCAGGCGAAGGGGTGGTTGCAATGGCGAGATTCCAAGAAATGACGTTTCGGGCGGGATGGACGGGGTAGAGCGGTCCCGCACGCCGAAAGGGAGTGGAAGACATGTCGGTGAAGCGCATCTGGATGGCGGTCCTGGCCATCGTGCTGATCCTGTGGGGTCTGATCCTGTTGGACTGGGTCTCGTTCTCGAACTCGGGCGACGTCCTCGGGATCGGCGCCATCATCGCCGGGATCCTGCTGCTGCTCGACCGGTAGGCCGGCCTCGCCCGGAGTGATCCAGGACATCGGTAGCGTCGCGCCGTGACCGCACTGGATCGGATCCGCGACGAGATCTCCCGCACCGGCCCGATCCCCTTCGACCGGTTCATGGAGATCGCCCTCTACGACGCCGAGCACGGTTACTTCACCTCGGGTCGGTTGCGGTCCGACCGCGCGGGCGACTTCTTGACGAGCCCAGAGGTGTCGCCGCTCTTCGGTGAGACGATCGCCCGGTTCGTCGATGCCGAGCGGGCCCTAATCGGATCTCCCTTCACCCTCGTCGAGGCGGGCGCTGGGAGCGGCTCCCTGGTGGCCGCGCTGCTCGGGGCACTCCACAACGCACCCGATCGGGTGGTCGCGGTGGAAGTGTCTGCGGCGGCGCGCACCGCGCTGGCCGCCCGCGTGCCCGCGGTCGAGGTGGTCGACTCCCTGGAGGACGTTGGCGAGGTGCGCGGTGTGATCGTGGCCAACGAACTGCTCGACAACCTCCCGACGGCCGTGGCTGTGCGGTCCGGCCCGGGCTGGATGGAGCGAGTCGTCTCCGACGGTCCGGACGGGCTCGGGTACCGCCTCGCCGAGGCCCGTCCCGAGGTCGCCGACTGGGCGGATCGGCATGCGGGCCCCGTCGACGAGGGCGCCGTCGTCGAGGTGCAACTGGCGGCGGGGGAGTGGGTGCGCACCGCGCTCGAGCGCCTCGATGCAGGTGCGCTGCTGGCGTTCGATTACGGCGACACCGCCGAGGGCCTGGCCTCACGCCGCACCGCGGGCACCATCCGCACCTATCGCGGCCATCACCTCGGCCCCGACCCACTCGCCGAGCCGGGGGGGACCGACATCACCCTGGACGTCGACTTCGGCGCGCTCCTGTCCGTCGCCGTCGAGGCAGGAGCCGAGGCGCGAGTGGTCCGTCAGGACGAGTTCCTCGCCGCATGGGGCCTGGGCGAGCGGCTCGACCGGCTGCGGGCGGAGGAACGGGAGGCCGCTCGGGCGGGTGACGCCATGCGCCGGCTCGCGCTGCGCAGCGACCGCACCGATGGGGAGACCCTGCTGCACCCTCGGGGGCTGGGCGACTTCCGCGTGCTCGTCGCCCGGCGCTGACCGCGGGCCATCCCGAAGATGGTCCGCCGTCCCGACACGAGTACTCGATCGGTTCACTAGGTTTGGGGCCGGCCACCACGACGTCCCGGGGCGTGACCTCGTGAATGACAGAGGGCATCGCGTGGCCCGAGAAGCTGGTGTCCTCACGACATTGGGAGGAACCCACCGTGAGACGAATTCTCACGCTCCTGGCCCTCGTGGCCGCACTGGCAGCGCTCGCCGTACCGGTCGGCGCCATCACCGACGGTGAGCCGACCACGGACTACGACGCCGTCGTGCTCATCATCATGGACATCGACGGTCAGCCGGCGTTCCGCTGCAGCGGAACGCTCATCGCACCGACCTACGTCCTGACCGCGGGGCATTGCGCCGGCGAGCCCGGAGAGTTCTCCGGCCTGCGCGTGTTCACCGAGGCCGACGTCCAGAACGGGAACAACAATTACCCGTTCCCCGGCCCCAACACCGTCGAGGCGGTTCGCTGGGCCTCGCACCCGAGCTACACCAACGCCCAGTTCTTCCTCCACGACGTGGGGATGCTGGAGCTGGCGCAGCCCGTCAACCTGCCGAGCTACCCGTCGATCATCGACGTCGGTGACCTCGACGAGCTGGCGACGCGGCGCGGGCACAAGAACGTCACGTTCGACGCCGTCGGGTACGGCCTGCAGCAGATCAACCCGGTGTTCGTCCAGGCCGAGCGGGTTCGCATGATCGCCCACCCCAAGCTCGACCAGATCAACGCTCCCGGGCTCACGGGTGACTTCTCCATGCTGCTGTCGAACAATCACTCGACCGGTGGCACCTGCTTCGGTGACTCGGGCGGCCCGAACTTCACGGGCGGCACCACGGAGATCGCCGGTGTCACGTCGTTCGGCCTCAACGGCACGTGCGGCGGGACCGGCGGCGTGTTCCGCCTCGACAAGCAGAACGTGCACGACTTCATCGACGGGTTCATGAACCCGTAGGCGAAGACGGAACGAGACGAGAGGGGCGCCCCCGCCGGGGCGCCCCTCACGCGTTCCGGCCACCGATCTACCCGCCCGCCCTCGGTAACCTCTCCCCCATGTTCCGGAACAACTTCAAGACCCTTGTGCTCATGGCCGGCCTCGGCGCCCTCTTCGTGTTCGTCGGCGGCCTGCTGGGCGGGCAGGGCGGCGCCATCACCGCCCTGGTCATCGCCGGGCTCATCAACTTCGGGATGTACTTCTTCTCCCACAAGATTGCCCTCGCCTCCGCCAAGGCCAAGCCGGTCGAGGAGAACGAACTGCCCAACGTCTATTCGACGGTGCGGGCACTCGCCCACCGCGAGAACATGCCGATGCCGAAGATCTACCTGATCGAGTCGCCGCAGCCGAACGCCTTCGCCACCGGACGCAACCCCAAGAACGCCGCGGTGGCGGTGACCACGGGCATCCTCGAGATGATGGACCACGCCGAGCTGGAGGGCGTGCTCGCCCACGAGCTCAGCCACGTGAAGAACCGCGACGTCCTCATCTCGACCATCGCCGCCACCGTGGCCGTCGCCCTCTCGCTCCTGGTGCGGATCGCCTTCTGGACCGGCATGGGCGGCAACCGCCGTGAGGGCAACAACCCGCTCGGCGCCATCGTCGGGATCCTGGCGATCATCCTCGCCCCGCTCGCCGCCATGGTCATCCAGATGGCGATCAGCCGCAGCCGCGAGTACGAGGCGGACCGCAACGGAGCGGAGATCACGGGCTCGCCGCTGGCGCTCGCCCAGGCGCTGCAGAAGCTCGAGGCCGGGACGTCGCGCATCCCGATGGAGGTCAACCCTTCGACGGCGCAGCTCTTCATCGCCGACCCGCTCAAGGCGTTCGGCAGGAAGGGTGCCGGGGGAATGGGTGGGCTGACCCGCATGTTCTCCACCCACCCGCCCATTTCCGAGCGGGTGGAGCGCCTCAACCAGATGGCGCAGGGCGGCCTGATTCGATAGCGAGTCGGAGCCTCGGCGGCAGTACCATCGCCGCCGCATCCGGGGGGATGCCCGAGCGGCCAAAGGGAGCAGACTGTAAATCTGCCGGCTACGCCTACGGAGGTTCGAATCCTTCTCCCCCCACCAAGGTCCTCGGTTCGCCGCCTTTCGGCAGCGAACCGGGACCCTCGGCGAGCGCTGGTCGCGTCCTCGGCTTGCCCAATGGGACGTCGGTCGGCTCGTAGTGAGGTCGATCTTTGCGGTGCTGGTCCAGCGAGGGTTCGAATCCTTCTCCCCCCACGGAACCGATCGTCTCTCTCGCAACCGGCCCTTCTCGGGCCGGTTGCTCGTCAGTGGTCGTGTGGCTGCTCTTGCCCGCGGGCCGGCGTGGTGGGCGGTTGGTGAGGTCGAACCCTGCTGACCTGGTGGTGGGCGGATAAGGTTCGAATCCTTCGCCCCCCACGAGGCGAGCGCCGCCTTGCAGGCGCCGCTCCCTCAATAGGCAATAGGCTGGGCAATGGGCAATAGGCAAGGGGCGATGGGCAAGAGGCAAGAGGCGACCGTGGTGAGCGGTACCCCGTCTCCAGCAGAGGCACTCGGCCGGGGAGGAGCCGAATGAAGATTCGCCACGTGTCCGTTGCAGTTCTGGCCATCGCCCTCGTCGCACCGGCGTGCTCGG
>Ga0214472_10003175_pt1 | contig 17447 bp, 18 predicted proteins | sample RVTome_6_FD_207662 | JGI IMG/M metagenome (GOLD analysis project Ga0214472, IMG submission 207662) | Soil microbial communities from uranium-contaminated site in the Upper Colorado River Basin, Wyoming, United States - RVT140D175 | ecosystem: Environmental > Terrestrial > Soil > Contaminated >... | reverse complement strand
GAAAAGCGATTCCGCGAGACTTTGAGCGGTTAATCGGACACCCTCTCCGCGTTGAGTTGGGAAGGATGAAATCGCCGAGATCGCGGGCATTACCGATGACGACAAATTCTCGGGCAAAGGAATCGCCTCGAGCTCGGAGTAAATCTTGAAAGGGAGCGGTCGGTTTTCCCAGTCAAGGTAATGCGCATGAGTCCGAATGCTCTGATACGAATGCTTGGTACCGTTGTGATAAGACCACGCGGCTTGAATGTCATGATTCTTCATGGCTGCCATCGCTAACCCTTATCAATCCGAGATGTTTACCGCCAGAGCCGCGCCGAGATGCGCATTTTCATGGTTACCAGCCATTTGCACCCTTCGCCGCTCGGGTTATAATTCTCTTCAAATGGCCGAACCATCATGAAGAAACTTCTCGTGCTGCAACATGTCGCCCATGAGCTGCTGGGAACTCTAAATCCCTTGTTAAAGCGCGCCGGGTTTCGTATTCGCTATGTCAACTTCGCGCGCCATCCGAACGCGCAACCGAGCCTGAGTGGTTACGACGGCCTGGTCGTGCTCGGCGGACCGATGAGCGTCAACGACGCCGGGCGGCTACCGCATCTGGCCACCGAGATGAGGCTAATCGAACAGGCAATGAAGCAAAATCTGCCGGTGTTAGGAATATGCTTAGGTGCGCAACTGATCGCACGCACATTGGGCGCCAAAGTTTATCCAAACCAAAAAAAAGAAATCGGCTGGTACGATGTGTCGCCTACCAGCGCGGCCGAGAGTGATCCGTTGCTAACGGAATTTGAACATCGCGAGAAAGTTTTCCAATGGCATGGCGAAACCTTCGAGATTCCGAAGACCTCGTGCCACCTCGCCTTTTCGACCCTTTGCGCCAATCAGGCTTTTCGCTACGGCGCCAATGTTTATGGCTTTCAATTTCACCTGGAAGTCGACGAGCCGATGATTCACCGGTGGCTGCGCGTTCCAGAGAACCGTAGAGAAGTCGTATCCCTCGGCCGCGCTCACTCCCCCGATAGCATTCATGGCGAAACGTCCGAGCATATCGCGCGGCTCAATCGGCTCAGCCAGTGTGTCTTCGGCGAGTTCATCAACCTGTTCGGCATTGAAAAGAAGCGGAAACAGTTGCCCTCCCGTTGACCGCAGGCCGAGCGCGAATGACTGCTTGGACATTTTCACGTTGAACCGCTGTCGCCGGAAATCCGATAATCGCGCACCTGGGGAAAGCGTGCGGCCATTAGGCCCACGATGAAAAGAACCACCAGCCCACCGGTCATCACGGCAAACTCGGCGCCGATGGCGGCGGCGAGGGCGCCGGCCTGGAATTGGCCAAGCTGGGGCCCGCTAGTGGTAAAGACGCTATTGATCGACGACATGCGCCCGCGCAAGCCATCCGGGGTACTCAACTGATTGATCGTGGAACGCAGAATCGCGCTAATCGTGTCACCCAGCCCAGTGCCCGCGAGCAACAGCACGGACAGCCAAAAATAGCGTGAGTGAGCAAATCCGAGCAGGCAGAGTCCGTAAACGGTCACGCCGACAAGGATCCAGCGCCCGGCTCGCCGCACCGGTCCCGCGATGCTAAAACCGAAGGCGCCGATCAACGAGCCCGCCGCGCTCGCGGCGTAAAGAATGCCGAGACCTTTAGGTCCGACGGCTAGGATATCGCGCGCGTAGATCGGGTAGAGCGAGCGTATCGAGCCGAACAAATTAGCGCCCATGTCCATCATCAAGAAGGGAAAGATCACCGCGTGATGCCGCACAAATTGGAAACCGGCGCCGAGTGATTTCAACGAAATCGTGCGCCAGCCGCTGTGCTGCGGCAGCTGCACGCGAATCAGAGCCAACGCCGCGATCATGATCAACCACGTGATCGCGTCCACGGCATAACAAGCACCCGGCCCGGCAACGGCAAGAACGATGCCGGCGATGGAAGGTCCGGCGATAGTGGCGATTTGTCTTTGCGTGCTGGAGATCGCCAGGGCGCGCGACAAGTCGTCCACCGGCACGAGGTTGGCAACCATGGCATGGCGCGACGGCGCATCGAGGGAAGTGAACAACGCCAAAAACACGGCAACACCATAAAGCCGTGGCACCGTCATCTGTCCCGCGAAGGTTGACAGCGCCAGCGCGCTGGAAACCAAAAATAAACCTCCCTGGGTAATCATCATCAGTTTGCGTCGGTTCACGGCATCGGCCAACAAGCCGCCGAAAAGCAGCACGATCATCTGTGGCACGGCGCGCACCAGACCGATCATGCCGATCTGCAGCGGCGAATTGGTCAGTTCGTAGATCTGCCAAGCCATCGCCACGGTGGTGAACTGGCTGCCGACACTGGAAACCAACAGGCCGGTCCAGAACAGGCGAAAATCGCGATGGCGCAGGGGCGAGAACAAATGACGTCGATTCATGTTGTGCGCGGCTAGAATGGCACCAAGTTCAAATCATCAGCCTCGACCTGAACAGTTGGAACTTTGGGTTACCTTTGACATGTCGGGCAATAAAACGCGCTGCGGTTGCCGATGGCGATGCGTTTGATCAAGGTCGGACAGCTGCGGCATTTCTCGCCGTCACGATCATAAACCCGAAGATGATTCTGAAACTCGCCGGACTTATCATCGGCATCGCGATAATCCGAAAAAGACGTACCGCACCAGCGAATCGCGTCGCTCAGCAAGCGCGGAATCGCCCCGGCCAGCGCGTTGGCCTGTTTGCGCGTCAAACGATGCGACCGCGTGGTCGGCTTAATACCCGTCATTGAAAGAATTTCGTTGGCGTAAATATTCCCGAGGCCGGCGACGATCTGCTGGTCGAGCAGTAAATCACGAATCCGCCGCTCCGAGCAGCGGGTGAAACGAAACAGAAAATCGCCGGTGAGATCGGCATCGAACGGGTCGATTCCCAGCAAGCGTAACTGCGGCAGCTCATGTAGCGATTCGCGGCGCGTCACCAAAGACAAGCCGAAGCGGCGCGGATCGTGGTAGCGCAGCTCGCCCCCGTCGTCTAGTTGGGCGATGATATGATCATGTTTTCGCCTGGCGGTGTTCGGCTCGACGCAGATGAGCTTACCCGACATGCCGAGATGAAACAGCCAAACGGAGTTCGCCGACAATCGAATCAGAATATACTTGGCCCGACGTTCGATCGCTTCGACGCGCTGTCCAATCAAGCCCCGCAGCGATTTTTTATCCACCGGAACGCGCAGCCGTGAGTCGACGACTTGAACACCCTTGATCGTTCGGCCCAACAAATGCGGCCGCAAGCTCCGGCAAACGGTTTCGACCTCGGGAAGTTCGGGCATGAAAAAAGGTTCTTAGCGGTCAGTTGCCAGTTGTCAGTAAACTACTGCGCCCCACGGCTCGGGCGAGCTTGATGAATTCATCGACGCTTAGCGTCTCGCCACGCCGTTTCGGGTCGATATCCTGTGTTAGCAGAAAGCGATCGATGTCAATTCGCTCGCGCCCGAGCCACGAAATCATTGTGTTGCTCAAGGTCTTACGCCGCTGGCCGAAAGCGGCGCGCACCAGCCCGCGCAAGTGCGGCAATTCGCCGTCGCCCGCCAACGGCTCGGCAAACAACTCGATCTTCAGCACCGTCGAGCGCACCTTGGGGCGCGGGAAAAACGCTTCCGGCGACACTGAAACCTTTTCCGTAACCCGGCCATGCACCTGGCACCAGACTGACAGCGTACCGTAGTCTTTCGTCCCCGGCCCGCTGGCGATCCGGTCCGCGACTTCCTTCTGCACCATCAGAACCAAGCTGGAAAAATGCGCGTGCCAGTCAAATATCCGGAACAGCACCGGCGTCGAAATACTGTAAGGCAAATTGCCGACGAGTTTGAACTTCAGGTTTGGCAAAACTTGCGCCAATGGAACGGCGAGGATGTCGCCGTGGATCAGATGAAGCCTCGGCTCTATCGCCCAGCCGGCCTGCCGCAACGATTCGACCAAAGCGTCGTCGACTTCCACCGCCCAAACTTGGCCCGCCTGTTGTAGCAATCGGCGTGTGAGAAAGCCCAGTCCCGGACCAATCTCGACGACTCCATCGCTCCGTTCGAGGTCAAGTAAGCGGAGTATCGACTCGATTACGTTTTCATGAATCAAGAAATTTTGCCCGAGGCTTTTCTTCGGACGGAATCCGCTTTCGCGCAGCGCGGCGCGAACTTCTTGGTACAGGGTCACAACGATCCCTTTAACTTTTGAACCTTGAGCATTTGAACTATTTTTAAAGCGTCAGATCAGCATCGGCGTTGAGGCGGAAATCGTCGCGCCGACCCCGCTTAAGCAAATAATAACCGGTCAGCGCGATCATCGCGGCATTGTCCGTGCAAAACTTGGGGGCTGGACAGAAAACCGTCAGCCCCGCCGCATCGGCTTGCTCCGCCATCTTGGCGCGTAGCCGGCTGTTAGCGGCGACCCCCCCGGCAAGCACGATGCGGCTCGCGGCACTGGCCGTGGCGGCCTTGATCGTCGGATGAACCAACATGTCAACCACCGCTTCTTGAAAGCTCGCGGCGATATCGGATTGTCGATCTTTCCACCGCTCTTCTTCTTGGCTTTTCAGATAATGCCACACAGCTGTCTTGAGGCCGCTGAAACTAAATTCATAGGGGCACTTTTTCAACTTCGCTCGCGGAAAACGAATCGCGCTGGAATTGCCGCTCTTGGCGAGGTTATCGATGGCCCTGCCGCCGGGATAGCCGAGCCCCATCATCTTGGCGACCTTATCGTAGGCCTCACCCGCGGCATCGTCCCGCGTGCCGCCGAGATGGACATAATCGCCGACACCGCGCACGCTGTAAAGCAAAGTATGACCGCCGGAAGCGAGCAGCGCGATGTAAGGGTACTCCACTTCATGTTCGAGATGAATCGCCAACAAGTGTGCTTCCAAATGATTAACGCCGACATAGGGGATACCGGTGCGAAACGACATGCCTTTGACGAGTGAAAGCCCGACCAGCAGTGAACCGACCAATCCGGGGCCGTAGGTCACCGCTATGCCGTCGATTTCCTTGAGCGTCACGCCGGCCTGCTTCAATGCCCCGTCGACAATCGGCAAAACCGATTGGATATGTTGCCGCGATGCCAGCTCCGGGACCACGCCGCCATAGGGACCATGCACTCGATCCTGGGAAGAAACTAGATTCGCAAGAATCGTCCGTCCACCTTGGAGAACCGCCGCGGCGGTGTCGTCGCAAGAACTTTCAACCCCGAGGACTAACATGGGAAAAACTTACTTAGCCTGAGACTGGGTGGTTTGTCCGTCGCTTTGCATGCGGGTGAGCGCCTCCGTGGCAGTGCGATTGCCGGAGTTTAACCGAATGGCTTGGTTGTAGCTCGCCTCGGCCCTTTGCAGCTGACCCTGGGCAAGAAAATTATCACCGCGCAAGGCATGGATTTCGGCTAGCCAAAAAGGTTCAGGGCCGAGCCGTGATTCGGCGATATCTAGGAAATTCAGCGAGTCGCTATAACGCCCCATATGATGTTGCGCCTTTGCCAAATAGTAATAACTATAAGGGTTGGTAGAGTCGATGACGATGGTCTTTTCCAAGCGCGTCAGCGCTTTGGCTGTATCACCGGCATCGAGAATTTTCCGCCCTTCGTCGGTGAGCCGAAGCGACGCGGCGCGCTGGGGTGAGGTAGCGGGGGTTATTTTCGCTAACAGCGCGCTGTCATCGGCGAGCGCAGGAGGAGGAAGCGGCGGCGCAGTAATGGATTCAGCAGCGCCACGCGAATCATACACACTGGCTTGGCGCGCCGGGTCGTTGCTCGTTCTAGCCGCGGGTGAAGGCGGTGGAGTTTTCGTCCGAATATCCTGCTCGCGGATCTTGCTGTCCGAAGGAAAATGCTGCTTCGTCGAATCTTGCGTCAGCGGTGCCGGCGGGGCTTTTACGATCGGAGCCGGTGTCGTCCTTGACGGGCGGTAATAGGGTTGTGGAGCACAGCCGTACACGGTCAAACACAGCGCCCCCGCCGCGAACATAATAGGCCGAATTGTATGAAGCATGTTTACGTCGGCAGTTGGTTCAAACTCCCGATGGCACAGCTTTGACGGGCTGAGCCGGAGCCGCGCAAGGTTCCCCGCTCTGCCCTTCGCGCAGCGATTGGGCACATTGACCATCCTCCTCCTCCTCTGGTGTAACCATCGGGCCAACGAAGTCCGTAATCGGCATGCTTGCCGTGGCGTTTTTCATGAACTCGGTCCAGATCGGTAAAGCCGCTTCGGAACCGGACAAGCCAATTTTTCTCGGCCCATCGAACCCGACCCAAACCACCGCAAGCAAATCCGGGGTATAGCCGACGAACCAGGCATCTTTGTAATCATTCGTCGTGCCGGTCTTGCCGGCCGCCGGCCGGGTGAATCCCAAGCGGCGTGCGCCCACCGCCGTGCCCCGATCCAACACCCCTTTGAGCAACTGATTCATGGCGTAGGCCAATTGCGGGCTGAGCACTCGCTCAGGCCGCACATCGCGCCGTTCCAAAACCTTGGCGTTCTGGTCGACCACATGTTTGACCGCCAAGGGCCGATTGCGCTGGCCGCTATTGGCTAACGTCGCATAGGCCACCGCGACTTCCAGCGGCGTCACCTCCGCTGCGCCCAACGATAATGCGGGGACCGCGGGCAGTGGGCTTTTAATCCCCAATTTATGCGCCACGTCGCGAACCGCCCTGATGCCGACATCCTGCGCCAACCGGCTGGTCGCGGAGTTGAGCGAATTTTCGAGTGCTTTTCGCACGGTCACAGCGCCAAAATATTCTTCGTTGTAGTTGTGTGGTTGCCACTCCTGGCCATCGTAGGCCCAGGTAAACTGGCTGTCGTTGATCACTGTGTCGGGAGAGTACTTGGTTCCACTCTGCCCGCCGTGCATCAGTGCGGCAAGATAGACAAACGGCTTGAAAACCGATCCCGGTTGACGCTTGGCTTGGAACGCCCGGTTGAATTGCGACTTGCCATAGTTACGCCCCCCGACCATCGCTTTGATCTCACCGGTTTGCGGCCGTAAGACCACCATCGCCGCTTCGAGACTATCGTCGCCACCCTTGAGTTTCAGTGCCGGGTGAGCCGCTTCCAATTTCTTCAGGCCGTCCACTAGCGCCCGCTCGGCCATCCGTTGCATCTGCAGGTCGAGACTGCTAAAAATCCGCAACCCTTCCTTGGTAAGAATTGCGTTGGAATAATTCTCTTCGAGCTCCCGGCGCAGATAGTCCACGAAAAAGGGGCCCTCGTTGGTCACTTTAACCAACGCGCGTTGCGGCAGCTTTTCGTTCAACGCCGCATCGTACTGACTGCGCGTGATGATGTGGTCATCTAGCAGTTTCGCCAAAACGATATTACGCCGTTTGGTTGCCGCCTCGGCACTCCTGTAGGGCGACAGCCGGTTGGGAGCCGGGATCAAGCCGGCTAGGAGCGCCGTTTCGCCAACCGTCAAATCGGTCAGCGGTTTGGAAAAATAGAACTGCGCCGCTTGCCAAACGCCGAAGATTCCCTGAGACCCCCGTTGGCCGAGATAAATTTCATTGAGGTAATTTTCAAGAATGGTATCTTTGGAATATTTGCGCTCCGCGATCACCGCCATGACCGCTTCGGGGATCTTCCGGCTCAGGGTCCGTTCGTCGGACAGGAAAAAGTTCTTCACCAATTGTTGCGTCAGCGTGCTGCCACCCTGTTTGAAGCTCATACTGCGCAGGTTCACCCACATGGCCCGCAAGATGCCAATGGGATCCACGCCGAAGTGATGATAAAAACGCTCATCTTCCAGCGCCAATATCGTTTTGATCAGCAGCGGCGGAACCTCGGCTAGCTTGACGACTTTGCGCTCCTGCCAAATGCGCTCGTACAGGCCAGTAATCAACTCGGGCTCCAACTCGACGAAGTACTGCTCCTGGCCATCGCTAAAGTTCTCAATCTTGGCGATGACGTTACCCTGGAGTGTTATGCGAATGGGAGCACCCTTGAGCCGTTCCGTGGGCGAATCGAAGTCGTGCAGAAATATTTCGATCACCCCTTCTTTGGCCGCGATGCGGTATTCGCCTTTCGCTTTGGGGACCGTTTGTGCTTCGAAGTAACCGAGCCGGCGCAGTTTTTCGGTAAGATCTTGGATCCGCAGACCTCCTCCGGCATAAAGAAAATAACTATCGGCGTAGATTTTAGACGGGAAAAACCATTTTCGCCCCTCGAATTTTTCGCTGACAGTGTCTTCCAGTTGCTTTAAATACCAGGCACCAAAAACCAGGCCACTGGAAGTAACTACGAGGAGCGCGACTAGGGAGATGCTGAAAATTCGCAGTTTCGACTTTATCAAACCCAAGGCCTCAATTTATTATTAACTGATTTGCGGCAGCTGCGGCTACCCATGATCTGCCGAGTTAATTTCCCTTTTGGGAACTCCCTTAAGCTGATGAAGGGACCCATTCACGCTGCGGAGAACCCAATAGTCGCGCAGAAACCAGACAAAAGCAACAAAGCGAGGCAGGGAAGGTTTCCCCGACTCGCTTCGCTTCAATCGCTCACCATGAAAATTATTTCTGCGGTTTTAGCGCCAAGAACAGCGTGCTTTCGCCACGCCGCACCAAGAACAGCACACCACGCCCTTTGCGCACCCCGGCAACCGCCCTTTTGTAGTCTTCCAGGTTGCGCACCGATCTGCGATCTACTTCCAGAATCACATCACCGCGGCGAATCCCCCCGTCGTCGGCGGCACTTCCCGGCTCAACTGCCGTCACCACAACTCCTTCCGCTCTTTCCAGGCCCAAACTCTCGGCCATTTGCGGCGTCACACGCTGAACCGTCAGGCCCATCTCGCCCTTCTCGGGCACCGACGCGACGACTTCCTCGTCCTTGAGTTCGCCCACGGCAACGTTTAGCAGAACCTCTTTTTTATCGCGCAGCACCTTCATGCGCACTTTCTTTTCTACCGGCGTGCGGGCGACGATAATCGGCAGATCGCCGGAGTCCTTCACGGGATTCCCGTCGAATTCAATGATAACATCGCCAACTTTCACACCGGCTCTTTCCGCCGGCCCGTCCTTGGACACATTGGCAACCAGAGCACCATAACCCTTGTCCATACCCAAGCTTTCGGCGATTTCGGGCGTTACTTTCTGAATCAACACGCCGAGATAGCCGCGGGTGACTTTGCCCTTGCCGCGCAGTTGCGGCAGCAACTCTTTGACTAAATTAATCGGAATGGCAAAGCCGATGCCGATATTGCCTCCGCTGCGGCTAAAAATAGCCGTATTGATACCAATCACCTCACCGTGCAAATTGATCAAGGGCCCGCCGGAGTTGCCAGGATTGATCGAAGCATCGGTTTGAATGAAATTGTCATAGGGCCCCTGGGTGATATTATGCCGCCCCTTGGCGCTGACAATCCCCGATGTAACCGTGCCGTCCAATCCGAAAGGGTTGCCAATTGCCATGACCCATTCGCCGACCTCAAGATGGTCCGAATCCCCCAGGTTGGCTGCGCTGAGTTTGCCTTTGGGGTCGATTTTGATCACCGCAATATCGGTTTTCGGGTCCCGGCCCACCACCTTCGCTTCGTAGTCCTGTTCATCTCCAGCCAGTTTGACGAGTATTTTGCTGGCGTTCTCTACGACATGGTTGTTGGTCAAAATCGAACCGTCGGTATCAATAATAAATCCGGAGCCGAGACTGTTGCGTTGGCGCTGGGGCCCGCGTGGCACGGGTCCGCCGAAAAAACGTTTCCAAAATTCATTGAACGGGTCGTCTTCGCCGCCGCCAAAGGGGCTGGAAAACTCCTGGGAGCCTCGCCCCTCGCCCGTTTGGATCGTAGAAATATTAACGACAATGGGTTTGAACTTCTTGGCTAGATTGACAAAATCCGGCAATGCGCCCGACCCGCGTGGCTCGTTCAAGTCGGCGTCGCCCGTTAAATTGACCGCGCGGCTGGGCGACAGCCAGTTTAAACTGCCGCTAATGCCGAGACCAATGACAAGAGACACTAGGGCGACCAGCGTAACTCCCTTTAAGCTCACGTTCCCTTCCCACAACTGCTTCCAACTCATCAAATGCTCCTGCTCCGAGACGGCTGCTATCGCTTCTTCACGGCTTCAACGTATTTCATGCGCAGATCGAAAAGAATCTCTTGCATCAGGCGGGCCTCGTTAGCGTTGAGATTGCCACTAGTTTTTTCTTTGATCATGCCCAAAATATCGATCATCTGCTTGGCCGCCAGCACATCCGGGTCGATTTTACCGCTAATTGGGCTGGCGATCTCGCCGAGATGCATGAGCGCTTGAGTGCTTAGACTGATGACGAAGGTCGAGAAATTTATTTCCGGCAGAGACTCTTGTTGCGCTTCACTCGACGCCGTCGCCTGAGCGACACTTGGGTTTGCCGAGTCTGCCGTCCCTTCACGCGAATCGGCGGCATCCGCGCGGGCTTCTCCCGTCTCCGGTGAAAAACGCCGGCGATCTTGAACCGTAAATCCCTTACCCTCTTGTTTACCGTCTTCGCTTGCCATTTATCGACTCCACAGCCGACTAGAAAAAACGCCCGGGCATCGTGCCGGCACTTGTGGGCCACAGATCCCAGGCGTCAATTAAGAGCCTGTCGGTGTTATTTAGATTTAGACACGACGCTAGTTGAAGCAACCGGTTAACAACAATCTTTCAGTGCTAAATCTTACAGAAAATCTTTCTCAAACTGTAATCCCTGCCCCCCACCTTGTCAAGCTCGCCAGCTCTGGCAGATTAATAATTGCGTCGACGACGTCTTCGGCAGAAATTTCGCTCAAACAGCGGCGATGCGGACAATGTTTCATGGTTGACGATGAGCACGGTGAGCAGTGGATTTGCCGGCTAATCACCGTTACACGACGGCCGCGTGGCGCCCATTGACGCGGATCGGAGGGCCCAAAAAGCGCCACGGTCACCGCTCCGAGGGAAGCGGCCAAGTGGGATATCCCGCTGTCATTGCCGAGATAGAGAGCGCTCCGGCCAACGAGAGCCGCCACTTGCGACAATCTCAAGTCACTGACCGCCACGCAATGTTGCCGCAGCCGATCGATGCCCCCTCTCTCCGCCTCCACTGGACCGATTAGAAGCACGCAGTTGCCGCCGGTCCGTTCGCGCCACCAGTTTACCACGGCGATGAAACGCTCCTCCGGCCAGTTTTTCTCCCGCGCGCCGCTACCCGGTGCGATCAACAGCACCGCTCTACCTTGCAGAGATTTTTCCGTCCAAAAGTTTTCGCACCAGCGAAGCGCTTCGTCGCGCAGCTCGACCACAGGCTCGCGGCGCGCGGCAGTCGTCAACCCGAGACAACGCAAATAATAGTCCTCCTGGTGCTCCCTCGTAACCGTCGAATGAAATGGAAAAACTCTTGCTCGCCCGTGGGCAGCTGCTTGCAGCCGGCGGACGAACACGGGCTGTTGACTTCCCATCCATGAATAGACCGTCGCGTAGGCGCCGAATTGATCCGATAGCCGCGAATCTTGCGGCGTCGTTTCGACAAACAGACTGCTAATCTCGGCAGATTCAAGCGAACGAACCGTGACGCCGCTGGGAACCAGCTCGGCAAACTCGCTGCGAGCGAACAGGTCGACACGATGACCCTGCAACAAACACTGCAAGGCAGGCAAGAAACATATGAAGTCGCCAAGCGCGCCCGGAAGGATTGCGCAGGCGCGGGTCGGACGCGTTGTCATCGATGATGGATGGAGCCGTTTCATTGACATTGCCGGAGCGACACTATAGCATTTAGCCAACGTCAATTCGAATTTCACCCCTGTCAAGAAAGACGAGAAAATTGTGGCTAGCTTGAATGCCGCGCGTTCCGTGCTGGAACTCATCGGCTCCACCCCCGTGGTCAAACTGAGAACCCTCCCCGACCCAAACGATGCGGAAGTTTGGGCTAAGCTCGAATCTTTCAATCCTGGCGGTTCGGTTAAAGACCGCATCTGCTTGAACATGATCGAGACCGCGGAGCGCCAGGGCAAACTCAAGGCCGGTGCCACCATCGTCGAGCCGACCAGCGGCAATACCGGCATCGGGCTCGCTTGGATCTCCGCCGTCAAAGGTTACCGGCTGATATTGACCATGCCCGATACCATGAGCGAAGAGCGCCGGAGTTTGCTTGCTGCTTACGGCGCGCATCTGATCTTGACGCCGGATACCAAAGGGATGGGCGGCGCGATCCACAAAGCCGAGGAACTGCAGCAAGAGCACAGCGATTACTTCATGCCCCAGCAGTTCAATAACCCGGCCAATCCGGACATCCACCGCAAAACCACGGCGCAAGAACTACTCAAGCAGTTCAAGCGTATCGACGCCTTCATTGCCGGCGTCGGTACCGGCGGGACGATCACCGGTGTCGGCGAAGTGTTAAAGGACAAAATGAAAGGCGTGCGTATATGCGCCGTCGAACCGGCGGCATCGCCGGTGATCTCGGGAGGCGAACCGGGATATCACAAGATTCAAGGCATCGGCGCCGGTTTTATTCCCGCGGTGCTGAACCGGGACATCCTCGACGAGATCGTCACGGTCAGTGATGCCGAAGCGACGAGTTACACCCGCCGCTTGGCTGCTGAGGAAGGCCTGCTGGTAGGCATCTCCTCCGGCGCGGCTTGCTGCGCCGCGCTGAAGATTGCCAAGGCTCTGGGCAAAGGACACGTCGTCGTAACGATCTTCCCAGACAAGGGCGAGCACTATTTGAGTACCGACCTTTTCAGCGACAAGCGATGGACACAAAATTCCAACGGCTAACGCAACTACTCGGTGAATCCGAACGCTTGCTCGTCGCGTTTTCCGCCGGCGTGGATTCGACGTTTTTGCTCAAAGCGGCGCATATGGCAATCGGAGCGCGCGCCATTGCGCTCCCCGCGGCCTCGCCCACCGTCCCTCCCGGTGAGCTTGACGCGGCAAAAAACTTTGCCGACAGTCTCGGTTGCCGCCACATCGTTCTCGATTCCCATGAATTGACCAATCCGTCTTTTTCACAGAACCCGGTTAACCGCTGTTTTTTCTGCAAGGATGAACTCTACCGTATCAGCCGCGCCGAGGCGGACAAGCTCGGCATTGAGACCATTGTCGACGGCACCAATCTCGACGACCTCAAAGATCACCGGCCGGGATTGAAAGCCGCCGACGAGTGGGGCGTGCGCCATCCCTTGGTCGAAACGGAAATGACGAAAGAGGACATTCGCCGTTACAGCCGGGAGCTAAACTTGCCGACCTGGGACAAACCGTCGAGCCCTTGCCTGTCTTCGCGTTTTGCCTACGGTACCGAAATCAACCTTGAGCGGTTTAAGAAAGTCGGCGCCTGTGAAGTGTTTATGAAGGAGAGACGGTTTCGCGAGTTTCGTGTGCGTTACCATGGCGACCTCGCGCGCATCGAGAAGTGTCACAGAACGAGATTGACCGCTTGTTCGACAAATCGATGAGAGAAGCGATTGTGAAGCGATTCAAAGAAGTCGGGTTTAACTTCGTCAGCTTGGACCTGCAGGGGTTTCGCAGCGGCAGCCTGAACGAAGCGTTGCCAAAGCAAGCGCTCTAAGGAACGCGCCCTTCGCGGATCATCATTTCCGCCAGCCAGATGTCCTCCGGCAAAGTAATTTTTAGATTTGTCCGTTCGCCTTCGATCACGTAAACCGGCGCGCCCAGGCGCTCCACCACCATCGCGTCATCGGTCACCTCGATCTGGTCACGTTCCGCCTGTTGATGGGCGGCCACGATCAATTCTTTCTGAAACACTTGGGGTGTCTGGATTTCCCAAAGGGAGCGGCGTTCGGGGGTGGAACGGATCAGACCATTGTCGGCCACGACTTTGATCGTGTCGCGCACCGGCACACCGACTACCACGGCGCCCTTCTGAGCGGCGCTGGCGACGCAGCGGTCAATCAGAGCAGGGGACACAAAGGGGCGCGCACCATCGTGGATGATGACGATGTCGGTATCCGCGGCTATGTTTTGGAGACCCCGTTGGGCGGACTGCTGCCGAGTCCCGCCGCCGGTCGCCAACCGATATGGTCGATGGCATAACAAGGAGTCGGCGTTGAGCAGAGCCTGGCAACGGGCCATGTCCTTGGCGGCCACCACCAATACCACCTGTTGGACGGTTTTTGTCGCAAACATCCGGTCCAAAGTTCGTAACACCACCGGTCGTCCGCCGATGGGGAGATAACTCTTGGCGACGGCGCCGCCGATTCGCCGGCTGGCTCCGGCAGCGAGAATAATTGCAGAGACTTGCATGGAACACTTAAAGCTATTGAAGGGATTTTCTGGGCTCGGATTTTGCGAAAAATAAAAAAGCCGAGAGATCAGCTCTCGGCTCTTCACAAATGGTTCCAACTCGCTGGCTAGTGGGTAAAAATATGGCGCAACTCCTCCATGATCTTTTCTTCAGAGTGAGAACGCGCGATGGATAGTTCCTTGACCAACAAGTTACGCGCCGTATCCAACATCTTCCGCTCGCCGAAAGACAACTCCTTGCCCCCCTTGAGCACGAAAAGGTCGCGCAACACCTTGGCGATTTCAAGGATCGATCCGGTTTTGATTTTTTCAGTGTACTCTCGGTATCTGCGATTCCAGGTCTGCTGGTCGGTTTCAACTTTTTTCTGGCGCAAGACTTTATAGACTTTAGTCACCATGGCGCGGTCGATAATCTTGCGCAGCCCGACAGAGTCAACGTTATCGATCGGAATCATGATTTTCATATCGGTCTCTAGTATTCGCAACATGTAAAACCTTTTCTCGGTTCCCGAGATGACGTGAGTACGGATGGCCTCGATCTCGCCGACCCCATGGGCTGGATAAACAACTTTTTCGCCTACTTTAAACATTAGAACCTCCTGTTGACGTGGAGCCTTCCCCGAGTCGCCGTAAAAAAAATTCGGCAATGATTGCCGGCGAAATATCGCTGGTTGTTGTCGCAGTGAAAACCGAATGGATGAGAAATGACTCGGGTGAGCGGCTGGCGAGTGGAGGGTCGTCGAAATTGAAACGTTTCAAACATGCCGTACTTTCGCAAGGAGAGCGCCTCGCCAAAAAATTTGGCGGTCGCAAACGTCAGACCGCCATAAAAAGTTACAACTTACTCCCGATTTATACAATAGACGGCGACAAGCCGTCAAGAGAAGAATCGATTCTGAAACAAGAAATGTTTCAATAGCTTAGATATGAAACATTAAAACCGTGCAAGGACTGTAGGAAAAGTAAAGTATCCGATTAGAATTGAGCAGGCCGCGGTAAATCTAAGGTCATGACTAAGGCGTCCTCGCCATTGTCCGAATAGTATCCCTTTCGAAGCCCGGCTGGGAAAAACCCCATAGACTCGTAAAGCCTTTGGGCCTGGATGTTTGACTTCCTTACCTCAAGTGTCACTCGATTAATTGACTGGGCTTTGGCATGACCCAGGACTCGACCAAGGAGCAACCGCGCAACGCCGCGCCGCCGATAATTCACATGCGTCGCCACGTTGTGAATATCGATGGTCCCGGGCAGAAGCCAGAAAAGTACGTATCCAATAATTTTTTCGTCAAACTCAGCCAGGATCGAACGCGCGCAGGCGACTTGCAGCTCTTGCAAAAAGAACCCCTGACTCCAGGGAAACCGATAAGCGCTCCTCTCGATCACCATGATCTCATCCAGATCTGCGGTGGTCATGGGACGAAACCGGACAGCTTCCCCGAACGCGAAAAAGCCACAGTTCTTTTCCTGTGGCTTATCCGACTGAACCAGACCTGCTTTGGATTCTCTGTCGATCACCGCTTGACCGAAATTAGCGCCTAGGCTTTAACCAGTAAAACTTCCAGAAGTTTGTTTTCAAATTGATGCGCAAATCCTTTAATTCGCTCTTGAAATGAAATAGTCGTTGTAAACTCCGGAGGAAACGCGCCGACACTGGAGGAAATCCTCCGCACTCGGTCGTCAATGCATCGGCCCTTCACCACCAACTGGCCATCTTTGATGGCCAAATCGTAGTCGTAGTCGGGCATTTCATCCGGTAACTGAGCACGGCTCGCCACGCCGATCTCGGGGATCCAGCGCGGGAACTGCATGCGCACGAGAAAGGCTCCGCCGCGGTCCTCCACCGTGTAGACATTACCGTAGCGGCGCTCGCGTTCGAGTTTCTCGACAAAACCATCACCGTAAAATCCATCCACCGGAATTGGCAATTCACGCACCAACCGGAGATGGCTCCGAAGAAACAATTCCGCCACCGGCACCAGAACTGGACCATAAATCGCCGGGGGGAATTTCATCTCGTCTGCCGGCTTGGCATTGAATAGTCCGTCTTTCAACCGTACGATCGCTTCCAACGAAGCCAATAGAATCCCCACCAATAAGTAGCCATTGATTTGCTTACTAAAGATCACGGCCGGGTCATTATTCCAAATGACCGCGAACACCGCGCACGCGACCGGATAAAGCAGCGCATTATGAACGATATTGACGGCGGAACTGCCACCTGCGGTAAACAGTGGGCTCTGGACTGCCTCCTCCACCTGTTTCTTGATCCCGTGCGGCAATGCGCCAATCAACGGCTGCAACAAGATAACCGCTAGCCGGAAAAGTCCCGATTGTGCCGAACCACCACCTTGGAACTCCGTCTGCGCCGCGGCAAAACTTACCGGCAATTCATTGGGAAATGTCTTCTTCGGTCTCGGCTCCTTCTTAACTGGGGCGGGCTTGGGCGCTACTGCCTGCGGCGGTGGTTTTGCCGCCAGAGGGGCTGCGACAGGCTTAGGCGCCGTGGGTGTTGTGGCGGGCTTAGGCGCCGCCGCAGGCGCGAGTGTGGCCGTCGTCGCTAGTGCCGAAGCTTCGGGGGCTGCAGCGCTGGCGGCCGCAGAGCCTTTGCGAAAACGCGATTGGAGGCCTTCGCCGAAGTCGGTTTCCGGATGGAGCGTGCGTACGCGCGCGATTAAAACCTCTTCACTTTCGATATTGTTTTGATCGGTGACACAAACATCGACCGGGCATACCGCAGCGCACGCTTCGTAATCATGAAAGCCGACGCACTCCGTGCACAAAAGCGGATCGATGACATAAACGGGATCACCCTGGCTAATTGCGTTGTTTGGGCATTCCGGTTCACATGCCCCGCAATTAATGCAATCGCTGGTAATCATTGTCGCCATGATAAACGCTCCAATTTATATCAATTTTAATTACGTGTTTCGCTCTACGTTGTCAACGTTTTAGGCCGTCCTTGAAAGTCACGGAAAGATCATGTTAGCTACGCTTTCGAGGGCGGCGTACCCAAGTGGTTAAGGGAGAGGTCTGCAAAACCTCGATGCAGCGGTTCGAATCCGCTCGCCGCCTCCAAATTCTTCTTGGCATCGCTGACGACTTCGAATTCTACTCCTCATCCGACAAATAATTTTCCGCTCTGCACTGGGTTCCGGAGCAAAACTAGGTTCGCGCCTCTTCGGTTGAACCGAGAGATTTTTCGCTTGCCCGCCCTTCGCTCGCCTCGGT
>Ga0214472_10003173_pt1 | contig 17452 bp, 14 predicted proteins | sample RVTome_6_FD_207662 | JGI IMG/M metagenome (GOLD analysis project Ga0214472, IMG submission 207662) | Soil microbial communities from uranium-contaminated site in the Upper Colorado River Basin, Wyoming, United States - RVT140D175 | ecosystem: Environmental > Terrestrial > Soil > Contaminated >... | reverse complement strand
CGGGCTGCCTCACGATCCCGGTGGCAGCGGGTCAGACGTTCTTCTTCGGCCTGAGCCAGGGAACGGACCCGATCCCGATGGCCTTCGCCATGGACACCAGCGGGTCCACGGCCGGCACCGTCTTCATCCGGGCCCCGAATTGCGGCCTGCCGAACTTCGACACCGTCGAGTCCATCGGCTTCCCGGGGTATTGGGTGCACCGCATCATCATCGACGACACGGTGCCCGTCGAGCTGATGAGCTTCGGAGTCAACTAGACAATAGAGAGCCGCCTTGGGCCGGGCCTTTCTGGTACCGGGTACCCCGTTGTCCTGGGGCGCGTCGCCTTTGACTTGTGCCACGCGCCCGACTATCCTGCCCCCCCTCCGCATCCGTTTTCGTATCAATGACGTCACTGACGGACCGTATTGACGCCCGGGCCCGAGCGCCCCCCAGCGCCGGCCCGAGGAGGGTTGAAGACTATGAAAACGCACACGCGATACCTCTTGTTGTGCGGCTCCGCCGCGCTCGTGCTGGCCACCGCGCCAGCGAACGGTGACTCGCTCCAGGCCTCCACGGGACAGGTGGTCGCCCTCTCCGGCCCGCGGGTGTCCGTCCTCGACGCCGCGCGCACCGTGGTGACGTTCGAGGCCGCGGGCGACATCCGCGGCATGCTCACGCTCAACCTGGTCGGCGGATCGGCCGGGACGGCGCCGCTCACGGGCGAATGGTCGCTCGTCTCGCGGTACGTGGACGACATGGTCGGCGGGGGCGACCGTCCCGCGCCCGCTGGAGACGACCCCGAGCACGACGAATACATCGAGTTCGTCGAGCGCGGGACCGTCGGCGGCACCGTGGCCGGCGGGATCCTCGGCTTCGACACGAACGGCCGGCTCGAGAGCCTCGAGTCGCTGAGGCTCCGGGTCGCGGGCGGCTACCTGGAGTTCCAGGGCGCCACCGGCAGCGGCTCGGCCAGCGCTTCCAACCTGCAGGACGTGAGCAACGGGTCCGGGACCCTCGTGCTGGCGCTGGAGGTGCGGCGATGAGCCCCCTCCGCTTCGTCCGCCACGCCGCCACCGCGGCGATCGCCGCCGGCATCCTGGCCCTGGGCGCCTCCGAGGCCCAGGCCACCCACTTCCGCTACGGGACGGTCAAGTGGCGGGTCGTCGATCCCGTCCCCGACCCGACCCCGACCACCCTCGACCTCGAGGTCACGGCGGAATGCGCCTGGCGCCGCTCCTACTTCAGCCCGCTTCCCCAGGTGGGCTTCCCCGTGAACACGCTCCAGATCCTGCGGGTCACCGGGACCGGGTTGAGCCTCCAGACGGCGCTCATCATCGACGTCTCGGCGATCAATCCCGTCGAGGACTGGTTCGTCGGGAGCCGGACGTTCCTGTTCAACAACATCCCCCGGACGGCCCTTCCCCTGAAGACCTTCTGGACCGGGAACGCGCGCATCAGCACGCTGCTGGACGGGAACGCCGACGACTTCTTCAACGTCGAGGCGCGCGTGAGCCTCGACCAGACGAACCTGTTCTCACCCGTTTCCAACCTGCTGCCGATCGTCAACGTGGCCCACGGCCAGCCCGCGGCGAGCTTCTTCATCCCCGCCACGGACCCCGAGGGCGACACGCTCACCTGGTCCATCGCGGGCACCGCCCGGTCGTTGCTGACCAAGGCCGCCCCCGACGGGGCCGACGACGCCGGCGGACCGACGCTGAGCATCAACCCGAGCACCGGCCAGGTGACGTGGGACACGGCCTCGGAGCTGACGCCGGGTCCGGGCCAGGAGCTCTACGCGGTCCAGTTCCTCGTCACCGACGGCAAGGGCGGCGAGATCCCGGCCGACGCGCTCCTGCGCATCGTGCCCAACACCAGCGCGCCGCCCGTGGCCCTCATCGACGACTCGCCGGACCCGGCGAGCTTCGACGTCAGTCCCGGCGATCCGATCTCGTTCGTCTTCAAGGGGACCGATCCCGACGTGGGCGACGTCGTCACCCTGGGCAGCGGCGGCCTGCCGCCCGGCTCCAGCTTCACGCCGACGCTGCCGTTCTCGGGCCCGCAGCCCCAGAGCAGCATTTTCAACTGGACCCCGACGCTGGCGGACGTCGGCTCGCACGTCATCAGCCTCTCCGTGACCGACCCGTTCGCGATCCAGGACACGACCTCGGCCACCATCACGGTCCTCCCCAACTTCCAGCCCGACGTCGACTGTCCAGAAAGCGTCACCCTCGAGGCCACCGGCCCCACCACGCCCCACACCGCACAGGCGACGGTGGAGGATCCCGAGGGCGAGGCCCTGACCGTCAAGTGGTTCGTGGACGGCGTCCTGCAGGATACGGACGACGTCCCCCCCAACCCGGACCCCACGACGGTCGACTTCCTCTTCGACTACGCCTTGGGCTCGTTCGCGCTCAAGGTGGAGGTGAGCGACGGCCTCACCAACCCGGTGGTGTGCAACGCGACGATCACCGTGGAAGACACCGTCGGCCCCGTGATCGCCCTGCCTCCGTCCCAGATCAAGGAAGCGACCAGCCCCGCGGGCGCGGCCGCAGTCTGGATCCCCGACCCGCCGGCGGCGGAAGACCTCGTCGACGGCCCGGTCCCGGTGACGTGCGATCACGCCTCGGGCGAGACCTTCCCCATCCTGCCGCCGCCGCCCGCCGACACCACGACGATCGTCACCTGCACGGCGGAGGACTCGAGCGACAACACCACGACCGGCACCTTCGAGATCATCGTGCAGGACACGACGGCCCCGGTCATCAGCAACATGCCGCGGGACATCCTCGTGCCGTCCACCCACCCCGGGGGCGGCGCGGTGGTGACGTGGGATCCTCCGACGGCGTTCGACATCGTGGACCAGGCCGTCCCCGTCAACTGTGTCCCGCCGTCCGGGAGCCTATTCCCCCTCGGCACCACGACGGTCACCTGCACGGCGTCCGACGTACGCGGCAACACCTCGGCCGACACCTTCACGGTGACGGTCCAGGAGGAGCCGCCCGTTCCGTGCGTCACGATGTCGCCAGGCGCGCTCTGGCCGCCGAACCACAGGATGCGGAACATCGCGGTGCAGATCGAGGTGCCGGGGACCCCGCCGCCCGTCTGCCTCATCACGGGCGTGACCAGCACTGAGCCCGTCACCGGGAAGACCTACGGCAACTTTGCGCCGGACTGGATCTTCAACGGCCTCGACCTCAAGCTCCGCGCGGAGCGGTACGACCTCCCGGGCCGCACCTACACCGTGACCGTCACCTGCACGTCTTCCTCCGGAACTGTCGCCTCGGCCACCGTGGACGTCACGGTCCCGCACGACATGAGCCCGAATGTGAACACGGCGCCCAGCCAGAGCGACACGTGCAACACGCTCGACCCGAAGGGCGCCATCGGGAGGGACTAGTCAACTCGACCCACCATTGTGCGGCGCGGGCCTCCGGGCCCGCGCCGCTTTCTTGTTGACCGCAGCCCGGCCTTACCGGTCCCTCACATCGCCAAGCTCGCCAACCACTTGCGTGACGCGGGTCACAGGGGTTTTCGGCTTTCTCTGCCGAAGTGCCCTAAGAATCCGGCTCCTCGATCGTCATCACTACGACCAGGGGCCGGTGGAACACGGGCCGCACGGCACCGGTATACAGCGAGGACCATGGCGAGCTCGGCAACGGGGCGTCTGGAGCGGATCCGGTCGGCGATCGATCAGTACCAGGGCCGGCTGATCGCGTTCGCGGCGCGGATCACCGGAGACCTGGAGTCCGCGCGCGACGTGGTCCAGGACACCTTCCTCCGCCTCTGCCTGCAGGACCTGGACGAGATCGCCGACCACCTGCCGGCGTGGCTCTTCCGGGTGTGCCGCAACCGGGCCCTCGACGTCAGGAAGAAGGAAGGTCCCCTGGAGCGGCTCGACGACATGCCGAACGGGTCCACGCACGGGGTCAGCGTCGACCCCCGGCGGCTGCTGGAGCAGAGCGACAGCGCCCGCCGCGCCCTGGCCGCGGTCGCGGAGCTTCCCGCGGCCCAGCAGGAGGTCCTCCGGCTCCGCTTCCAGGAGGAGCTCAGCTACAAGGAGATCAGCGCGATCACCCGCCACTCGGTCAGCAACGTGGGGTTCCTGATCCACACCGGCATCCAGCGGGTGAGGCGGCAGTTGCGCGCGGACGACGCCGTGCGGCCGCGCCTCGAGGGAGGACGGACCGATGCGTGAGGAGCTGGATGGGCTGAAGGTCACCGCGTACGCGCTCGACGAGCTGGACGACGCGGAGCGCGCTTCGATGGAGCCGAAGATCCTGGCGTCGGAGAGCGCGCGTCGCGACGTCGAGGAGATCAGGGCGGCCGCGGCCGCGCTGCGCGAGGCCTTCGGCTCCCTGCCGCTTCATGAGCTGACGGCCGAGCAGCGCCTAGCCGTCGAGGCGGCCGCCTCTCGCCGGGCCGATGACCTGCCGCGCCGGCGACGGCTTCCCGGGTTCCTGCGGGTGGCGGGCATCTCGGCTGCCGCTGCGGCGGTCGTGGTTGCGGCGCTGGCGGTGTCGATGCCTCTCCTGCTCCGCGCGCGCCTCGCCACGGACCGCTACCCGTCCTCCGGGCGGCCAACCGCGGCTCCGTACTTGCGCGAGAGCTCCGCTCCCTTCACGACCGAGGCCTACGACTACACGCCCGAGAACCCCTTCGTCCTCGTGGCTCAGGATCCGCGGTCGACGTTCTCCATCGACGTCGATACCGCGTCCTACTCGATCGTCCGGCGGTTCCTGAGCCAGGGCCAGCCGCCTCCCAGGGACGCCGTCCGCATCGAGGAGCTGATCAATTACTTCCCCTACGCCTACGCTCCGCCGAGCGACGGCCGTCCGTTCGCGGTCCACATGGACACCGCGGCATGCCCCTGGAAGCCGGGCCACCGTCTCGTCCGCATCGGCATCAAGGGCCGCGAGCTGCCGCGCGGCGAGCGCCCCCCCACAAACCTCGTCTTCCTGCTGGACGTCTCCGGCTCCATGGACGCGCCGAACAAGCTGCCGCTGGTGAAGGCCGCGATGCGCCTGCTCGTCGACGCGCTCGGCCCCGGCGATCGGGTGGCCATAGTGGTCTACGCGGGCGCGGAGGGCCTCGCCTTGCCGTCGACCTCCGTCTCCGAGAGGACGGCCATCCTGTCCGCGATCGAGTCGCTCACGCCCGGCGGGACGACCCACGGCAGCGCCGGGATCCGCCTGGCGTACGAGACGGCCGCCGCCACCTTCATCAAGGGCGGCGTCAACCGGGTCATCCTCGCCACGGACGGCGACTTCAACGTGGGCGTCACGAACCAGGGCGATCTCGTCCGGCTGATCGAGGAGAAGGCGAAGAGCGGAGTTTTCCTGACCGCGCTCGGCTTCGGGATGGGCAACCTCAAGGACTCGACACTCGAGAAGCTGGCGGACCACGGCAACGGCAACTACGCCTACATCGACGGCGTGGCCGAGGCGCGCAAGGTCCTCGTCGAGCAGGCCGGAGCCACCCTGGTGACGATCGCGAAGGACGTGAAGCTCCAGGTCGAGTTCAACCCGCGTCAGGTGAAGGCGTTCCGCCTGATCGGCTATGAGAACCGCGTGCTCGACCACCAGGACTTCAACGACGACACGCGAGACGCCGGCGACATCGGTGCCGGACACACCGTGACCGCCCTCTACGAGATCGTCCCCCCGGGCGCCCCGCTCTCGATCCCCGGCGTGGACCCCCTCAAATACCAGCAGGCCCCTCGCCCCATGGCGGGGTCAGACACCGGCGAGCTGCTCACCCTGAAGCTGCGCTACAAGGAACCGGACGGCGATTCTAGCTCACTGATCGAGGCCCGGCTGACGGACAGCGAGCAGGCGTTCCCGACCGCTTCGCCCGAGCTCAGGTTCGCGGCGGCGGTGGCCGCGTTCGGGATGATCCTGCGCGATTCCCCCCACCAGGGAGAGGCGGACTTCGAGAAGGTCCTCGAATGGGCGAAGGGCGGTCTCGGCGAGGACAAGGGAGGCCTGCGTGCCGAGTTCCTCGAGCTGGTCGCACGGGCGCGTCCCCTGAAGCAGTGAACGGGTCTCGTGGTCTTGCTCGGAATCGAGCCTGTCCTGGCCCCCCGGGGCGAACCGGTGAATGCCGGACTGTCTATTTCTTGTGTATCCTGCGCAGGTGTGGGGGTTGGGAACCCTCTCTCAATGATCAAGCGGTCCCGCGCCAGCCGCGCGAAACCCGTCGTGCGCAAGGGCCAGGGCAGCGTCGCCTTGAGCCGAGCCGAGTTCAGGGACCGCTTTGCCGAGCGCTTCGACGATCCCGCCTTCGACGCCGTTCGCCCGCAGATCGACGACGTCGCCGCGGTCGCCTGGGAGGGCTACCACGAGTATCGGAAGAGCCCCCGCACCCGCCGCGCGGGGAAGGGCTTCGAGGATCCCGAGCTCGCGCTTCCGGTCGAATGGCTGGAGACGCGCCGGCGCCTGCGCCTGGCCGAGAGGCGCCAGAAGGATCCCGCATCGCGCTCGCGGATCCTCATCGTCTGCGGGGCGTCCCGCAGCGATCAGACCTGCCCGGGGGAGATGTCGAAGACCTTCCGGCTCGTCTCGCTGGCGCGCCGCGTGGTGGAGAAGGCGCGAGGCTTCGAGGCCGACGTCCTGGACCTGAGCCACCTGGCTTCGGAGTACGGCCGGATCATCTACCCCTGCAAGGCCTGCGTCTCCACGGCCATGCCCCTGTGCCACTGGCCCTGTTCCTGCTACCCGAACCACGCCATGGGCCAGGTCAACGACTGGATGGCCGAGATCTACGAGCGATGGGTGGCCGCCCACGGCATCATGATCGTGACCCCGGTGTACTGGTACGGGGCGCCGGGGGGCCTGAAGGTCATGATCGACCGCCTGGTTTGCGCCGACGGGGGAAACCCCGACCCCACCTCCACCGGTGGGAAGGACCCAGCCCGCGCCAAGGCGCTGGAGCTCGCCGGCTGGTCCTATCCCAAGCACCTGGCCGGCCGCGGCTTTGCGGTGGTCGTGCACGGCGACGTGGAAGGAGTGGATGGCGTCCGGAGGGGGCTCGCGGACTGGCTGAGCTGGATGAACCTCATTCCCGCGGGAGTGAGCGGCTCCCTCGGCCGCTACGTGGGCTTCTACGAGCCCTACGCCACCAGCCATCAGGCGTTGGACGCGGACACCGCGTTCCAGGAGGAGGTGCGGAACGCGGCCCGCAGCCTGGTAAACCTGGTCCGCCAGATCAGGAAGGGCGCCGCCGTGCCTCCGGACCGGGATCTCCGAGACCCGCGTCCCAAGTAGGCGCGGCTTCCGATACGCTATCCGGGGAGCGTGGAGATGGTCAGGACCGGGACGGTCGCGAACGAGGAACGTGTGCCGGCGTCGCTGCGGTCTCCCTGGATCGTCGGAGCCCTGCTCCTGCTCGGGCTGGTTTCCGCCCTCGTGACCTACAAGGTCGGCGGCTCGCTCGCCACCATCGCCCGCGTCCAGGGCACCCATACGCTGGCGCCGCGGGCCGAGTGGTTGCCCACGGCGGCCGCGCCCGACCCGGTGCGTCCGCTCCTGCGCGCGGTGAACTACCTCGCGATCGTGTGGCCGGCCCTGGCCTTCGGCGTCCTCATCGGCGCGGCGGTCCGCGCGGTGGTGCCCTCCGCGTGGGTCAGCCGCCTCCTCGGCGGCTCGCTGTCGCGTTCGCAACTGGTCAGCGGGCTGGTGGGGGCGCCGCTCATGCTCTGCTCGTGCTGCGTCGCGCCGATCTTCGCGGCCGTGCAGCAGCGCACGCAGCGGCCCGGACCCGCGGCCGCGCTCATGCTGGCCGCGCCTTCGCTGAACCCGGCCGCGCTGGCATTGACCTTCATGCTGTTCGCCACCGAAGTCGCCCTCACCCGCGTCGTGATGGCGGTGGTGCTGGTGTTCGGCGTGAGCGCGCTGGCCGCCCGCCATTTCACGCCGCGCGAGGTCGCCCTCGCTCCCTGCCCGCTCGAGATCGAGGGATCGCAGGGGCCTCGGGAGGCGCTGGCCGCCTTTGCCCGCGAGGTCGGACGGATGGCGCGGATGACACTGCCGCTGATCGTGGGCGGCGTGCTCTTGTCGTCGCTGCTCCTCGACCTCCTCCCTGCCGGCCGGCTCGAGGAGGTGCCGTTCCGGCTCGCAATCGTGCTCCTGGTCGCCCTGGCGAGCCTCCCCCTCGCCCTCCCGACGTTTGCCGAGATCCCGCTGGCGCTGGGCCTGCTCGCGGCCGGCGCGCCGGCCGGAGCCGCCGTCGCGTTGATGATCGCGGGGCCCGCCATCAACCTCCCGTCCCTCCTGACCGTGGCCCGCACGACGACACCGCGCCATGCGGCCGCCCTCGCCGCGGGGACGTTCCTCACCGCGGTCGCCGGCGGGTTGATGGTCTGAGCCGGCCATGATCTCTCCCGCCGTCCTGGCCGAGTGGGTCCTCGACGCGCGGCAACGCACCTTCGAGGTCGTGGCCGACCTCGACGACTCCCAGATGCTGGGCCCGCGCCTCGACATCGTGAACCCGCTCCTCTGGGAGATCGGCCACGTGGCGTGGTTCCAGGAGAAGTGGGTGCTCCGGCACGCGCTGGGCGAGCCGCCCATCCGCCCGGACGGCGACGCGCTGTGGGACTCCTCGGCGGTCGCCCACGACACGCGTTGGGACCTGCCGCTGCCCACGCGCGCGGACACCCTGTCCTACCTGACGGAAGTGCGCGACCGCGTCCTCGATCGCCTGGCCCACGGTGGCGGCGATCCGCGGCTCCTGTACTTCGTCCGCCACGCCGTGCACCACGAGGACATGCACGACGAGGCGTTCATCTACACGCGGCAGACTCATGGCTATTCCGCGCCCCGGCTGTCCGGCGCCGACGCGCGCCCGGCGGAGGCAGGCCCGTGGCCCGGCGACGTCGAGGTCGCGGGCCGGACGCTGCTCCTCGGCGCCCTCCCGGACGAGCCATTCGTCTTCGACAACGAGAAGTGGGCGCACCCCGTCGCGGTGGCCCCCTTCACGATCGCGCGGGCTCCCGTGACCCAGCGGGAGTTCGCCGCCTTCGTCGACGACGGGGGCTACCGGCGGCGGGACCTGTGGAGCGAGGAAGGCTGGACGTGGCGCGAGGCGGCCGGTGCCGTGCAGCCCGTCTACTGGCGTCGCGACGGGAATGGTTGGGAGCGGCGCGATTTCGACCGCTGGGTGCGTCTCGAGCCGCATCGTCCCGTCCTGCACGTGAGCTGGTACGAGGCCCAGGCCTACTGCCGCTGGGCGCGGCGCCGCCTCCCCACCGAAGCGGAATGGGAGGCCGCGGCTTCCCTCGATCACGCGGCGGGCGCGAAGCGCCGGTTCCCCTGGGGCGACGCACCACCCGATCCTCGCCTGGCCCAGCTCGACGCGCGTGTCCTCGGTTGCGCGGACGTCTCCGCGCATCCGGAGGGCGACTCGCCGGCCGGATGCCGGCAGATGATCGGCAACGTGTGGGAGTGGACGCAGGACTCCTTCGCGCCCTACCCGGGCTTCGTGCCCGACGCGTACAAGGAGTACTCGGAGCCCTGGTTCTCCACGCACAAGGGGCTGCGCGGCGGCTGCTGGGTCACCCGCGGCCGCCTCCTGCGGAACACCTGGCGCAACTTCTACCCGCCGGACCGGCGCGACGTCTGGGCCGGCTTCCGGACCTGCGCCATCGAGTGAGGGTCGCCGTCGTCTCGCCGGAGAGGCCGGGCCTCGCAACCGGAAACCAGGTCACCGCGCGGCGCTGGGCTCGGCTGCTGCGAGGCCTCGGCCACCAGGTGAGCGTCGGACCCGAGTACGACGGACGTCCCGCGGACGCGCTGGTGGTGCTCCACGCGCGCAAGAGCTACGCGAGCCTCGAGAGATTTCGGCGGCGGCGGCCGGGAACACCGGTGGTGGTGGCCCTCACCGGCACCGACCTGTATGGGGACATCCGGACCTCGCGCGAGGCGCAGCGGTCGCTCCAGGCCGCGGACCGGCTGCTCCTGTTGCAGCCGGCCGGCCTGCAGGCGCTGCCGCCGTCGTTTCGGGCCAAGGCCCGCGTCATCTACCAGTCGGCCACGCGGCCCCTTGGGCGTTTCCCGGTCCGCAGGAACGTGTTCGAGGCCGTCGTCCTGAGCCACCTCCGGCCGGTCAAGGACCCGTTGCGCGCGGCGGCGGCGGCACGATTGCGGCCCGCCTCCTCGCGTCTGCGCGTGCTCCACGCCGGGGCCGCCCTCAGCCCGGAGGCGGCCGAGGCGGCTCGGCGCGAGCAGGCGGGCAACGCGCGTTACCTTTGGCTCGGCCCGCTGCCCCGCTGGCGGGCGTTGCGCCTGCTCGCCCGCGCCCGTCTCCTCGTCCTCAGCAGCGAGATGGAAGGAGGCGCCAACGTGGTGTCGGAGGCCCTGGCCTGCTCGGTGCCGGTGCTGTCCTCGCGCATCTCCGGCTCGATCGGGATCCTGGGGCCCGATTATCCGGGCTACTTCGAGGTGGGCGACACGAAGGGCCTGGCCGCGCTCCTGGCCCGCGCGGAAGACGAGCCTTCCTTCCTGGCCGACCTCCGCCGGCGCGGGCGGTCCCTCGCCCGACTCGTCTCGCCCGCCCGCGAGCGGGAGGGCTGGCGCCGGCTCCTGCGGGAGATGGCGCGCTTGGCGCGCGCGGGCAGGCAGGGTAGCGGCGGGTGCCACGGCAATACTCCATGGGCGGGCGCGCCACCCCGGGCATGGGCGCGGCCGGCCGCGCGGGTCAGGTCGGGCCGCCGCCGCGGGCGCTGATGGTGGGCGGGCGGCCTGCTGGACTGGCTCCTCGTCCTGCTCGGCATCGAGCTCGTCCTGGCCGTGCTCTCCGACGTGCTCGGCCGCGTCGTCTCGCTCCTCGACGCGCTGCTCTCCGAGCGTTTCTCCAACACCACCAGCATCCGCCTCATGCAGCGCGCGGCCACGCTGGACCTCGAGGACTTCGAGGACAGCGAGCTGCAGGACCGCCTGGACCGTGCGCGGCGCCAGACCATGGGCCGCACGACGCTGCTCAGCCAGATCTTCGGCCAGGCGCAGGACGTGGTCACGATCGCGACCTTCGCCGCCGGCCTGGTCGTGTACGCGCCGTGGCTGATCGCGCTCCTCGTGATCGCCCTGGTCCCCGCCTTCCTCGGGGAGGCGCACTTCAACGCCCAGAGCTACTCATCCTGGTCCTCGCCGAGGGCGAGATCGAGGCGTCGGGCACCCACGGGGAGCTGCTGGCGGCGGGCGGGCGCTACGCGGAGCTGTTCCAGCTGCAGGCCGCGGGGTACCGGCCGTGAGCCGGATCGGTCAGCGCGGCGGCACGGTCGCGTCCGTGCGGTACGCGGCCGCCTTGTCGGGCTTGCCCCAGGCCTTGTAGAGCTCCAGGAGATGCCGGCGCGCGTCCTGCGCGGATATGCTCGCGTGCTGCTTGGACGCCAGGACCTCATAGCTGCCCACGAGGAGCGGCTCGGCTTCCTCGAACTTGCGTAGCCGGATCAGCGAGGCCCCCAGCGCGCTCTCGGCCTCGGCCACGCTCGGGTGGTCCTTCGACATCGTCTTCCGCCGGATCCCGACCCCCTCCCGGAGCAGGGCCTCGGCCTGCGGGGCCTGTCCTTCCGCGGTAAGGACCTCGCCCAAGCCGATGAGCGCGGTCGCGATCTCCGGATGGTCGGGCTGGGCCTTGCGCCTGACTTCGAGCGATTCTCGGAAGGCCTTCGCGGCCTCGGGCAGCCGACCCTGGTGCCGGAGCGCGTGCCCGAGGATGTCGAGGCTCTCGGCCACGTCCGGGTGGTCGTTCCCGATGAGCTTGCGCTTCATCGCCAGCGCCTCGCGGACGAGCGTCTCGGCGCCCGCGTGGTCGCCCCGCCGATCGAGGACATCCGCCACGTTGCTGAGGCTTCGGGCAACCTCGGGGTGCTCGTTGCCGAGGAGCTTGTGGTGCATGGCGAGCGACTCGCGGTGGAGGGCTTCGGACCCGGCGTAATCTCCCAACTGATAGAGCGTGTTCGCCAGGTTGTTGAGACCGAGGGCGACGTCCGGGTGCTCGTTACCGAGGAGCTTGCGCTTCATCGTGAGCGCCTCGCGATGGAGGGCCGCGGCGCCGGCGTAGTCGCCCTGCTGGTAGAGGACACTGGCCAGGTTGTTGAGGCCCATGGCGACGTCCGGATGCTCGCTGCCGAGCACCTTGCGCTTGATCTCCAGCGACTCGCGGAACATGCTGGCGGCACCGGCAAAGTCCCCCTGGAGATAGAGGACGATGGCCAGGTTGTTGAGGCTCCCCGCGACCTCGGCGTGATCGTTGCCGAGAAGCTTGCGCTTCATCGTGAGCGCCTCGCGGTGGACGGCGGCCGCGCCGGCGTATTCCGCTTTGTCCAGGAGGTCGTTCGCCACGTCGTTGAGGCTCGCGGCCACGTCGGCATGCTCGTTCCCGAGGAGCTTGCGCCGCATCGCGAGCGCCTCGCGGTGTAGCGCCTCGGCCCCCTCGTAGTCGCCCTTCTTGGAGAGGACGTTCGCGACAGTCTGGAGACTCCGGGCCACGTCGAGGTGCTCGCCTCCGAGCGTCCGGCGCCGCAGGCCCAGCGCCTCTTCGGCGAGCGGACGGGCCTTGTCGTAGAGCCCCAGGGCCACGTAGACGCGGCTCATCGTGTCCATGAGCGAGGCCTTGACGTCGGGCTGCTCCTCGAGCTGGCCCGCCATCTTCGTGGCACCCTTGTCCAGGATCTCGCGCGCGGTGATCGTGTTGCCCCGCGCTTCGCTCGGGTTCGACACCGTGAAGAGGTCCACCAGGAAGGCCGACACCTTCTCCGCCCTGTCACGCTCCTTGGCCGCGGTGTCACGCTCCCGGGCCAGCCCGGCGGATTGGACCGCCATGGTCACGGCCAGGACGCCGAGGAGCAGGACGAACGCGGCCGCCCCGGTCACCGCGACCGCGTGCCGCCTGACGTACTTCCCCGCTCGATATCCCGCCGTACCCTTCCGAGCCGCGACCGGGCGCTTCTCGAGGTACCGCTGGATGTCGTCCGACAGCGCCTCGACAGACGCGTACCGCCGCTGCGGTTCCTTGCGCAGGGCCATCATCACGATGTTGTCGAGGTCCCCGCGCAGCTTTCGCTGCAGGCGCGCCGGCGTGCCCTCGCGCGTCTGGCTCACCTGCACCGCCATGAGGGGGGCGGCGCCCTCTGTCGCGGGCTCGAGGACGGCCTTCACGCGCAAGCGCTCCACGGCCGTGCTGGGCTTCTGGGGCTCCTCCTCCACGACGGCACGCAGCATCTCGAGCGGGTTCCGGCTGCGGAAGCGATAGGGGCGCTGGCCGGTGAGAAGCTCGTACAGGATCACGCCCAGCGAATAGACGTCGCTCGCGGTCGTGATCGGGTCGCCGCGCGCCTGCTCGGGGCTCGCGTACTCCGGCGTCATGGCCAGCCCCGTGGCGGTGAGCGCCTCGGCGGACAGCTCGGGGTTCAGGAGCTTGGCGATCCCGAAATCGAGAAGCCTGGGCACGCCCTCCGGAGTGACGAGGATGTTCGACGGCTTCAGGTCCCGGTGGACGATCAGGTTCCGGTGCGCGTGGGCCACGGCGGAGCAGACCTGCCGGAAGATCCGCAGCCTTTCCTCGAACGGAAGCCGGTGGGTGTCGCAGTAGTCGTTGAGCGGCCGGCCCTCGATGTACTCCATGACCAGGTACGGCAGACCCTGCTCCGTCGCGCCGCCGTCGAGCAGCCGCGCGATGTTGGGGTGGTCCAGCCCGGCCAGGATCTGCCGCTCACGGCGGAAGCGGCCCACCACCTCGGTACCGCCCATACCGGCCTTGATGACCTTGATCGCGACCCGCCGCTGGTACTGCTCGTCGGCCCGCGCGGCGAGATGGACGCTGCCCATGCCGCCGTGGCCGATCTCCTGGAGGATCTTGTAGGGGCCGATGCGGCGCTCGCCCTCGGTCTTCGGCTTGCCTTCTTCCTGCGTCGTCGGAAGGGCGGCGTCACCGGTACGGATCGTTGCGCGTTCGTCCTGGGGATCCATGGCCTCCCCCTGCGGCGGCGGCACCGGGAACTGGAGTGGGCGGCGCCAGTCTCATTCCAAGACTCCCCTCTGTCAATGGTCGGACCGCATTCCCCGTCGGTTTCATCCTCCCGAAACGGATACGGCGTAAAGCTTCACCTTCGTCGCACAGTGGTGCACACGTTAAGCTAGCCGGAGCAGGAGGCGCTCATGAAAGCGGTCGTCGTGCCCGCCGCCAACGCGCGGTGGGAGGTCAAGGAGGTCCCGACTCCAGAGCCCGGACCGAACCAAGTGCTGATCCGTATCCGGGCCAGCGGGCTGTGCTACACCGACGTGCACATCACGCGCGGCGCGATACCGACGCAGTTCCCGCGGACGCTGGGCCACGAGCCCGTGGGCGAGATCGCGGCCCTCGGGCCGGGGGTCACCGCCCGCAGGGTCGGCGACCGCGTGGGCGTGCCCTGGGTCCAGTCCTCGTGCGGGCGCTGCGAGTGGTGCCTGCGCGGGCAGAAGACGTTCTGCCGGGAGTCGGTCGGTACGGGCGTCCAGACCCAGGGCAGCCACGCGGAGTACATGCTGGCGCAGGCCGATGCCACCGTGCTCCTGCCCGAGGCGCTGTCCTACGAGCAGGCCGCGCCGATCTTCTGCGCCGGCTACACGGTCTATAGCGGGTTCCGCCTGGCGGAGCCGAGGCCCACCGATCGCGTGGCGGTGGTGGGCCTGGGCGGCCTCGGCCACCTCGCGCTCCAATACGCGAAGGCCACCGGCCACCACACGACGGCGGTCACGCACTCCAAGGACAAGGAGAAGCAGCTCCGGGAGCTGGGCGCCGACGCCGTGGTGCCCGACGGCGCCACGCTCCAGAGGGCCGGCGGGGCCGACGTCATCCTCGCCACCAGCAACTCTTTCGACGCCGTCACCGACAGCATCCAGGCCCTGCGCCCGGACGGCCGGCTGGTCCTCATGGGCGTGGACGCCAAGCCCCTCGCCGTGCCCACGTCGATCATGTGGGTCCGGGGACGGATCATCGGCTCGTCCCAGAACGACCCCGCCCACCTCTACGAGGCGCTGCAGCTCGTGGCCTCGGGGAAGGTGAAGGTCGTCACCGAGACCTACCGGCTGGACGAGATCGGACGCGCCTACGACCGCGTGGCCGAAGGCAAGGTGCGCTATCGCGCGGTGGTGGTGCCGTGAGCCGCCGATCGGCGGCGGCCGCCGTCGCGGCGATCCTCCTCCAGGGGACGGGCCAGGCGGCCGCGCAGCCCCGGAAGCCCGCGGAGATCGCCGAGACCACGCGCTGGTTCCGGGCCACCGAGCAGCAGCTCATGGACGCCGTCGCCAAGGGCGACAGGGCCGTATGGGACCGCGTGATGGATCCCGCCTGCGTGATCACCACCGAGGAAGGCCAGGTCCTGGGCAAGGCCCGGTTCCTGGACGAGCTGCGGCCGATGCCCGCGGGCCTGACCGGCGACATCTCGGTCCAGGACCTGACCGTCCAGCAGATCGAGAACATGGCCGTCGTCCGCTTCCTGGCCGACGAATGGCAGACGGTCTTCGGCCAGAGGATCTCGACGCGCTACCGCGTCACCGACGTGTTCCGACGCGACCGCGAGGAATGGAAGATGGTCTCCTCGCACGTCTCCCTGGTCACCCACGACCCTCCGCCGCAGGAGGTCTCGAAGGACCAGTGGCCAGCCTTCGTGGGCGCCTACCGGCTACTCCCCGACGGCTGGACCTTCACCGTCGAGCTGCGCGACGGGCTCCTCTACGGGGGGCGCGACCCCAAGAAGCTCCGGCAGCTCATCCCCCTGGCCCCGAACGCGTTCGTGCTCTCCGGCAGCCTGGGGGAGTGGTTCTTCGTCACCGAGAAGGGCGCGGTCACCCACCTCCTGAGCTTCCGCAAGCTCGAGCCCCTCGTCTGGACCCGCGTGCACGCGCCGCCCGCGAAATAGCCGGGGAAACGGGCTGGACTCCGCGGCCGCACCGGGCTATGCTGCGATCCGTTACCCACGAGCCGAACCGTAGCAACCTCTAACAAGGAGAGCCATGGCAGCAAAGAAGAAGGCGAAGAAGACGACACGCAAGCCCAGCGCGGCTTTCATGAAGCCGCTGACCCCCGATGCGACGCTGGCCGAAGTGGTGGGCAACAAGCCGCTCCCGCGCACCCAGGTGGCCGTGCAGCTCTGGAAGTACATCAAGAAGCACGACCTCCAGGACCCCAAGAACCGCCGCATGATCAACGCCGACGCCAAGTTGAGCGCGGTCTTCGGCGGCAAGAGACAGGTGAGCATGTTCGAGATGACCAAGCTCGTCTCGAAGCACCTGAAGTAGAACGCCGGAGCCGCCGGCCAGCCCTCACCCGGTGTTGCCGGGGGCGTGGCTTGCTCTCTCGCGCGCCCGTTCGGCGGTCGCCGGCACGGGCGAGCGGGAGACGAGGGCCGGGGCAGGAACGGGAAACGCGACGTCCGACCAGGTCTTGACCGCCGTGGCCGCGAGGATAAGGGCGCCTCCGGCCAACGACCAGGCGCCCGGGCGCTCGCCGTGCACCAGCCACGACCAGAGCGGGCTCAAGACCGGCTCGATGAAGAGGAGCAGGGTGGCCTCGAGCGCGCCCACCTTGCGCAGGGCCCAGAGCAGCAGGACGTAGCCCGCCCCGATCTGGAAGACCCCGAGGTAGGCCAGGATCAGCCAGTCCGCCGCGCGGGCCTGCAGCGGGAAGGCACGGAGCGCGCCCGCCGCGAAAGCGGCGACGTTCCCCACCACGACCGCGGTGGCCGCGCTCCCGGGCGCGTCGCGCTCGAGCCAGCGCAGGCCGATCAGCATCAAGCCGCAGGACAGGCCGCTCAGGGCCGCGAGCACGTTGCCGCGCACGGGGTCCGGCGCGGTCGCCACCGGCGGCTCGGTCCCCATGAAGATGAGGACCAGCCCGGCGCCCAGGACGGCCATGAACAGCAGGTCGCGCCGCTTCACCCGCTCCCCCAGCAGCCACGGAGACAGCAGCGCGATGTACAGCGGCGAGCTGGACTGGAGGAAGATCGTGTTGGCCGCGGTCGTGAGCTTGTTGGAGCTGACGAACAGGACCGCGGTGGCGGCGTAGAGCGCTCCCACCACGAGGCCGGGAAGCGTCCAGCGGCGGCGCGCGGCGGGCAGGAGCACGAAGACGGTGACGGCCGCGATGGCCGCGCGGAAGCTCGCCACCTGCCAGTTGGTCAGGGTGCAGGCCTTGATGGCCGCGCCCCCGGTCGAGAACAGGGCGGCCGAGCCCAGGAGCTGGAGGCGGCTCGCCGGGGACGCGGTCACGCGCGGGGGTCGCGGCCCGCTACTGGCACTTCACGAGCTCGGCGCGGGCCCCGCGCTCGAGCCGGAACGGGCCCAGCTTCTGGCCGTCCTCCGTGAGGATCCTCAAGGTGAGGACGTTGCCCTTCAGCATCCCGGAATACCGGGCCGGCCGGCCCTCCGCGGCCGCCCCTTCTTCGACCACGGGCCCGCGCTCGTGCTGGTAGCGGCCGCTGGCTCGGAAGCGGCCGCCC
>Ga0214472_10003172_pt1 | contig 17459 bp, 15 predicted proteins | sample RVTome_6_FD_207662 | JGI IMG/M metagenome (GOLD analysis project Ga0214472, IMG submission 207662) | Soil microbial communities from uranium-contaminated site in the Upper Colorado River Basin, Wyoming, United States - RVT140D175 | ecosystem: Environmental > Terrestrial > Soil > Contaminated >... | reverse complement strand
AGACGCGGTAGTGGACCTCGACGCCGCACGGGGCGTCGTAGTCGAGGAAGTAGTTGCCGTCAGGGCCGAAGGCCCCCACCAGCGTGTCGCCCTCGCCCTCGGGCCAGGTGACGGTGGCGTCCCACGACCGGACCAGCTTGTACTTCTCGAAGTCGCCGCCGAACGCGGTCCACTTGACCACGATCTTGCCCTTGTCGGCGTTGAAGTTGGCCTGCAGGGTCATCGGGCCGCTCGGCGCGGGAACGGGCTTCGGCTCGTACTTCGGCGCTGCCTTGGGCGCTGCCTTCGGCTCTGCCTTGGGCTCTTCGGTGGGCTCTTCCTTCGGCTTGTCGGCGGGCTTCCATTCCGGATAGTCCGCGTCGACCTCGACGCCGGACTTGCCGTCGGTGCCCGCCTGGTCGCCGCCGTGGGCGTAGCCGCCCTGCGCGGTGGTGCCGCTGGCGGTGCCGGCTGAGCCGTCATCGGCCTTGGCGGTGGTGGCTTCGGGCTCGTGGTTGACCGTCATCGGTCGGATGACGGTCGAGCCGAAGGCGATGGCGCCAACCATCAGCAGCGCCGCGAGGGCGCTGGTGGCGGAGCCGGAGAGGACGCGTCGGGCCTTGTCCATTTTGTCCATTTTGTCCATTTCGATGAGTGCTCCTGAACTGGATGAAGCTGTTTGGGCACAAGGCCCGATGAACACCAACAGAACGGGGAGGGGCGGCGAGGATTACGGCCCGGCGGCCGCCGGTGGTACCGGTGCGGGGAGGTACTTCGGGGCGGGGGCGTGTGCGCTCAGCGCACATAACGGCCAAGCAGGGGCCGCTCAGAGGGCGAATCGCGCCAAATCGGGGGCGAAATTGGCGCTGGTGTGCGCTGGGCGCACGCGGCGGCCATCGGGGGCCTTCGGAGTGCGGGAAGTTGGCCGTTATGTGCGCTGAGCGCACATGGAGCCGCGTTGGCGACGCCCCGTACACTCCCGCCATGGCCCGCCTCCCCACCCTGGAGATCGTCCTCGTCCGCCACGCAGAGGCGGTTCCGCTCGGCGCTCCCCCGTGGGAGGAGGCCGACGACGACCGGCCGCTGACGGAGCAGGGGCTGCGCGACGCCGATGAGCTGGCACTCGAGCTCGACCCGTACCAGTTCAACGCGGCGTACTCGAGCCCCTACGCCCGCTCCGTCCAGACGGTCACGCCCACCGCCGCGCGGCGATCACTGGAGGTGCAGCTGCTCGACGACCTGCGCGAGCGACGGCTGACGGTGACGCAGGACGACGACTGGGCCAGTCTCCTCGCCCGCGCCTGGGCCGATCCCGACTTCGCGGCACCGGGCGCCGAGACAGGTCGGGCGGCGCAGCTGCGCGGATTACGGGCCCTGGACCTGCTCCGCGCCCGGCACGCGTTCGGCGGGCGGCTGCTGGTCGGCAGCCACGGCAACCTGATCTCGCTCATCCTCCAGTCGCTGGAGCCGGGCGTCGACCACGCCTTCCACGTGGCGATGCCGAATCCCGCGGTCTTCCACCTCGAGCACGACGGCATCGGCTGGCGGGTCATGGGCGGCCATGGCTTCGCGCCGATGGAGGAGCAGGGCTAGGAACGGGAACTGGGCGGGGGCATCGGTGTAGAGGAGGCATCAAGCGAGCACCTGGAGAGACCCCGACGCGGCCGCAAGCTGCGAGGACGTGATGGCGAGCGTCGAGTTCGGCGGCACGAGCATGATCCATGCCGGCAGCGAGTCGCCGGTCACGATCGGGGTCAGTCGCGGGGAGCGACCGTTCGAGGCAACCAGCGTGGCGCTCGCTTCACGCACCTCGCCGACGAGACAGTCGTGAGCGTCAACGCGCGGGCATCGCGGGAGCCGGGGATGTGGCTCGCCGAGGTCGAACTGCCCGCGGCGGCATCTGGTCCCTGGCTCCCGAGGTCGACGGTGCCGCCGTCCAGATGAACGTCGACCTCCCTCGCGTCCGCGAACTGCTCACGCCGCCCGTCGCGCCGCCATCGACCACGCCGCCCGTCGCTGCCGATCGCGCTCCTGCTCGCGGGCGTGGCAGCTGCCGCCGTGGCGGGACAGCTGATCCGCGGCCGCTCCCGTCGCGGGATGGCCCGGGCTCCGGCCGGGACCGGGGCGAGCGCCCCGACGGCGGACTACACCTAGGTCTCAGTTCCGCTATCAGCCATCGTCAGGCGGACGGAACGCGGCTCCGGCTGGCGGTGGGCGTGCCGGCGGCTGACGGGCTCGCGCCGCTGGAGGGCACGAAGGCGGCCTGATAGCGCTCGACGACGGGGGCCGCGCCACGGTCGACGAAGAAGGCAGCGCCGGCCGCGCCGGCGGCCAGGGCATCCGGATCCCGGCTGCCCGCGAGAGCGCCCCACTCGAGGGCGGCGAGCGCCTCCTGGACCCGGTAGCCTCCCTCCCGGAACTCGTCGAGCGCCCGCCGGTATCCGGCGTGGGCCTCCTCCCAGCGCCCCTCACGCGCTGCAAGGCCCGCCTCTGCCGCGGTCTGCGAAGCCCTGGTCGCGCGACCCTGGAATGGCGATCCTCGATGCACCTCGATGGTGGCGCGCAGCTCGTCGCGCAGATCTCCCGCGATGGCGGCGTGGGCCGCGCACACCGCGCCATCCCACACGTAGTTCGGGTTCTCGGCGGCGGCCAACGCAAGCCTGGCCGCGTCTCGCCAGTCACCGCTGACGAAGGCGAGCTCGGCCCGCGCCAGGGCGAGATTCGCGCGGACCAGCATGCTGTCCAGGCTGGCGGCGATGGCCTCTGCCTCGGCGAGCTCGGCGGCGGCCAGCTCGATGTCGCCGTGCAGGGCAGCGCGCACGGCCCGGTTCGTCGCGAAGGACGTCTGGTAGAAGGTGCTGAGCGACTCGGTCTCCTCCAGGGAGTCGAGCTCGTCGTACCACTCGGCGCCATCGCCGGTCTTGTTCGCGGCATCGGTGAGCTGCACGACGAACTGGGGCACGAAGCCCCGCATGCCGAGTCGAACGGCGAGGTCGTATCCCTCGCGCATGAGCACCGCCGCCTCGCTCACGCTGTCGGCAAAGAGAGCGCTCATCAGGTTGTTACGGGCCCGCAGGGAGGCGAGGGAGAGTCCGTTCCGGTCCGCCACCGCGATGGCCCCGCGAAGCACGCTTTCGGCCTCGACCATGCGGCCGAGCGCCTCGAGCGCCGTCCCCTTGTTGACGAGCGCCTCCACGACGGCACGCACGAGCCGGCGGCGGCCGGCGAGCTCCAAGGCCCGGTCGGCGGTGGCCACCGCGTCCGCGGAGCGCTGGGTCATCATGTAGACGCGGGACAGCTCGGCCAGCGCCTCGGCGTACTCCGCCGAGTCGTGGATCGGCTCCGCCTCCGCGATGGCACCTTCCAAGGTGGCGATCGCCTGCGGCTCGAGCTTCGAGGTGGTCTGATGTCGGCCGAGCCAGGTCGCCGCCCGCAGCGCGCCATGCGCATCGCCAACGGACTGATAAAGCTCTCGCGCCTCGGCGGCGTGGCGCCCGCCGTTCACCCAGTCACCGGCGGCATCCTCGGACTCCGTGGCGCGGAGGTGCAGGAGCGCCTGCTCGGCGGGATCGGTCGTCACCGTCAGTGCCTGCTCGAGGTGGCCCAGCGCCTGGCGATGCGAGTGGAGGGCGCTGGCCCGTTCGGCTGCCGCCTGGAGGGCGATCCGCGCCTGGGCCGCCAGGGCATCGGCCTCATCGCCAGCCCGCGACGACTGATACGCCGCCAGGTAGTGGGTGGCCAGCACGCCGGCCAGCTCGTCGCTGCCGAGCCCCTCGAAGTAGCGCGCCGCGGCGACGTGCCGCTGGCGACGATCGGCCCTGGCCAGGTTCTGGTACGCGATCTCGCGCACGAGGGCCTGCACGAACTGGTACTGGCCGCGCTCGGGGGAGCGAAGGTCGGCCTCGACCGTGAGCAGCTCGCGACGCACCAGCCGGTCGAGGCGATCGGCCAGGTCGGATGGGTCCACCCCGGCGACGGCCGCCAGGGCCTCGACCGTGAAGCTCTGGCCCAGGACCGATGCGTCCAGGAGCAGGGCGCGGTCCTCTGGGCGGTTGGCGTCGAGGCGGGAGGCGATCAGCGCCTGGAGCGTCTCCGCCACGCCCAGCTGGGCCAGGTCGCCGGTGAGCTGGTACCTGCCCTCCGTGGCGACCAGCATCTCGCGGTCGAGGAGCATGCGCACCGTCTCCACCGCGTAGAGCGGGATCCCTTCGGCGCGCTGGACCATGGAGCGCAGGGCGGCGGGTGGCAGGCCGGGCACCAGCCCCTCCAGCAGCCGCCCCATCGCCTCATCGCTCAGGGGCTCGAGATTGATGCGCGTCACGCTGCGAACGCGCTCCCCGAAGCCGGATCGCCGCTCGAGGAGCTCCGGCCGAGCGGAGGCGACCACGAAGATGGGGACGTTGCGCGACCAGTGCAGCAGGTCCTCGACGAAGTCGAGGAGGCCCTGATCGGCCCACTGCAGGTCGGAGAAGACCATCACCACCGGCGCCACTGCGGCCATCCGCTCGAAGAAGGTGCGCCAGGCGGCGAAGAGCTCCTCCTTTCCCTCGGTCGGCAGCTCCGCCAGCCCCAGCAGGCCCGCCAGGCGCGGCTCGATCCAGCGCCGCTCGGCGGGGTCCAGGATGAACTCGTCGAGGGTGGCTCCCAGGCGGCGGCGGACCGTCGCGTCATCCTCGCCCTCGGCGATCCCCGCCCGGCGCCGCACCATCTCGGCCAGCGCCCAGTAGCTGATCCCCTCGCCATAGGACGGCGAGCGCCCCTCGTGCCAGTAGGCCGTGTCGACCACGCCGTCGAGGTACTTCTCGAACTCCCAGGCGAGCCTGCTCTTGCCGATGCCGGCCTGGCCGATCACCGTCACCAGCCGCGATTTCTGCTCTCGGGCCGTCGCGTCGAAGAGATCCTTGAGGAGGCGCAGCTCGTCCTCGCGGCCGACGAATGGCGGCTCCAAGAGGGCCGACCGGCCCGATCCGCCGCGCCGCGCCACCACGGCGATCGCGCGCCAGGCAGGAATCGGGCTCGTCTTGCCCTTGAGCGCCTGCTCACCGGCCGGCTCGAAGGCGATGGCGGTGGAAGCCGCGCGGAACGTCGCCTCGCCGACCAGCACGGTCCCCGGCGCTGCAGCCGACTGCAGGCGGCTGGCGGTGTTGACCATGTCGCCGGCCACAATCCCCTGATCGGTGGCCCCCAAGGTCACCGCGGCCTCACCGGTGAGCACGCCGGCGCGCGCCTGGATTGGGTGCTGTTCATCGCCGAGCGCAGCGACCGCGGCTGTGAGCTCCATCGCGGCGCGCACCGCACGCTCGGCGTCGTCCTCGTGGGCGGTGGGGGCTCCCCAGACGGCCATCACTGCGTCGCCGATGAACTTCTCGACCGTCCCGCCGTGCCGCTCGACGACCCCGCGCGCCAAGTCGAAGTAGCGGGTAAGGAGCTCGCGCGTCTCCTCCGCGTCGCGCCCCTCGGAAGCGGCGGTGAAGCCGACGAGATCGGCGAACAGGACGGAGACGAGGCGCCGCTCTGCGGCCAATCCGGTCGCGGCGGCCGTGGGGAGCGCGGCCTGGACATCGGCCTGCATGCGGGAACCACACTCGCCGCAGAATTTGACGCTGGCCGGGTTGAGGGTGCCGCACACCGCGCAGGCGATCCCCAACCCCGTGCCGCATTCGGCGCAGAACTTGCGGCCGGCCTCGTTGGGCGTGCCGCAGTTCGAGCAGACGACGGGCGCGAGATCCATGGGGGGAGACCTTACCGAACAGCGGGCTGCAGGGGAAGGATGTATCGGCGGGTGCCGCTTACGCTCAGCGTACATAACTGATAGGCAGCCGCGGCTGTCGGCCCGATTTCGGGCTCCCCGGGCACCTTCTTGGCTCTCACTTACGCTGGGCGTAAGCCGCAGCCAACGAGAGGCTCGCTAAGGCGGGATGTTGGCGGTTACGTACGCTGGGCGTAAATCCCCGGGCGGGGAAGAGGGCCGACGCCGGGCTGGGTCCACAACCTTCGTGCGCATTCGGAGGCGACCGTCCAGGTGGGACGTGAGGTGCGCCGCGTCCGCGCACGAGAGCCACGGGGCGAGAACTACGAGCGCCTCTGGACGATGGTGGTGGCCGCCTATCCGGGCTACGCGGCGTGCCTCGACTGGGTGCAGCACCCCATTCCCCTGGTGGTGCTGGTGCCCGCCTAGCCCTCCTCGATCCCTTCGAAGAGGGACGACTCGCGCAATCCGGCGGCGATGCCGCGATTTGGCCAGCGGGTCAGCACGAAGCTTTCCGGGGTGAGGATGCGGGACGCGAGGTCGTCGGGCATCTCGAGCAGCCAGCCGAAGTCCTGGGCCTGGGTGCGGTGGCACGCCATCGCGGCCCGCTTGAGGGACGACCAGGCGCTCACGTCGACCAGTGCTGTGATCTCCGCCTCCGGCACGCCGAACGACTCCTCCTCGGCAGTCTCCGGCGCCGCTTCCTCAGGATCGGGAGCGACATCGGCCTCAGCGTCGAAATCCCACGGCAGCTTGAGGCCGCGCTCCTTCATCTCGGCCATGACCGCGGTCCATCGGTCCCGGTTGAACGCGATCTCGTAGAACTTGCCAACCGCATAGGCGGGCCCCGCGGAGGTGAAGCGGGACGAGTCGGCGGCGGCCTGCATGGCAGCCACCCCGATGCGGTGGGCGTTGATGTGATCGGGGTGGCCGTAGTTGCCGTTGGCGTCGTAGGTGACCATCACCGCCGGCTGGGCCGCCCGCACCACCGCCACCAGCCGCCCGGTCGCCTCCTCGAGATCGGCCTGCCAGAAGCATTCGGGGTTCGCGTTCGACTCGGAACCCATCATCCCGCTGTCGCGGTAGCCAAGCCGATGGAGATGCAGCTCGCCGGGGCCATGCGACGACAGCGCGGCCAAGGAGCAGTCGAGCTCGGCGGCGCGGATCTCGCGCATCCGGGGGCGTGCCTCATCAGGGTCGAGCGCGGGATCGTGGACCTCCCCCTCCTCGCCGCCGGTGCACACCACCAGGTCGACCCGGCGCCCCTCGGCGATGGAGCGAGCAATGAGGCCGCCGGTGGCGAAGCACTCGTCGTCGGGGTGGGCGTGGACGAGCAGGAGGCCGGATGTCCGCGCCTTAGGCGACATGTCGCCTGCTTGCGAGGCCGGCCTGCCCGAGTGCCTCCCATGCGTCGCGATAGCCGAGCTCGACCATCCGACCCACCCGGGCGAACTGCCAGGCCATGGTGAGCCCCAGCCGCGGCCGGATCAGCAGGTCTGGCGCCTCCGCGTGCACCGGGTCCGCCCAGCGGGTCGTCAACAGGGCGAGGTAGCGGCGGGCGTTGAGCGCGTCGGCCGGGCCACCGGTCCCAAGCCGCCCGCCCACGCGGCGGAGGACGGCGGCGATCGGCGGCGACGCGAGCAGGCCCGGCTTGGGGATGTCGATCCAGACGCCGATCACCGGCTTCTCCGAGAGGCTGCGCGCGAGACTGACCGGCACCGCCTCCCACGGGCCGGCGTCACACCAGACGCCGCCATCCGCAGCGGTGGGCGGGAAGAAGAGCGGCACGGCGATGCTGCGCTCAAGGGCGTCGAGCAGCCTCCCCGTGGTGATGGCCGCGGGCCGCCCGGCGACCAGGTCGAAGGCGGAGACGGCCAGCGGGTGAGGCAGCTCCTCGATCAACGGGTCGCCGAGGATGGCTGCCATCCGCTCCAGCAACGGCCGTGGGTCGAAGAGCGCGAGGTGCGCGCGACGTCCCACGAGGCGCATCACCGAGATCTCGCCGGCCAGGCGCTCCATCTCGCGAGGCGTCACCCCGGCGGCGATCCCCGCCCCGACGATCGCACCCATGCTGGTGCCCACCACCAGGCCCGGGTGGAGACCCACATCATCGAGGGCCCGAGCGACGCCGATGTGCGCCCAGCCACGACCGCCACCGCCACCCAGCGCGAGCGTGAATCCGGACCGCAGCGCCTTGCTCACTGGCCGCGGTGCTCCTCGCACTCGCACAGCTCGCGGAGCTTGGTATAGGTGAAGAGACCGGTGTCATGGCCGTCGGCCCAGATCGGCGCCAGGGCGTATCGGCCGATCCATTTCACCCGCTCCATGGTCGTCTGCTCCTCGGTGAAGACCATGTCCAGGGTCACGATGCCGGGCATGTTCCCCTCGCCCGAGCAGAGCGCGCAGGGGCAGGCGCGCCGCAGCGCCGCCCAGCCCCACTCCCCGAGGTGGCCGTCATCCCAACGGATCCGCATCAGGCGGGCCGTGTCGTCCAGCTCGACCGCGATGGGGTTGACGATCGGCTGCATCACGGCACCCAGGTCTGGAGCACGCCCAGCCACTCGGCGCCGAACGAGGCGCCGTTGCTGGTGAGCGGAAGCGGTGCCTTGCCGTTGACCAGGTCCCAGACGTAGAGGTCCTGCCGGACCGCGCCCCCGACGAGGCGTCCCAGGGTGAAGACCATCTCGTTGCTCGTGCCGGCCCAGCGGATGTGGCTGACCAGGCCGGTGACCTGGACCGATGCCTTCACGATGTCGTCCGCGGAAATCAGTGTGAGGGTGGTGGTGCCCGATGCCTCGCTCACGTCGACCCGGTGCCGCTGGTCCGGCGAATAGAGGATGGGCTGGCGCTCGACCTGGGTGAACGAGCCGTCGGCCGGGTCGACGCGGTAGGTGGCCGGCGCGCCCAGGATCCAGGCCACGACGTAGCCGTCGAAGGTGACGTACAGGCGCACGATGCCGCCGTTGTCGGCGAACTGGGCCTCCTTCAGGGCGGGGTCTGCGATGATCTCCGGGTGGGGGTAGGTGACGGTGGTCAGGACCTCGGTCTTCCCGGTCGCGAATTCGATGCTCAGAACCGCGGCGCGGTCGTTGGCCCCGTCTCGCGTGATGCGCAACCCGTACAGCAGGGTCGAGTCGTCCGCGAAGGCGAGCGCGTCCACCGGATCGGCCAGGGTCCGCGGATCCACGCCTGACTCGATCGCCACGGCCCGCCCGCCGATGATCACTGCGCCGACCCGCCCATCGGGAGCCCACGCATAGTCCGCCACCCCGCTCGCGTCGTCCACGATCACCGCCGGGTCCGCGGTCGTGGAGAAGTCGCGGCGCAAGAGGCGGATGGGCGAGGAGGCGGTCGCGCGGCCGAGGTGAATCATGTCGAGCGGGCCGAAGGCGGGCGGCGGGGTGGCCGTGGGCGCCACCGAGGCGCTGGTGCCTGGCGAAGGGACCGGGGACTGGCTGACGCTCGCCTCGACCGATGCGGAGGCTTCCACCGAGGGCGAAGGGCTGGGCAGGCCGGCGACGCCCTCGGGGCCGATGAAGATGAGCGCCAGCAGGACGACCACGATCCCGGACAGGGCCAGGAGCAGGCCGATCAGCCAGGGGACTGCCTGCTCGGCGGTCGTCGGACGGCGCCGGTCCCCGTCGCGGCGCGGGTCCCAATCGTCTCCACCGCCGCCGAGGGACGTGGTCGGCGCCCCGGCCTCGGTCTCGAGGCTGGGCAGCTCCCGCTCGGGCTCCGGCTCCTCGGCTGGTGGTGGCTCCGGCTCGGGCTCGGGCTCGGGCTCCGGCTCTGGTTCGGGCTCGTACGGAGGTTCGGGCTCCGGCTCGGGCACGTAGCGCGACGGCTCGTAGGGCCAATAGCGCGGCGATGGCCGCGGCTCGGGCTCTGCGGGGGGCGGCGGCTCCTCGATCGGCTCGGGCTCTGGCTCCGGCTCTGGCTCGGGCTCGACCGGCTCGGGCTCTGTGGGGGCTGGCTCGGGCTCGATCGGAACCTGCTCGACGGGCTCCTGCCACCGCGGACGCCACGGCTCCGGGGGCTCCTGCTCAGGCTCGCGAGGCTCGCGCGGGAGGTCGCGCTCCGGCCAGCGCGGCCCTTCGTCGAAGCCGCTCATCCGCGGCCTCTCCAGCCGGTCACCACTCGCACGACCTGATCATACCGAAGGCCCACCACCACGATCCCGAGCACGACCAGCGCCGTGCCGATCACCAGCCGCGCGTCAAGGACCTCCTTCAGGAAGACGACCCCAAGGGTGACTCCCACCACCGGGAAGAGGTACGTGACCATGCTGGCCACCGTGGCGTCGAGGTGTGCGATCAGGAAGTAGAGGAGGACGAACGCCAGGAACGAGCCGAGGAGGCCGAGCCACAGGATGGCGACGATGCTGTCGAGCTGCGTCGGGAGTGCGGGGTCCGCACCGGTCACCAGCGTGAAGATCCAGATGTAGACCGCCCCGAAGGTGAGGTTGCCGGCCGCCACCACGTTCCGCGGCGTACCGTGCACCATCGCCTTCGAGACGGAGGCCCCGCCGGCATACGAGATGGCCGCCACGGTGACCGCGCCAACGCCGATGAGTGCCAGCGGGTCGCCGCGCAGTGCGAACTCGCGCGAGGCGAGGAGGGCGGCGCCGGCGAAGCCGGTGACCAGGCCCAGGGTGCGGACGAGGGTCACCGACTCGGTGCGAAGGATCACGCCCGCCAGGATCAGGCTGAAGATGGGCGTCAGTGAGTTGAGGACGGCGGCGGTGCCCGAGTCGATGTACTGCTCACCCCACGTGATCAGGAAGAAGGGGAGGGCGGTCGCGATCATCCCGAGCGCGGCCATCGGCATGAGCTCGCGGAACGTGCGCGGGACCTTCTCGCCGGTGAGCCGGACGTACAGCAGCATCGCCAGAGCGCCAAGGCTGACCCGGTAGGCCACCAGCGTGGCGGGGTCCATCTCCTCCACCCCGATCTTGATCCACATGAAGGAGGAGCCCCAGATGAGCCCGAGTAAGATGAAGGCAGCCGGAACCAGCCAGGGTCGTTGGGCCATCGGCGAAGGGTAGCGGGAAGGAAGGACCGATGCCGACGCATCGCGTGGCCGCCTGCCAGATCGATCCCAAGCTCGGCGAGGTCGAGGCGAACCTCGATCGGATCGGGCGCGCGGTGGCGGAAGCTGCTTCCGCCGGTGCGGTCCTGGCGGTTCTCCCCGAGGCAGCCGTCACCGGCTACACCTTCGGCTCACTCGAGGAAGCGCGACCGGTGGCGCGACGCGCCGGGGCAGTCGCTCACGACGTCCTCGCCGGGCTCGCCGAGGTGCATCGCATGACGGTCATCTGCGGCACGCTCGAGGCACAGGGCGACGAGGTCTTCAACGCAGCGCTGGTCGCCACCCCCGACGGGCGGCGCTACACCTATCGCAAGATGCACCTCCCCTACCTGGGAGTCGATCGCTTCGCGACGCCCGGGCCTGATGCGCCGAGCGTCTTCGACGCGAGCGGCATCCGCATCGGCGTGCTGATCTGCTACGACCTGCGCTTCCCGGAGGCGGCCCGCATGTGCGCGCTCGACGGCGCCGACCTGATCGCACTGCCCACCAACTGGCCGGTCGGCGTGGACTTCCATCCCGGCATCTTCGCCCCGTCGCGCGCGGCGGAGAACCACTGCTACCTGCTGGCCTGCGACCGGGTGGGGACCGAGCGCGGGACGACCTTCATCGGCCGATCGGTGCTGATCGACTACGACGGGCACCAGCTCGCGGCAGCGAGCGACACCGAGGAGGAGCTGCTGGTCGGCGACATCGATCCCGAGGCGGCGCGGCGGACGCACGTGCGGCGGCGTCCCGGCGAGCACGAGTGGGACACGATGGCCGATCGGCGGCCCGGGCTCTATCGGCGCCTGCTGGCTCCCGCGGTCGACCGCGAGCAATCGTCGACGGCGAATCTCTATTCCCACGACGTGGAGTGACGCGCCAGTCCGAGTCGTCAGTCGGAGGCGGCCCACATGACGAAGCCGACCACGAAGACGCCGGACACCAGGCCGATGAAGGCTGCGGTTCCCTCCGGACCTGAGCCCAGGCGGGTGGGCGCGATGATGTTGATCACGGGCAGCCCGACGATCATGTAGAGGAGCCAGCCGACGCTGAGGACGGCGGCGATGATCGCCTTGGTTCGTCGGGTTACGGTCACGTCGCGCATCGTAGCAAACGGCGCTATGGGCCAGGGCTGGCAGTAACCACTCGGTAACGAGTCGTGCCCGATGCTGCGAGCCATGAATGGTGGCGGCGTCGTCGAACGATTCGGTCGCGAGGTCCGAGCAGCGCGCCGCGCGGCGGGGCTCACGCAATTCGAGCTCGCCACACGTTCAGGGATGAGCCAGCCAGTTGTCAGCAGAATCGAGCGCGGCGCGTGCGCACCGGATCTTGGTGCCATGGATCGACTTGCGCGAGCAGTGGGCCACCAGCTCTCAGTTCGTATGTATCCGGCAGACGGAATTCGGCTCCGCGACTCGGGCCAACTGGCGTTGGCGGCGCTCATACGAGGGGCGGCGCATGCATCCTGGCGCGTCTCTCTCGAGGTGCCTGTCGCGTCCCCACCAGATCGTCGCGCGGCCGACATGGTCCTGGCCAATGCGACCGGCGTCCTGCTGGTCGAGATCGAGCGAGGCCTCCGTGACTTTCAGGCGCAGCTGAGGGCGGCTCAGTTAAAGCGCCTCGCCCTCGCCGGGCGCCTCGGGCGGAAAGTGTCGCTCGTAATAGCGGTCCCCGACTCCGCGGCCGCACGGCATGCGCTCGCGCCTCATGCGGCGATCCTCAACACTGCAATGCAGGTGACTCCTCGTGTGGCATGGGCATCGATCCGGTCAGGTGCCTCGATCGACGGGGATGCGCTGCTCTGGGTCCGGCAGCCTTACCCTCGCTTCGGCAATTCGCCCCAGGAATGAAATCACACCCATCGGGGCCGTCGTGTGTGGCCCTAGTCTCGGGGAGACTGAGGCGTCACCGGAGGGCGCCTTCCGGTGAGATCCTATGCGCCGGGCGAATAGGGACGCCTGGCGGGGCTAGTCCTCGCCCGTGCCGGATTGCTGTCGGATCGAGGAGACGATCCCCTCATCGGCGAGGGTGGTCACGTCACCCAGCGGCCGCTTCTCGGCGATGTCACGCAGCAGACGCCGCATGATCTTGCCCGAGCGGGTCTTGGGCAGGTCCGGCGTGAACATGATCTGCTTGGGCCGCGCCAGCTTCCCGATCACGGCGCTGACGTGCTCCCGCAGCTCGGTGGCCAGCTCCTCCGACGCGTCGTGCCCGGAGCGAAGAATCACGTAGCAGAAGATCGCCTGGCCGGTCACCGGGTCGCTGCGGCCGACCACGGCGGCCTCGGCCACGGCGGGATGCGAGACGAGGGCCGACTCCACCTCGGTGGTGGAGATGCGGTGGCCGGAGATGTTCATCACGTCGTCGACCCGGCCGAGGAGCCAGTAGTAGCCCTCTTCGTCGCGCTTGCAGCCGTCGCCGGCGAAGTATCGGCCCGGATAGCGCGACCAGTAGGTCTCCACGTACCGGTCGTGGTCGCCGTAGATGCCGCGCAGCATCGCCGGCCATGGGCGCTCGAGGACCAGGTACCCGCCGCCGCCCAGCGGCACGGTGTTGCCGGCCTCGTCGACGACATCGGCCTTAATGCCCGGGAACGGGAAGGTGGCGCTGCCGGGCTTGGTGACGGTGATCCCGGGGAGTGGCGTGATCAGGATCATGCCGGTCTCGGTCTGCCACCAGGTGTCGACCACCGGGCAGCGCTCGCCCCCGATGTACTTCCAGTACCAGGCCCACGCCTCGGGGTTGATCGGCTCACCCACCGAACCCAGGAGGCGCAGCGACGAGAGGTCGTCCCCCGCGAAGACATCGTGCCCATACTTCATCAGCGCGCGGATGGCGGTGGGGGCGGTGTACAGGATGGTGGCGTGGTAGCGGGCGGCGACCTGGGCCCATCGGTCCTTCTCCGGGAAGTCGATGGCGCCCTCGTAGATGATCCCGGTCGTCGCGTTCGCCAGCGGCCCGTAGACGATGTAGCTGTGGCCGGTGACCCAGCCGATGTCGGCCATGCACCAGTACACGTCATCCGCCTTGATGTCGAATATGAGCCGATGGGTGGCCGCGGTCCCGACCAGGTAGCCCGCGGTGGTGTGCATGATCCCCTTCGGCTTGGCGGTGGTGCCGGAGGTGTAGAGCAGGTAGAGGAGGTCCTCGGAGTCCATCGGCTCGGGGGTTGCGGTGGTCGGCTGCTCGGCGGTCAGCTCGTGCCACCAGTGGTCGCGGCCCTCCGTCCATTCCACGGCGTCGCCGGTGCGCTTGACCACGACACAGTGCTGGACCGATGGACTGCGCCCCATGGCATCGTCCGCGCTCGCCTTCAGTGGCACGGTCGCGCCCTTGCGGTAGCCGCCGTCGGCGGTGATGACGACCGTGCACTGCGCGTCGTCGATGCGGCCGGCGAGCGCGTCCGCGGAGAAGCCCCCGAAGACGACTGAGTGCGGCGCGCCGATCCGTGCGCAGGCGAGCATCGCTACCGGGAGCTCGGGGATCATCGGCATGTAGATGGCGACCCGGTCGCCCTTCTTCACGCCGAGGTCTCTCAGGGCGTTGGCGAGCTGGCAGGTCTCGTCGAGCAGATCCTTGTAGGTGATCGTGCGACGGTCGCCGGGCTCGCCCTCCCAGTAGTAGGCGACCTTGTCGCCGAGCCCGTTGGCGACGTGGCGGTCGAGGCAGTTGACGCTGATGTTGAGCTTGCCGCCGACGAACCACTTCGCATACGGGAGCTGCCAGTCGAGGAGCTCCGTCCAGGGCTCCATCCAGTCGATCCGCTCCGCCTCCTGCGTCCAGAAGTCTTTGAACCCTTCTTCCGTCGCGGTGCGGGTGTAGATCTCCGGGTCGTTGGCGGTGGCTGCCTTGATGAAGGCGGGCGGCGGCGGGAAGGTGCGCTCCTCCATCAGCAGGTTCTCGATGGTCGCGTGCTCGGCGGCGGGCTCGAGGTGGTCGAGGGGCTCGTTCTGGTCGTCGGCCATGCGCGCGATTCTAGCCCCGCCGCGCGGCGCGGACGAAGAGGATGCCGTCTTCGTTGAGGGGCTCGCCCCTGCGGATGCTGCGCCAGATCTGTCTCGACGGCGCCGGCAAGGCGCGCGCGATGAGCTGCTCGAACGGTACGAGGCGCGCCCTCGTTGTCCTCGTGTCCGGGACTGCGATGACCAGCCGTATGGGCTGCCCCTCACGGGCCGCGAGTGCATCGCGCTTGAGCTGCGCCGATCGGAGCTGGGCCTGGAAGTCCACGAGCGCGCGCTCGACCTCAACGTGGATGACTTCCTGCGCGCCGATCAGCAGCAGGTCGGCCGCGCGGGCGTCTCCGGGCGCGATCGGCACCTCGAGGCGTGCACGCCAGCCTGGGTGCGCTTCGGCGGTGATCGCCTGCGCCAGCGCCAGCTGTTCGGAGTCTCGCAATCGGACCGTCGCCACCGGGTGGAGCCGCCAGCCCAGCTCGTGTCCGCACGCCGCCGCCAGCCGGCATCGGGCTTCGAGGGAGAGATTGCCCCTTCCGGTCTCCGCCCAGCTCGCCAGCTGCTGGCTTACGCCGGCGAGTCGGGCAAGGCGTGCCTGGGACAGCCCGGCAGCCATTCTGGCAAGCCGCAGCTCGCGCCCGAAGAGCGTTGCCAGGTAGATCGCGCGACCGCGGCCCTTCGACGTCGGCCTTGGCCGGAAGCTGTCCACGCTGCGATGCTGCCCGACCGACCTTATCGAGACCGTATCGGTGGCTTACCAAGCCCATTGGTAGAACCGCACGCGAAGCAGGCCGTAACCCGGGCCAAGCGCAGGCCCACCAACGACATTGGTAGGAACGCGCGCACAAGGGCCGATTCGGCCCGATTCACGCGCCCCCGTCGAGTTGTACCAATGCCATTGGTACGTTGGGTCTCGTCCAGCCCCCTAGCCGGTGCTCGTGCCTTCCGCCGGCCGCTCCGGCACCAGCGCGACCAGGGCGGCGGCACCAAGGTACGAGGCGGCCATGACGACGAAGGCCACCGGATATCCCCACGACGCAGCCACGTTCCCGATCACGAAGGCCCAGACCGCCCCGATCCCGAACGCGAAGGTGAAGTACACGCTGAACGCGACGTCGCGGGTGGGGCCGGAGGCGCGGTCCGCGAGGAATGCCTGCAGGACCGGCGACTCCGAGAAGACGGCGGTGCCGAACGGCAGCAGCAGCGGCACCAGGAGCAGCAGGTTGGAGCCGGCGGCGAGGAACGCCAGCACCCCGAACGCGGAGAGGACGTAGTAGACGATCAGGGTTCGACGCCGGCCGAAGTGGTCGGAGAGCCAGCCGGCGAGGAGCGGCCCGACCACCGCGCCGATCAGCAGCAGCGCGTAGAGGATCGCGGTCGTCCGTTCGGAGATCCCCAGCGGCCCGCGAAGGTAGAGGAGCATGAACGGCGCCACGATGTCGAGGCCGCGCCCGCCCGCGGCGATCAGCGACGCGCCCAGGATCAGCCGCAGGTCGCGACGCCGGAGCACGGATCCGATCTGACCACGCACCGAGCCCGACTGGCGCGCGGCGACCCGGTAGGCGGCGCCGTCCTCGCGGACCCGCCACAGGATCAGGGTGCCGGTGAGGAGCGCCGGGATGCCGAACAAGGCCAGCGTCGCCTGCCAGCCGACGGCACCGATCAGAGCCAACCCAATGAACGGCACCAGCACCGTCCCCACGTTGCCGCCGCTGATGTGGGCGCTGATCGCCCAGCCGCGCCGCTCCGCCGGATAGAGGTCGGAGAGGAGCGCATTGCCGACCGGGTGCTGCGGGCTCGAGCCGATCCGCGCCGCAGAGATCGCGGCGAGCAGCTGCCCCACGGAATGCGTCAACCCGGAGAACAGCAGCCCCGCCCCGAACAGCAGCTGTCCCCCGCCCAGGAGCACGGGGCGAGCCACCCATCGGGTCAGGAAGCCGTAGAAGAGCTGCATCGTGCCGCCGACGGCGGTGGTGACGGCAATGAAGAGGCCGATGTCGCGCGGGTTGAGCGCGAACTGGACGATCACGATCGGGTAGATGAGGGGCATCAACGCCGACTGGGCGTGGATCACGGCGTGGGACAGGGCGAGGAGCGCCAGGGTCAGGCGCGGGCGTGGCGGATCGGTCAAACCGGCACCGGGGTTGCTGGCGGCAGGTCCACGCGGCCCTTCCCGCGCACGACCAACTGCCAGGCGACGAGGCCGATGAAGAGGAGTGAAGCGGCCGCTCCCACCAGGAAGCCGGCGGGTGGTCCCCAGGCCTGCGCGACCGTCCCGGCAAAGAGCCCACCGATGGGGGTCGAGCCGGCGAAGACGGTGACGTACAGCGCCATCACCCGGCCGCGCAGGGCGTTGGGAACGCTGCGCTGCACCGTGATGTTGATGGTGTTGATCATCAGCATCGAGGAGAGCCCCACGATCACGATCACCGGGAAGGCGGTGAGCGGCGTGCGCGACAGTCCGAGCCCGGCCTCGAAGATGGCGAACGAGATCCCTCCACCCAGGATCATCCCCACCAGGGGTCTCCGCGAGCCGATGAAGGCGAGCGCCAGCGAGCCGATGAGCGCGCCGAGGCCCATCGCGGCGAAGAGGGCGCCGAAGCCGTCAGCATCGAGCTGGAGGGTGAATCGGGCGAAGAGCGGCAGGAGTGTCTGGAAGTTCATCCCGAACATCCCGATCCCGCCGAGCAGGACGAGGGGCCACAGCA
>Ga0214472_10003171_pt1 | contig 17462 bp, 17 predicted proteins | sample RVTome_6_FD_207662 | JGI IMG/M metagenome (GOLD analysis project Ga0214472, IMG submission 207662) | Soil microbial communities from uranium-contaminated site in the Upper Colorado River Basin, Wyoming, United States - RVT140D175 | ecosystem: Environmental > Terrestrial > Soil > Contaminated >... | reverse complement strand
GCTCGGAAGCATCCTCCGCCACCCCCGGCTGCGCACCGAACTTGGCGAGCACCGGCATGCGCGCGGTCAAGGAAGCGCACAAGGCGTCGATGGTCTGGATACGCAGCCGCGGCGCGAGCTCGGGAGACACCTTCTCCAGCACCCGCTTGCGCATCTCGGCCGCCGCCTTCTTGGTGAAGGTGATGGCGACGATCTCCTCGGGCTGCTGCACGGTGTCGAGCAACATCAGGAAGCGGTCCACCAGCAGCGTCGTCTTGCCCGAGCCCGCCGGCGCCTGGACGATGAACGAGCGCGCGACATCGAGCGCCTGCTCGCGCTCGTTCTGGTCGGCGACGCGCGGGCGTTCAGCCATCGCCTTCCTCCTCGCTCTCGGCGCCGAGCACGTCGATGCGCTCGTAGACGCGGCACAGCGGCTGCAAGTCGCAGGAGCGGCATGTCGCGAGGAGTTTTTTCGGGTCGACGCGCGCATCACCCGCGGCAAAGCCCGCGCCAAGCGCGTCGAGCTCCTTCTTCCAGCGCTCGAGCAGCGCGTTCCAGTCCTTCGCCGGCTTCACGTTCGGGATGAGGTCCTTCTGCTCGGCGAAGCCCATGTACTTCATCTCGCCCGCCTGCACCCTGGCGAAGGCGACCACGGCGATGTTCTCCCCGGCGTTCAGCGCATAGAGCGGCAGCTGCGGATCCTCGGGGCGCTCGCCGAGCCACTCGATCGGCGAGGAGCGGCCGCTCTTGTAGTCGATGAGCGCGTGGCGGCCGCCCTCGAGCTCGTCCATGCGGTCGATGCGGCCGTTCAATTGCAGGCCGGCGACGGCGAGCTTGCGCTGTTGCTCCATCGCGACGACGCGAAAGGCCGGGCGCGCGCGCTCGACCTCCAGCCATTCGCGCGCGAGTCTTGCGAGGCGCTTGCGCTCGAGCGCGGCGAAGGGCTCTTCGAGCTCGGCTTGCGCGAGCGCGGCGGCGGCGGCTCGCGCGATCGCGGCGGTGCAGTCTTCCTCGAGCGCGCGGCTGTCCTTGAGCTCCTTCCAGAGCGCGCTCATCAGCGCGTGCAGCGCCAGCCCGCGCGCCCGTGCGTCCGGCCCCTCGGCCGGCTCCTCGAGCGCCTCGGCCGCGAGCCGGTGGCGCGCGAAGGCGCGAAACGGGCAGGCGGCCTGGTCGGCGAGGATGCGCGTGCCGCCCCTCGGGGTCCGGGTGGCGAGCGCGGGCGCGCTCCCGTCGGGCACGGCTTCGAGGCGCCGCGCGGCGAACACGAGGTCGCGGTATTTCGCATGGCGCTGGTCCTCCGCGGCCTCGGAGGAGGTGACCGGGAGCGCGGCGATGAGCGGCGAGGCGATGAGCGCGCGGTCCTGCTCGTGCGCCGGGTGCGACACGATCACCTCGGGCGCGGCGCCGAGCCAGCCCTCGGTGATGCGCTTCGCGCGCGCGAGGCTCGCCTCGGGCGAGGCTTCGGCGATGCCCGCCTTCTTTTGCAGCGCGGGCGGCAGGAACGCATTGGGCTTGGGGTGCAGCGGCCAGGCCTCGTCGCTGAGCCCGCTCACCCAGAGCGCGTCGAACTCGAGCGCCTCGGACTCGAACACGCCGAGCACCTGGATCGGAGTGTCGGGCGACTCGGGCTGAAAGAGCGTCTCGGCGCACAGGCGCCGCAGCTGCGCGAGCGCCTGCGCCGCGCCCATCCGCGGCGCGACGCGCCCGAGCTTCGCGAACTCGGCGAGCGTCTCGTTGAATTTCGCCCGGGTCTGGAACTCGGCCGAGTCGAGCGCGCGCTCGCCCGGAAAGCCGACCGCCTCGAGCACCGCGCTGAAGTGCCGCCCCCAGTCGTGCGGCGAGCGCTCGCCGGCGGGCGCTTCGCGAACGAGCGCGAAGAGCGCTTCGAGCCGCCGGCGAAGCACCGGGCAGCCTTCGGCGAGGCCGACGAGCTTGCCGAGCGTGAGGCGCGCGGGCGCGCGCTGGCGCAGCGCCGCGTCGAGCAGCGCGCGCTGCGCCAGCTCCGCTGCGGCGGCGGCGATGAAAGGCGAGCGCACGAGCCTGGATGCCTGCTCGAAGGGCACCTCGCCCGCGGCGAGCTCGAGGATCGAAAGCGCCGCGCGCGCGAGCGGGTAGTCGTCGAGCGGCGCGCCGAGCGAGACGTTGAAGGGCAGCGGCCGTCGCTTCGCGCCCGGCAGGTTGAACCCCGGATGCAGGACGCGCGAGAAGACGCGCAGCACCTCGCGGCGGCGCAGCTCGAGCTCGGGCACCACGACGCCGATGCGTACGCGCGGCGCCGCGGCCTCGGTGGAGGCGCCGGCGCCGGATTCCGCCGGCGCGGCCGCGAGCTTCGCGCGCGCCCAGTTGGCCGCCGCTTCCAGCTCCTCCCGCGCGGAAAGAAACACGCGCCGGCTCGCCTTCGCCTCGCGCAGCGCCGGCGCGCAGCCGCGCACTTCGACGTCGGCCCCGGGGCAGGCATCGAGCAAGGCCTGCTCCTGCGGGCTCAGCACGTCGAAGGCGTAGGCGACGAGGAGCCTGGGCTTTCGCAGCGCGGATTCGGGCAGCAGCCGCGCGACGACGTCGGGCAGGCGCGCGCCATCGGTGTGGCCCTCGCGCTCGCAGCGCCGCGCGTAATCGCGCGACCACTCGACGAAGGCTTTCGCATCGTCGTTGCCGGGAACGCCCGCGAGCGCGCTGGCGATGCGCCAGCGGTGCGCAAGCGCCCAGGCGCGGCGGCAATCGGCCGCGGCCTGCGGCACGGCGAGGAGCGCCTCGCCCCAGCGGCTTTCCCTGATCGCCGTCTCCCACAGCGCCTGTTCCTGCGCCGGCGTGAGAAGAAGCGGCAGCGCGGCGGCTAGCTCGGAGTAGAGCGCGTCCTCGTAGAGCCGCTCGACGTAGGCGCTGAAAGGCAGGATGTCGGGCGCTTCCCACACGCGCAGGCCCCTGGCGATCTGCAGATCGTCCAGCTCGAGCGTGAGCGCCTGCGCGAGGCGCCGGTTCGGGGTGAGCACCGTGACGCCCGCGGCGTGGCCCTGCGCGAGCCGCTCGAGCAGCTCGTTCTTCGGCATTGGCGCGCCCGGCATGGGCAAGCATAATAGAGCAGCCGCGGCTCGCCCGATGAGCCCCTGGAACGCCCGAGAAGGCCGGCCCCGGCGCAAGCGCAACGCGAACTCCCGCCTCGAGCGCGAACATGGACACGATCGACGCCCTCGCCCTCGCCCGCATCCAGTTCGGGCTGAACATCGCGTTCCACATCCTGTTTCCCGCGATCACCATCGCGCTGGCGTGGATCCTGGTGTACTTGCGCGTCATGGTGGCGCGCACGGGCGAGGCCGCGTGGCTCGCGACCTACAGGCTGTGGGTGAAGATCTTCGCGCTCAGCTTCGCCATGGGCGTGGTCTCGGGCATCACCATGAGCTTCCAGTTCGGCACCAACTGGCCCGGCTTCATGAACAGCGTCGGCAACGTCGCCGGGCCGCTGCTCGCCTACGAGGTGCTGACGGCGTTCTTCCTGGAAGCGACCTTCCTCGGGGTGATGCTCTTCGGCATGAACCGCGTGCCGGGCTGGCTGCACCTCGCTTCGGCGGTGCTCGTCGCCCTGGGCACCTCCCTTTCGGCGTTCTGGATCCTCGCGCTCAACTCCTGGATGCAGACCCCGGCCGGCCAGGTCTACGACGGCGCGACGCTGATCGCGGGCGACTGGTGGCAGATCCTCTTCAACCCGTCGTTTCGCTACCGCTTCACGCACATGATGCTCGCCTCGGGGCTCACCGCGGCGTTCGTGGTGGCGGGCCTTTCCGCGTGGCGGCTGCTGAACGAAGCCTCCGACATCGGCGCGCGGCGCACGCTGCGCGTGGGCATCGTCATCGCCGCGGTGCTTGCGCCGCTGCAGATCTTCGTCGGCGACCTGCACGGCCTGAACACGCTCGAGCACCAGCCCGCCAAGATCGCCGCCATCGAGGCGATCTGGAAAACCGGCAAGGGCGTGCCGCTGGTGCTCTTCGCGCTGCCCAACGCGACAACGCAGACCAACGACTACGCGATCGAGGTGCCCAAGCTCGCGAGCCTCGTGCTCAAGCACGACGCCGAGGCCGAGCTGCAAGGCATCGACGCGTTCGCGCCGGACGCCCCGCCCGTGGCGCCGGTGTTCTTCGCCTTCCGCATCATGGTTGGCATGGGATTAGCGATGCTCGCGCTCGCATGGTTCGGGCTGTGGGCGACGCGCCGCGGCGCGCTGCCCGCGCGGCCGGTGCTCTGGGCGTACGCCGGGTTCACCTTCGCCGGCTGGATCGCGACCGTGGCCGGCTGGATCGTCACCGAGGTCGGGCGCCAGCCCTGGCTCGTCACCGGCGTGCTGCGCACCGCCGAGGCCGCCGGCCCGGTGAGGGAAGCCGCGCTCGGCGCGAGCCTCACGGCGTACATCCTGACCTACGCCCTGATGCTGCTCGCCTACATCGTGGTGCTCACCCACATGGCGGGCGCCGGCAGCGAAGGGGCGCAAGGCCCGGCGAGGGCCCTGGCAATGCAGGCCGCGACATGAGCATCGATCTCCCGGTCATCTTCACCGTGCTGATGGGCGTGGCGGTGCTCGCCTACGTCTTGCTCGACGGCTACGACCTCGGCGTGGGCATGCTGATGCCGGCGGCTGACGCCGGGGAGCAGGACGTGATGGTCGCCTCGATCGGCCCGTTCTGGGACGCGAACGAGACCTGGCTTGTGCTCGGCATCGGCCTTCTGCTGGTCGCCTTTCCGCTCGCGCACGGCGTGATCCTCGGCGCGCTCTACCTGCCGGTGGTGGTGATGCTGGTGGGCCTGATGCTGCGCGGGGTGGCGTTCGAGTTCCGCATCAAGGCGCTCGGCTGGCATCGCGAGCTGTGGAACTGGCTGTTCTGGTTCGGCTCGTTCCTCGCCTCGCTCGCGCAGGGCTTCATGCTCGGCCTGTACATCACCGGCTTCGAGATCGACTTCGCGCACCTCGCCTTCGGCCTGCTGGTGGCGGGCGGCGTGTGCGGCGGCTACGTGCTGCTCGGCGCGACCTGGCTCGTGCTGCGCACCGAGGGGCACCTGCAGCAGCTCGCGCTCGGCTGGGCGCGCTGGGGGCTGTGGTGGGTGGCATTCGGCGTCGCACTGGTGAGCCTCGCGACGCCAGCGGTGAGCGAGACGGTGCGCGACAAGTGGTTCGATTTCCCGCGCACGCTCGCCGTGATGCTGCTGCCCGCGGCGAGCGCCGCGGCCTGGATCTGGGTGTGGCGTGCCACGGGGCGGCTCAAGCGCGGCGAGCGCGCCCCCGAGTGGGCGCCGTTCGCCGGGGCGGTGGCGATCTTCGTGTGCGCCTTTGCCGGGCTCGCCTACAGCCTGTTCCCGTACCTCGTGATCGACACGCTTACCATCTGGGAGGCGGCGGCGCACCCGAGCGCGCTCAAGGCGGTGCTGTGGGGCGCGGCGATCGTGCTGCCCTTCATCGTCGCCTACACGGTGTTCTCCTACCGCGTGTTCCGCGGCAAGGCGAAGGCCGGGCTCTACGGACATTGAGCGAGGCGGCGGCGAATGCGCCGCACGCTGCGACGGTGTAAGGTCGCCCGGCTGCAGCGCGACCGATGGATTTCACGCACCCTGGAGCCCAAGACATGAAACTGATGCCGAGAAAACCCGTTCCCTCGCTCGAAGTCGACACCCTGGAAGGCAAGCGCTTCAAGCTCTCCGAGCAAAAGCCCGGCGCGTTCACCATGCTGGTCTTCTACCGCGGCCTGCATTGCCCGATCTGCCGCCGCTACACCTCGGAGCTCAACGGCATGATCGACCAGTTCAAGGCGAAGGGTGTCGAGACGCTGATGCTGTCCTCGGACACGAAGGAGCGCGCGCAGGAGGCGAAGGAAAAGTGGGGCCTGCCGAACCTGAACGTCGGCTATGGCCTGTCGATCGAGGACGCGCGCAGGTGGGGCCTTTACGTCTCGAGCGGCCGCGGCAAGACTTCGGCGGGAGTGGAAGAGCCGGCGCTGTTCAACGAGCCGGGCCTGTTCCTCGTCAAGCCCGAGGGCACCCTGTACTGGGGCAACATCTCGACCATGCCGTTTGCGCGGCCGCACTTCAACGAGATCCTCGCCGGCGTGGACTTCGCGGTGTCGAAGAATTACCCGGCGCGCGGCGAAGCCTGAGATGGCGATCAGGCTCTGGGATCTCGCGGGCGCCGAGGAAAACCGGCGCTTCTCGCCGCACTGCTGGCGCGTGAAGATGGCGCTCGCGCACAAGGGGCTCGAGGTCGAGGAGATTCCCTGGCGCTTCACCGAGAAGGAGGCGATCAAGGCCTCCGGCCAGGGCCTGGTGCCGGTGATCGAGGACGGCGGGCGCACGGTGCACGACAGCTGGGCGATCGCGCAGTACCTCGACGAGGCCTACCCCGACCGGCCGATGCTCTTCGGCAGCGAGGAGGCGCGCACGCTCGCCTACTTCTTCAAGCACTGGTGCGAGCGCAATATCCAACCCGCGACGCTGCGCATCATCGTCATGGACATCTTCGGCCACCTGCACGAGAAGGACAAGAAGTACTTCCGCGAATCGCGCGAGAAGCGCTTCGCCAAAACGCTCGAGGAACTCGGCGGCGAGCGCACTGCCGCGCTCAGCGCGCTGCGCGGCGCGCTCGATCCGGTGCGCCCGGTGGTGCTCGAGCAGCCCTTCGTCTCCGGGCGCGGACCCGGGTTCGCCGACTACATCCTGTTCGGCCCGTTCCAGTGGGCGCGCGCGGTCTCGCCGATCCGCCTGCTCGAGCCCGACGACCCGGTGTACGCCTGGCGCGAGCGCATGCTCGAGCTGTTCGGCGCCCTGGCGCGAAACGCGACGGGCTATCCGGTCTGGGCGTAGGCTCGGACGCGGCGGCGAGCAGCGGCGGGCGCATGGCAAAGCCGATCGAAATGAACGAGGCGCTGCTGCGCTCGCTGCCCGACGAGGGGCCGGTGGTGATGGTGAATCTCGTCAGGTTCCGCGACCGCGCCGAATACAAGCGCTACAGCGAACTCACCATGCCGCTCGTCAAGGCGCGCGGCGGCACGGTGCTTTGGGCGGGCGAGGTCGAAGGCGCGGCCTTCGGCGATCCCGAAAAGGACAAGTGGGACTACGTGGTGCTGGTGTACTACCCCTCGCGAGCAGCGTTCCTCGACATGATGAGCTCGGCGGAATACGAGAAGGCGAACGCGCACCGCGAGGCGGCGCTCGAAGAGCACGTGATCCTCGCCGCGACCGAGAGCTATTCGAAGCTCAAGACGGGCTGACCGAAGGCCGGCTGACGCCGGGGGCGCGCTCAGCGCTCGAGCAGGTGCTTCTTGTCCTTGACCTTGGCCCACTGGTCGGCGTCCTCGGGCCCGGGCTTGCGCTCGATGATCGGCTGCCACTGCTGCGCGAGCTCCTTGTTGAGCGCGATGAACTCGCGCTGCGCATCGGGCACGTCGTCCTCGGCGAAGATCGCCTCCACCGGGCACTCGGGCACGCACAGGGTGCAGTCGATGCACTCGTCCGGGTCGATCACCAGCATGTTCGGGCCCTCGCGAAAGCAGTCCACCGGGCACACGTCGACGCAGTCGGTATATTTGCACTTGATGCACGATTCGGTGACGATGTACGCCATGCCCGATTTCCATCACTGCGAAAAAGGTTAATCGAATCCGCAGTTTAGCATGCGCCCAAACAACGCCCTTGGTTTTGAGGCGCTCGCCACCATGTGGTTCGCGCGGTGGTTTGTAAACCCGCGGTCCATTCGCTAGCATTGGGTGTATTCAGCCTGCGGCCCGCCCGATCAGGCGCAAGCCGTCCCCGCCACAACCCGAACGAGGAGCCATGAGCAGTTCCGATATCCATCACGTCACCGATGAAACCTTCGAGCCCGAGGTCCTGAAGGCCGAAGTCCCCGTGCTGGTCGAGTACTGGGCCGAATGGTGCGGCCCGTGCAAGTCGATCGCCCCGATCCTCGACCAAGTAGCCAAGGAATACGACGGCCGACTCAAGATCGCGAAGATCAACGTCGACGATAACCAGTCGGTGCCGGCGAAATTCGGCATTCGTGGCATCCCGACACTGATGCTGTTCAAGAACGGCAACCTCGAGGCGACGCGCGTCGGCGCGCTCTCGAAATCCCAGATGACCGCGTTCCTTGACAGCAATATTTAAACCACATACGCTCTGAGCAAATCCGCGCCGGCGACGGACGGGCGCGGCGGCAGTTTCCCGCGCCAGATCCTGGCGCCCCTTCCAGATCGCGGTACCTCGCACTTCGCGGGTCCTGTTCCGTTTCCGGACCGTCCATGCACCTCTCAGAACTGAAGTCGCTTCACGTCACCGAACTCGTCGACAAAGCGGTCGAAAACCAGATCGACGGCGCCAACCGCATGCGCAAGCAGGACGTCATCTTCGCCCTGCTCAAGAACCAGGCGAAGAAAGGCGAGTCGATCTTCGGCGACGGCACGCTCGAGGTGCTGCCCGACGGCTTCGGCTTCCTGCGCTCGCCCGACACCTCGTATCTCGCGAGCACCGACGACATCTACGTCTCGCCCTCGCAGATCCGGCGCTTCAACCTGCATACCGGCGACACGATCGAGGGCGAGATCCGCACGCCCAAGGACGGCGAGCGCTACTTCGCGCTGGTCAAGGTCGACAAGGTCAACGGCGAGGCGCCGGAGGCCGCGAAGAACAAGATCCTGTTCGAGAACCTCACGCCGCTGCATCCGGACGAGCAGTTCCGCCTGGAGCGCGATATCAAGGCGGAGGAGAACATTACCGGGCGCATCATCGACATCATCGCGCCGGTCGGCAAGGGCCAGCGCGGCCTGATCGTCTCGCCGCCCAAGGCGGGCAAGACCGTCATGCTGCAGCACCTGGCGCACGCGCTGATCAGCAACCAGCCCGAAGCGGTGCTGATCGTGCTGCTGATCGACGAGCGCCCCGAGGAGGTGACCGAGATGAGCCGCACCGTGCGCGGCGAGGTGGTCGCCTCGACCTTCGACGAGCCGGCGAGCCGCCACGTGCAGGTCGCCGAGATGGTCATCGAGAAGGCCAAGCGCCTGGTCGAGCACAAGAGAGACGTCGTGATCCTGCTCGATTCGATCACGCGCCTCGCGCGCGCCTACAACACCGTGGTGCCGGCCTCGGGCAAGGTGCTCACCGGCGGCGTCGACGCCAATGCGCTGCAGCGCCCGAAACGCTTCTTCGGCGCGGCGCGCAACGTCGAGGAAGGCGGCTCGCTCACGATCATCGCCACGGCGCTGATCGACACCGGCAGCCGCATGGACGACGTGATCTACGAGGAATTCAAGGGCACCGGCAACATGGAAATCCACCTCGACCGGCGCATGCACGAGAAGCGCATCTACCCGGCGATCAACGTCAACCGCTCCGGGACGCGCCGCGAGGAGCTGCTGATCAAGCCCGAGCTGCTGCAGAAGGTGTGGGTGCTGCGCAAGCTGCTCTACCCGATGGACGAGCTCGAGGCGGCCGAATTCCTGATCGACAAGATCCGCGCCACCAAGAACAACGCCGAGTTCTTCGACTCGATGCGCCGCGGATAGGGAAATGGGGAAATTGGGGTCAGACTCGAATTTCCATCGACATCGTGCTCAAGACTGAAGAGGGGAACCGGAAATTCGAGTCTGACCCCAATCTCCGGAAATTCGAGTCTGACCCCAGTTTCCCAGTTTCCCCAATTCCCCTAAGCGCCTGATTTCTGTATAATTCGCGCCTTTTCAGGGCGGGGCCATGCGCCGCGCCACAGGAACCGATCATGAAGCCTTCCATTCATCCCGACTACCAAACGGTGATCTTCCTCGACACCGCCGCCAACCACTCCTTTCTCACGCGCTCGGCGATCGACACCAAGGGTCGCGAGACCATGAAGTGGACCGACGGCAACGAGTACCCGGTGGTCAAGGTCGAGGTATCCTCGGAGTCGCACTCGTATTACACCGGCAAGCAGAAGATCATGGACACCGCGGGCCGGGTCGAGAAATTCAGGCGCCGCTACGCCTCGAAGAGAAAGCCGGCTGCCTGAGGCGAGTGACGCGCATCAAAGGCGGCTGCGGCCGCCTTTTTTGTTTGCGCGGCCCCCGGGGTGCCGGGCGCGCAGCGAACCGCGATATCGCGCCATGCACGGCGACCCTAGAATAGACGCATGATTCCCCGGCTCGCGCTGCCGCCCTCGCTCGCGGTGCTCGCGCTGATCGCGCTCGCGTTCGCTCTTCCGGGCCTGTTGCACGCACCCTGGAAGACGATCGACGTCACGAATATCGCCGTGGCGCACGAGATGCTGCGCACGGGCGACTGGCTGGTGCCGCGCCTCGAGGGGCGGCCCTGGCTGGACGATCCGCCGCTGTATCACTGGGCGGCGCTCGCCTTCGGCGCGGCGCTCGGCTGGCTGCTGCCGTTTCACGAAGCCGCGCGGCTTGCGAGCGGCCTGTTCGTGCTGCTCGCCGTCTGGCTGCTGCTCCAGGCGGCGCGCGCCTGGGCAGCACCCGAGGAGCGCCAGGTCGGCGGCGCCTCCGCGGCGCTGCTGCTTCTCGGCTCGGTCGGGCTCATGGTGCATGCGCACGAGGCCGTACCCGAGCTTGCCGCGCTCGCCGCGCTGGCCGGCGCCTTTGCCGCGCTGGCGCACTCGGTGCAGCAGCCCTGGAATCGTCGCGCTGCGCTTGGCTGGGGCGCGGCCTTCGGCGCCGCACTCGGCGCCGCCTTCCTCTCGAGCGGGTTCATCGTTCCGGCGGCATTGTTCGCGGCCGCGCTTGTGGCGCACGCGGTCTGCGATGAGTGGCGCACGAGACGCGCGCCGCTGTTCCTCGGCGCCGCGGCGCTGGTCGCGGCGGCAATCGCGGCAGCCTGGCTGAGCGCCGTGTCGCTGCGAGCGCCCGCCGCGCCCGCCGCGTGGTGGGCACAGGCGAGCGAGCTGCAGGGCAGCTTCGACGAGAACCTGCGCTATTACGTGGTGGTCGCGAGCTGGTTCGCCTGGCCGGCGTGGCCGCTCGCGCTGTGGGCCGTCTGGTCGCTGCGCCGGCGCTGGCGCGAGCCGCAGCTGTTCGTGCCGCTCGCCGCCACGGTGCTCACGCTGCTCGCGATCTCGCTCGCGGGGCCGATGCAGACCGTCAATGCGATCCCACTGCTTGCTCCGCTCGCGCTGCTCGCGGTGCGCGGGGTGGCGGTGCTGCGCCGCGGCGCCGCGGCGGCGCTCGACTGGTTCGGCGTCATGACCTTCGGCTTCTTCGTCGCGCTGGTATGGCTCGGTTATGTGGCGATGATGACCGGCATGCCCGCCAAGATTTCGAACAACTTCCTCAAGGTCGCGCCGGGCTTCGTCGCGCGCTTCGACGCGGTCGCGCTCGGAGCCGCACTCGCGCTGGCCTTCGCGTGGTTTTACCTGGTGTTCTTCACGCGGCCCTCGGCGACGCGCAGCCTGGTGCGCTGGGCGGCCGGCGTGATGCTGCTCTGGGGAAGCTTCGCGACGCTGTGGCTCCCCTGGGCCGACTACCAGAAGAGCTACCAGGGCGTCGCGCTGCAATTGGGCTCGAAGATTCCCGCGGGCTCGACCTGCATCGCCGGCAGGAACCTCGGCGAGCCGCAGCGTGCGGCGCTCGATTACCATGCGGGCATTCGCACCCGCGAGTTCGATCCCCTGCGGCCCAGCGCCTGCCCGTTGCTGCTGGTGCAGGGCCATCCGAGCCACGAGCGCGACGGGCCCGGCGCGGAGTGGAACAAGCTCGCCGACGTCGGCCGGCCGGGCGACAAGTCCGAACGCTACCGCCTGTACGCGATCGAACGATGAACACCACGCCACCCACATCATGCGCCGCCTGGCACGAGCTCGAGATGCTGGCCAAGGCGCGCGGCAGCATCCGGCTTGCCGAGATGTTCGAACACGACGCTGCACGCGCTACGCGCATGTGCGCCGAAGCGCCCGGCATGCGGCTCGATTACTCCCGCCAGCGCCTCGAGCACACGGCGCTCGCGCTGCTCGTGCGCCTTGCCGAGGAGCGCGGCCTGCCGGCCTGGCGCGAGGCGCTCTTCTCGGGCAAGCCGATCAACAGCACCGAGGAGCGCCCCGCCTGGCACAGCGCGCTGCGCGCGGGAGACGCCGCCCCGGCCGAGGTCAAGGCGGCGCTCGCGCGCATGGGCGAGCTCTCCAGGCGCGTGCGCGAGGGGCGCTGGAGCGGCGCCACCGGCAAACGAATCTCGCGCCTGGTGCACCTGGGCACCGGCGGCTCGGATCTCGGCCCGCGCCTGCTGGTGGACGCGTTGGCCGAGCATTGCACCCCGCAGCTGGCGATCGCGTTCGCCGCCAACGTCGACCCGCTCGACCTGGACCGGGCGCTGCGCGAAGCCGACCCGCAAGCGACGCTGTTCGTCGTGGTGTCCAAGACTTTCACCACCCAGGAAACGCGCGAAAACGCGAACGCCGCGAAACGCTGGCTCGCCGCGCGCCTGCCCAAGGGCGCGGCGCTCGAGCGCCACTTCGTCGCGGTGTCGAGCAACGAGCGTGAGGCGAGTGCGTTCGGCGTCGCCGAGATGCTGCCGCTGTGGGACTGGGTCGGCGGGCGCTACTCGGTCTGGTCGCCCGTGGGCTTCACGGCCATGTGCGCCTTCGGGCCGGAACGCTTTGAGGCGCTGCTCGAAGGCGCGGCGCGCATCGACCGGCATTTCACCCAGGCGCCGCTGGCGCAAAACCTGCCCGTGCTGATGGCGCTGATCGGCGTCTGGAACGTCAACTTCCTCGGCGCCGCGACGCACGCGGTGCTGCCCTACTCGAGCGGCCTGCGCCTGCTGCCGGCGTACCTGCAGCAGCTCGAGATGGAGTCGAACGGCAAGCGCGTCGACCGCGAGGGACGGCCGGTCGCGTACGCCACTGCGCCCGTGCTCTGGGGCGCCGAGGGCACCGTCGGGCAGCACTCGTTCCACCAGCTGCTGCACCAGGGAACGCAGATCGTGCCGGCCGACTTCATCGTCCTCGGCGAGGCGCCGGGCGATCCGGCGCGCCGCGAGATCCTCGCTGCCCACGCCACGGCGCAGGCCGAGGCGCTGGCGCTCGGGCGCGACGATGCGTCGCTGCCGGCGCACCGGCGCTACCCCGGCAACCGGCCCTCCAGCACCCTGAGTGTCGAGCGGCTCGACGCCGCTTGCCTCGGCGGCCTGATCGCGCTGTACGAGCACAAGGTGTTCGTGCAAGGTGTCATCTGGAACGTCAACAGCTTCGACCAGTGGGGCGTCGAGCTCGGCAAGCAGCTCGCCGGCGAGATCCTCGCCCGGCGCAAGAAGAAGTGATTCGGCAAGGAGACGACATGGACCAGGAAACCTTCAACCTCAGTATCCGCAAGTTCCTCAAGATGGTCGGCGTGAACTCGCAGCGCGAGATCGAGCAGGCGGTGCAGAAGGCGCTCGAAGGCGGCAAGCTCAGGGGCCACGAGGCGGTGCCTGCGCGCGTCACGCTCGAGATTCCGTCGCTCGGCCTGAAGGTGCCGTTCGACGGCGATATCAAGCTGGGTTGAGCGCTCGCGAATTCGACATTCCGCGCAAACGGCGCGACGCCGCGATGCCCCCATTGGGGTGAGGGGCTCGCTCGAGGGTGAGAACAAGCTAAAATAGTTCGCGCGGACCCGATGGGCCGCGCGAACTGCGCGCGTTGGAACGGATGCGATGCACCGTTCAACGCGCGCTTCATGAACCGCCGTGCATGGAGCGCGGCGGGAGGAGTCTGCCAGATGAACAAGGCGAGAGAATTCGACCAGACCGTGCTCACCGAGCTCGAGGCGCTGCTCGGCGATCGCGTCACAACTTCGTCGGGGATCCGCGAGCATCACGGCAAGGACGAGTCGTACTTCCCGTACGCGCCGCCCGACGCGGTGGTGTTCCCGCACAGCACCGAGGAGGTGCGCGACATCGTCAACATCTGCCGCCGGCACCGCGTGCCGATGATCCCCTACGGCGTAGGCACCTCGCTCGAGGGACACATCCTCGCGATTCGCGGCGGCGTGTGCATCGACCTCTCGCAGATGAACCATGTGCTCGAGGTGCACGAGGAAGACCTCGATGCGGTGGTCGAGGCCGGCGTGACGCGCAAGCAGCTCAACGAATACATCAAGCACACCGGGTTGTTCTTCCCGGTCGACCCGGGCGCCGACGCGACGATCGGCGGCATGAGCGCGACGCGCGCCTCGGGTACCAACGCGGTGCGCTACGGCACGATGCGCGAGAACGTGCTCTCGCTCAAGGTGGTGCTCGCCGACGGGCGCATCATCCAGACCTCGCGCCGGGCGAAGAAGTCCGCCGCGGGCTACGACCTGACGCGGCTGTTCGTGGGGTCGGAGGGTACGCTCGGCATCATCACCGAGATCACCGTGAGGCTCTATCCGGTGCAGGAGGCGATGTCGGCCGCGGTGTGCGCGTTCGAGAGTGTCGACGGCTGCACCAACACGGTGATCCAGTCGATCCAGGCGGGCGTGCCGGTGGCGCGCTGCGACATCGTCTGCGACAAGACGATCGACGCGATCAACAAGTACAAGAAAACCGACTACCGCGTCGCGCCTACGGTGTTCTTCGAGTTCCACGGCTCGAAGGCGAGCGTCATCGAGCAGGCCGAGACGGTCCAGGCGATCGCCAGGGACAACGGCGGCATGGACTTCCAGTGGGCGACCAGGCCCGAGGAGCGCAACGCGCTGTGGAACGCGCGCCACGACGCCTACTTCGCCTGCCTGCAGATCCGTCCCGGTTCGCGCGCCGTGTCGACCGACGTGTGCGTGCCGATCTCGCGGCTCGCCGAGTGCGTGCACCAGACGATGGACGACGTGAAGAGCTACATCGCACCGGTGCCGCTGCTCGGGCACATCGGCGACGGCAACTTCCACCTCATGTTCCTGGTGGACCCCGAGAAGCCCGCGGAGCTCGAGCAGGCCAAGGCCTTCAACAAGCGCCTGGTCGAGCGCGCGCTGTCGATGGAGGGCACCTGCACCGGCGAGCACGGCATCGGCCTGGGCAAGCAGGGCTCGCTCGTCGCCGAGCTGGGCGAGGCCGTGGACGTCATGCGCGACATCAAGAAGCTGTTCGACCCGGAAAACCTGCTCAACCCGGGCAAAGTCGTCCCCATGTGACGCGAAAGGACCGCGATGAGCGCCGAGAACAACCTCAAGAAGCTCGGAATCGATCTGCCGCCGGTGACCCCGCCGGTGGCCAATTACGTGAACGCCGTGCGCGCCGGGAACCTGCTGTTTCTCGCCGGCAAGGGCCCTTCGGCAATCGACGGCCTGCGGCCGATGGGAAAGCTCGGGCTCGATTTCAGCGTCGAGCAAGGCTACCGGTTCGCGCGCTCCACGGGCCTCGCGCTCCTGGCGGTGCTCAAGTCCGAGCTCGGCAGCCTCGATCGGGTAAAGCGCGTGGTCAAGCTCCTCGGCATGGTGAACTGCACGCCGCAATTCGGCGACGCGCCGAAGGTGATCAACGGCTGCTCGGACCTGTTCGTCGAGGTGTTTGCCGAGCGCGGGCGGCATGCGCGCTCGGCGGTGGGCATGAATGCGCTGCCGAACGGCATCCCGGTCGAGATCGAGGCGATCGTCGAGGTTGGCGCCGCGAAGACGCCCGCCCGCCGGGCGGCGAAGAAGCGGCGCCGTTGAGCGCCGCGCTCAGATCGTCATCACCGTGCGGCGGTAGAAACGCATTTCCTCGAGCGACTCGAGGATATCGGCGAGCGCCTCGTGCTTGCCCTCCTTCGCGAAGCCCTTGGCGAGCTCGGGCTTCCAGCGCCGCACCAGCTCCTTCAGCGTGCTGACGTCGAGGTTGCGGTAGTGAAAGTAGCCCTCCAGGCGCGGCATCCAGCGCGCGAGAAAGCGCCGGTCCTGGCAGATCGAATTGCCGCACATGGGCGAGGCGCTTGCCGGCACGTGCTGCTCGAGGAAGCCGAGCGCCTCGCGCTCGGCATTGGCCTCGGTGAGCCGCGAGGCCTTCACCCGGTCGATCAGCCCCGAGCGGGCGTGCGTGCTCTTGTTCCAGCCGTCCATCGCCTCGAGCACCGAATCGGGCTGATGCAGCACCAGCACCGGACCCTCCGCGACGACGCCGAGCTGCGGGTCGGTCACCACCAGCGCGATCTCGATGATGCGATCGGTGTCCGGCACGAGGCCGGTCATCTCCATGTCGATCCAGATCAGGTTGTTCGGGTCCTGCGGCATCGTGCGGTTCTTTATCCGATTGAATTCCCGCGGTATTCTCTCACAGCGACATGACGGCCTTCTCCTGGATCTTCCTTGCCGCGCTCGCCGCGGCCACCGCGACGCGCATCTGGCTCGCGCAGCGCCAGATGCGGCACGTACGCGCGCACCGCGGCGCAGTGCCGCACACCTTCGCGGACACGATTCCGCTCGCGGCGCATCAGAAGGCGGCCGATTACACGGTCGCCAAGGCGCGCCTGGGCGTGCTCGACGTGCTGGTCGGGGCGGGGGCGCTCGTCGCGCTTACCCTCGGCGGGCTGCTGCAGTGGATCTCGGATTTCTGGGCGGGGCCCCTCGAGACCGGGAGCCTGGCGCACGGCGTGGCGCTGATCGTGTCGGTGGTGGTGGTGCTCTCGGCGCTCGAGCTGCCGTTTAGCGCGTACCGCACGTTCGTCATCGAGGCACGCTTCGGCTTCAATCGCACGAGCATCGGGCTGTTCATCACGGATCTCGCACGCCAGGTGCTGCTCGGCGCGCTGCTCGGCATCCCGCTGCTCCTGCTCGTGCTCTGGCTGATGGGTCGGATGGGGGATTGGTGGTGGCTCCATGTCTGGCTCGTCTGGATGGGCTTCAACCTGCTGGTGCTGCTGCTCTACCCCACGTTCATCGCACCGCTGTTCAACCGCTTCAAGCCGCTCGAGGACCCGGAGCTGGCCGAGCGCGTCGAGGCGCTGCTCGCACGCTGCGGCTTCAAAGCGAAGGGGCTCTTCGTCATGGACGGCTCGAAGCGCTCCAGCCACGGCAACGCGTACTTCTCGGGCTTCGGCGCGGCCAAGCGCATCGTGTTCTTCGACACGCTGCTCGCGCGCCTCGCGCCGCCGGAGGTCGAGGCAGTGCTGGCCCACGAGCTCGGCCACTTCAAGCGCCACCATGTCTGGAAGCGCGTCGGGGCGCTGTTCGCCGCGTCGCTGCTGCTCCTGTGGGTGCTCGGGCAGCTGATCGGGCAAGAGTGGTTCTATGCGGGGCTCGGCGTCGCGACGCAGTCCACGGCGACCGCGCTGCTGCTGTTCGTGCTCGCCATGCCGGTGTTCACGTTCTTTCTGCAGCCGGTGACGAGCGTGCTGTCGCGCCGACACGAGTTCGAGGCGGACGCCTACGCCGCCGCGCACGCCAGTGCGCCCCAGCTCGTCAAGGCGCTGGTCAAGCTCTACCAGGACAACGCCGCCACGCTGACGCCGGATCCGCTGCACTCGGCGTTCTACGATTCCCACCCGCCGGCCGCGACGCGCATCGCGCGGCTGCAGCAAGTTCCGGCGCTGTGAGGCGTATGCGGGCGCGCACGCAACC
>Ga0214472_10003170_pt1 | contig 17462 bp, 17 predicted proteins | sample RVTome_6_FD_207662 | JGI IMG/M metagenome (GOLD analysis project Ga0214472, IMG submission 207662) | Soil microbial communities from uranium-contaminated site in the Upper Colorado River Basin, Wyoming, United States - RVT140D175 | ecosystem: Environmental > Terrestrial > Soil > Contaminated >... | reverse complement strand
GTGGCCGATGGCGCGGAGGTGGTGGGGGTAGCCTACGAAACAGCACGAAAGCAGCAATCATGTGGGCTGGAATCGAGGAGAACGCACGTCGTGAGTGCCGGTGATTGGCATGGCCTCAAACGCCCGGCCAGATGCGGTTTCGCATCGTTTCGATGACTGCCCTTGGGGCGAGGTGGTCGAGGTAGCGGGCGGTGGTGGTGATGCTGGCGTGGCCGAGCTGGCGGGAGATGATGGCGATGTCCACGCCCTCGGCGCGGAGCTGGGCGGCGTGGGTGTGGCGCAGGCCGTGGGCGTGGACCCGCTTGTCGATGCCCGCTTTCGCGGCGAGACGCTTGAGCAGACGACGAACGTAAGCGTCGGACATTGCGTTTCCGCGAAGCGTGCAGAAGAGCGGTTGGCGGCCAAACGTTTCACGCGATACTACTGGGTTGCCGTGGGCACCATAGGGTGACTCCATCTTATAAAGTGGCATGTATTGGCACTCTGGAAGTGACAACGCCAGAGACCGCAATCGGGCCTCCAACCAGCGCTCGATGACGGCCGCGGCTCCGGGGTCGACGCCTACGGTGCGCGATTTGCCGCCTTTGCCATTCAGCACGCGGATGCTGCCACCTTCCAGGTCGAGGTCCTTGGGGTAAAGGTGGAGGGCTTCGTTGATTCGCAGGCCGGTGCGGTAGAGCAGGGCGATCAGGGCACGATCGCGGATTCCGGTCGGTGTGAATCGGCCGCATGCATTCATCAACGCGCTAACCTCCGCGTCGGTGAGAACCTCCGGCGGCAGTCGACGCGGAGGACGGCTGGAACCGGGTCGGGTCTCGGGCAGCCGACCTCGCCCCGGACGCAGGGAGGGGATGGATACCTCGTTGGACAGATCGCGCGACGTGCAACCTTCGCGCCCCGCTTGAACCATTCTCTCGATCATGTGCCACCTCCTGTTAGTCATTGTTCCGTGCCACGTTCTGACATTCCTGAGCTACGCTTTTCCTACAAAGCGTAGCTCACCCCTTACCTCGGGGTGGCCACCGGTTCAAGGACGTAAGTGGGTGGCTGGACGGCGCGTAGAGCCGCGATGCAAAGGCCGCACGATGCGATAAAACCCTAATATCGGCGCAACATCTCTCGACGTGATGGCGGGCGCGGGGGTTGGGGAATCCACTTGTATTCCGGGGGCGCATGGCCGGCGGCATGAAGCGCCAGGGCCAGGGCCGTCCAGCGATCCGCGTGGCTGCCGGCTTCACGCGGGGCGGCGTAGCGAATGTTGCCCGCAACCGTCACGGTCCGCTGCATGGAATGCAGATCGTCGATCAAGGGCCGGTGGTCGGGAATGTTCACATCACCGCTCTGGAAGACCGCCAGAATACGAGAAGCCAGCGACTCCTTGACCGGCGCGGTCATGGTGATCGGTTCGACCCGGGTACGGTAGGTGCGTTCCAGTTGTTCGGCAAGCTGCATGCCCAGGCCGCTCTGGTCAATGGCCAGGCGCCGCAGTGAGCCCATCTTCATGATGCTTACAAGAAGCTGGTGCTGTTCATCGAAAGGCGCCGTGCGAAGTTCCACCGCGCCGCGCCAGTACAGTTGCCGTTTCTTTCGCTCCAGCAGAACCAAAACCGACAAGTCGCGCTTGCGTCCCACATCGTACCCGGCGTAAAGGCTGCCGGGTTCCTCCAGTGCCATCAGGTTGAGATGGTAGGAAAGCGTCTCATCGACCCGAGCCAGCAGCAGATCGTAGGGCAGCAGGGCATGAGCCTCGTCCACGAACTGGCATTCATACGCCGCACGCCAGGTGACTTCGTCAGCCACCGCCGCCCGCAACGCCTCGATGTCATGCGGTGCCCCGCCTTGGCACGCATCATAGATACTCACGCAATGACGCGACCAGGCCTTGTCCACGTTGTGCCACAGCTTATGGAACATCCCCGCACGCGGACCGGGTGTGGATACGACGCTTAGCCGTTACGCGCGGCGCGAGGGAGTTCAGGCACGTCTGCGGGGAGGTCAGGCGTCCGGCCCGCGCGTTCATGGCCTGGTTGGATGGGTTCCCATCGCGTCGGGACGATCTCTGATTGCCCCTCGTATACAAACGCAACGCTGTGTCGGGCCCGCGTGACGGCGACGTACAACTTTTCCCTCGACTTTTCGATGTGATTCAATTCGCCACTTTGCAAGTACTGCCTGATTGCAGAGGTCGGGACGATCAGCACCCGTTCGAACTGGAGCCCCTTTGCCAAGCCGAAGTTCAACGCCTCGTAACCGTAGGTATTCGTACGGCGGCCGTATCGCAACACTTGGGGATTGAAGCGCCGCATGTATTCCGCCATGTGTTTCTCGCCGACGAGGAAAACTCCGTCATGTTCAGTCACACGGTTCGGAACGGCGGTCATCTCGTCCATTCCCGGCCAGAGCGCGTTTGAGAAGTCGCAGATCGCACCATTGCACCTGTGCGTATCGCTCATGCACTTGACTGAACACAAGCCAGTCCGCATCCATTGCTCCACCAGTTCCATAACCTTGGTGCCAAGATAATGTCTGTTCTTACTCGTTGGATTTGTGCTGTAAATGTGCTGCCTGGGGTCTCCAACGAGCGTGACTCGAATACCCGACTGCAAGAACACCCTGACTACTTCAAGGTCCCATCCCGCCAAGTCTTGAAACTCGTCAATAAAAACATCTGTGTAAATCTGTGCGAGTCGCTTCGTTACGGATCGTGCCGACTTCTCCTCGCATTCGACGACGAACTTCGCGATTTTGTCTGAATAGATTAACTCGCCATTCGCAAAATAGTAGCGTCCGGTATCGGCTTCTTTGACGTACCTTGCAGACTGCTGATTCACGAATAGCAACGACTCAATTCGTTTCTCAGCGTACTTTGATCGTTGATACGGCCGCGCACATTCCCGCAGGAGGAACCCGAACCACGTCATCACATCGACATGCTTCGGCACCCCTGAATTTCGTTTGCCGAATCGTTCGCTGATTTCTCGCGTGTTATTGTTCGTATACGTTATGATCGCGATGCGGCGATCTCGATTCTCCAACGATTCGGAGACTAGCCGCGTCGTCTTGCCTGATCCGGCACAGGCGATGATTACCCTGTTCTCACTCAATGGCATTCTCGATATATTTAGGAGCAACCCACGTCTTATCTGTCTTAAATATCTTAAGGGCGCAATCGGTCTTGTTGCGATCCATGTGCTTCAAGAGCGCCGCATCATCCCCGTGACTCGTTCCGAGAATCGTGTTCAGCCTCTCGCGGCCGTTCGCCTTCAGAAGTTGCGGTTCGAGCGTCGCATATTTCGTGTCATCGTCGTAGAAAATCCCGATCGTCGAATGTGTTTCATTCAGATAGTCCGCATACTTTCGTTGTAGCGCCGCCACATCCCCATCATTGTCAGTCACGACTGACACATTCAGATTCAGAAGCACCACGATCTCCAGGAATCGGTTGAACGCAAGGGAACCGACAGCGATCACATCAACCCCGTCTTGGAGCGGCAACTTCTCATGCTTGTCTTTGTACGCTCGCTGCACGATCAGCTCATCCGACGGGCCTTCGACAAGGATGCTTCGCTTGGAGAGGATGAGCCGCAGCGTGTCGTAACCCGGCAGCTTCATGAAGTAGTCCTTGGTATCGGCCTTCAACTCCGTGAGCGCCAATATCTGGCCGTTGTGCGAGAGCAGGCGCAGATTGTCAATCCCCAGCTTGTTCAGTACGAACGCGCTGTGTGTCGTAACGATGACCTGTCGATCGCCACAGTCCTTCTGAATGTCATCCATCAGCATATTCAGGTTCGAGTGCGACAGATGGTTTTCCGGCTCCTCGATAAGGAGAACTCGTGACTTCTCCGCCCCGGCGATCGCAAGCCGCATCTGGACACGGCACTGATCGCCCTTCCCCGCACAGTCAAACGGCAAGTCGTCCAAGTGGGCCGTGATCGCGCTGTCCCACGATGCCCGCGAAGACATGTCCATTTGAACGGTGAGCTTCTTGTTCGTTGCGGGATTGCCCTGTTGCTCCAGATGCGTATTGATGGCCGCGACCCCCTCTTGTTGCCCGAATTCATGGCGCAGCTTCTTATACGCAAGTGAGAGCTGGTGTCGCTGCTCAACACTGAGAACATCATGGACCACCTGCGTCACATACTTGTTCGGGCCGCGATACACTCGCGCAAGGCTGGTGTCGATCATCGAGGCCCTGAAGGGTAAGGTCCGCAGCGTCACCGAATTGCCAGCGAACGATCTCCAGTTGACCTTGTAGAACTCGACAGGCAACACGGTGGGATTCGACTCGTCCGCGGCATAGTCCCTCAGCGCCTCGACGTGGTCGCTATCTACTTCAATCGTAAGCGCCAGTCCGGGGCAGTCTTCGTTCTTCGAGTTGTTAGTACCTTTCAGTTTCGCCAGTTCGGGGCTGTTTCCGTCAGATTCAAGATAGGCTTCGATCAGGATGCGCGGCGGGTTGAGGTTCTTGCCGTTGTGCCGTTTTTCAAAGTACTCGGCCACGGTTGCCATATTGAAGAAGTACGGGTCAATGCCGTATTGGATAGGGCGCCCATCATACTGACCGGTGAGAACGAGACCGATGGCCTCCAGTACGGTACTCTTCCCGGTTTCGTTATCGCCGACAATAACGTTGAGCGTTGGATTGAGTTCCAGATTGAAGTCCGTCAGCCGTTTGAAACCGCCGATGTAGATCCGAGTTATGTGCATCGCGAGCAGCCCGCCTTACAACGCCATTGTGCTTGGGACAGCAAGAATCATGGTACAGGATGAGTGGCGTGCCAGCAAGAAATCGCGTTGGAACCGGTGTGCGACCACCTCAGCCATCATAAGGCGTCGATCGCGCGCTGATCACCATTCCACGGTCCACCCCGCACCTCCGCATTCCCGCCCAGTTCCAGGCTCTTGTTTCGAACCTTGAACTTCCAACTGCCTACTTTCGCAAAGTCGATCGCGGCATGTTCGCGTTCCACTCGGAGGGCAACTGATGACCACACCTGACGACGCACGCGAACCGATCGATCCGGTCGTGCTGGAAGACGCCTGTCCGCACTGCGGCGAGCGCGAGTGCGACGAACTGGTCTGGCTCGACGACGAGCGCGTCGAGTGCCAGCGGTGCCGCACGGTCTACCGACCCGGCGCGAAGGACGCATTGTCGGCGTAGCACACATCACTGTCCCTCCACCAACGCCTCGGCGATGACCGGGGCGTTGCTCCGGGCTGAGATTCGCTCCGCTTTATGGCCCGTGAACTTCTCCCAGCGTTGCACGATAACGTCGCAATAGAGGCCGTCGAGTTCCATCAGATAGGCATGGCGACCGGTCTGTTCCGCCGCGATCAGCGTTGAGCCGGACCCACCGGGTCCGTGACAGAATCGGCGGCTGTGATTGCAGGCCGGAGGCCTGCCAGACAGTAGCCGGGGGGCAAGCGCAGCGCCGCCCCCGGACAGCGGCCGCACCCATCCAATCGACCCTGTAATGGTCGCACTGGTCGGGTTGCGTCTGTGCGACCCCTACAGGGTCGGAGAGGTATTGGCGTCGGGCACCGTGAGCGGCGATCGCCTGCGGCGATCTTGCCCACGGCTACTTTCTGGCAGCCTTTCAGGCTGCATTGCAGAGCATCGCTGAGGCCTTCGGAGCTGTTGTCTGGCAGCGTTTCAGGTTTCATCCCGCTACACAGGTGAGGCCACCGGAAGTGTCACGGACCCGGACCCACCGAACAAGTCCAGCACGTTCTCGCCGCCTACGGCGGCGGCTCGCATCCGGCGCAACCGTCGATGGAAGGAGATGTGCAACAAACCAAACGACTGAAATTGGGAGTAGCAGCAGCTTGGGCCCACTTACGGTCTCGTCGATGCGATCGGTTCACCACACTCGGGGCAACGGGCGATGCTGGCCCGAACGTCATAGCCGCACTTCACGCAAAGCCCGAGCTGACGCATGCGGATCGGGTGCAAGAGCGCCGCGATAACGGTTCCTCCCAGCGCATGGGGCAACACGAGTGCAACGAATGAACAGACAACAACTGCTGCCACGCCTCCCGCCCCAGATCTTGGACCTATCCCAATACCCGTGAGGAACGGCAATCCGAGAATCAGGCCCCCAACGGCGCCGCCGACCGCGAAGGCCGTTCCCCCGAGCAACGACACTCTAAAACCCAAACCACCGAGCGCCGAACCGAGCGTTCCTGCGAAACCAAACGCAATGGGGAGCGCGATCGTGAAGTGAACCAGGGGTGCCCAATCCGCACTCATGCCCTGAGGGGCAATCAGAATCAGCGGGATTGCCAGCCCAAGGAATAGAAATGCGATAGCAAAGCCCCTTGCAGGTCTTCGCCCTCGGTCCAAGGCGCGCCCAGCGATAGCGCCGCCAAGTGGGTATGTGATCAATCCGGCGGGGAATACCAGCACGCCGCCAAGAGCTCCCAGCGCACCGCCTGCGGAAAAGCGAAAACACACTTTCAGCACGTATCGGCTCATGACCTCCTCATCAGCGACTAACTCGGGGCGCTTTGTCCGGCACTGCGGATCGGCGGCCAAACGCCGATGCTGCGTTGGTCTGCATCCTACCAGGGACGGTCTCGTATCGCTAGGCGAAGAATTCCGAGAGCCGAGTGACAGCGAAGTCATTCACTCACCCCGTATCATTTCGTATGAACTGCGTTTGTTTGTGATGGCGTTGTTGCTGGGCGGTTCGACGCGGACATTATAGGGGGGATCTGTATTGCAGAAATGGATCGGCAACTGCTTCGGTTTGATGTCCCAGCCGGCGGGCAACTCGAGGGCTTTTGCAGGGTCGGCGGCGATCAGCAAATCCACGTCGGCAGGCGACGAGCTGTCGCCGCACATCAACCGGTGATTGCCGAGGACATAGAGATCGCCCGGGCGCGTGGTCGCCTCGTCCGGCGGCGCGGGGATCTCGTCGGGGTCGGTCAGACCCTGCTGTCCGTCGGGATCGAGCAGCATAGCAAGTTCTTCCAGGTCGAATCCGAGCAACGACCAATCGAGATCGGTTCCTTGCAGATCGGCCAGCTCAAGCGATAACAGGTCGAGGTTCCATTCTGCCAGTTCATTCGTCTTGTTGTCCGCGATCCTGTACGCCCGAATCTGTTCAGGCGTCAGGTCCTTGGCGACGTGGACAGGCACCTTGTCGAGCCCAAGCTTCTGCGCCCCCTTCCAGCGAGTATGCCCACAAACAATAACGCCCTCGCCATCGACGACGATGGGCTGCCTGAACCCAAACCGCCAAATCGACTCGGCCACGGCATCGACCGCCTGATCGTTGACGCGCGGGTTCTTCTCGTACGGCTTGATCTCGGCCAGCGGCCGAAGTTCGATGTTCATATCAAGCTCCTTGTCACCTGCCCGCTGCCGGGCGATCCGCCCGCGACCGACAGCTCTGTTGTTCCATTTCCTTGGCCTGGCTCGTCGCGTCCGCGACGCCGGCTGGCCGAGTCCTGCCCAACCGGCGGGGCGCTACGCCGCGCCCCTTGGCCCCCCCAACGCCCAACAACGCCGCCCGTGGCCAACGGGACGGCCAAGGCGTAGGCCGGTACGCCCCGGCGGGGTCCGTTGGCACAGAGCCCAACGCTGGGCGTCCTGGCGTGGCCCGTGCGGCAGTCGGACCGTTGAAACAACGTCGGTCCGGGTTGGCGGCTGCTCCCGCAGCCTCGGTGGCCGCGGGTGTGGGGAGGGAACCATCAACTTCCGCACTCGCCCAAGTTCCTCGCGCGCGTGGGAACTGCGGAAGTTGCTTCAGTATTCCCACTCGGTGCGTACCATTCCGGCGCCGGGTGGTCGGAGAGCCAATACCACCACTCGGCCGGGTTGATCTCCGGTTTGCGTTCCAACGCCAGTCGTCCTGCGTCGCGCATGTCCTTCCTGGCGCGCTCGAACGAATCCATACTGAACTGGCGATCTCGATCCACGGCGGTCATCGCTGCGTCGTTGAGAGAGGCGGCCGTCATAGGGCCGGCTTCAAGCGCCTTAGTAACCCACTCGGCGGCTGCTTCCCGCTTCGACTTGCGCTCTGCATTCTTGCGACGCCCAACCAACATCTCCGTCGCAGAGAAGTTGAGCGGATCCGACAGATAATGGACCAGGGGCGCTCCGGAGTCCGAAACGCGAATCCTCCAAGATAGGGGATCAGGCGTCGCGCCGATCGAATACTTGATCCAAAACGCACATCGACGGGGGTTTTTTTCATCTTCGGGCTCGTCGGGGTCGTTTCCGATGAAAATCACGCAACGCATGGCTTCGGTCCATGCCGCGGAACCCCCTATCCGGCCAAGCGGATCGTTATTTTTCCAGTCCTTATTCGGGTGCTTAATTATCACTACCGCGCAACCAACCGACTCGGCCAATGCTTTGAGCGGGTGAATGATCTCGTTGCGCACCTGCTCATTGCTATTTTGTTCGACGCTGCCCAAGTAGCTGGTGATGGGAGATACGACAACAAGCCCCACATCACCCAGTTGCGATGCGAGCCGTTCAATACTGTCCGCATCGCGCTGAATACTGATGAACCGAGTCCGGTCGGGGTTCTGGGTGGGCGCACCCTTGATGAAGTGGACGCGCGAAAGGTCGGCTCCGGCGGCATCGAGCCGCGGAACGATCGACGATTCGAGGTGCTCCTCCGCTTCCAGGAGTATCACACTCTGCGGTGCGCGACGCTGGTCCGTCGGATCGGCCGGCCAGGGCGCCCCTGTCGAAACCCGGCTCATGATGTCGTACGCGAACAGGTTCTTCGTCCCGCTCTGGCGGCCGCCGAGAAGTGTGCACGATGCTGATGGTATGCGGTCGTCCCACACAAACGGCTGAATCTCTGGAGTTACGTCTGAAAGTTTCACCACTACAAGCTCCTGGCGTGGAAATACGACCGGCGCCGCATCCGCAAGCTGCGTCAGCTCCTGGCGAATCTCGTCGTCGGTGAGGCCTTCGGCTCGGCGAACAGTGACTAACTGCTCAATATCATCGCCTTCGTTCGGAACCGGAAGTCGGACAACCTTGACAATCGGGGACGGCGATACGTGGCCGAGGTGTTCCAAGATCTCTTTGCAGTGCGTTTCTCCGGCGGTTCCTTTGTCCGGACAGACAATCACATGCTTGGTGGCGAGCACACTCCAGTCTGCCTTCTTTGTCGCGTTGGCCCCATGTGCATTCGTTGTGGTGATTAGTCGAAGGTCACGGAAGATCTCCGCGCATTTCTCTCCCTCACAGATCCAGACGGTCTTCGCATCGATCAACTCTGGCAGGCCGTAGAGCGGCAGCAATCCGGGCGGGTCCGTAATGCGCCATCCGTCGACGCCCTGATGCAATGGGCGATATTGCTTCGATCGGCCCTTCTGGTACCCATCAAAACGGGTAACGCGAAAGACTTCATCACCTACGGCATTTTGATACACCCATTGCCACGTCAGACTCCCACCAAGCTGCCTCTTCAGATACTCCATAGCCGCTGACTCGGTCGGAAATGTTTTTCCGTTGAGTGATGTGATGTTGCGCGGCACGTTCGACCCCATCGGCGTCTGATTCAGAAAGGCGCGCGATGGATTCAAATCCACGGCGGCCATGATCGACTGGAAATCGCAGCCCTTGTGGCAGCGTGTGAGTAGCCGCCCATCTTCGCCACGTGCGACAGAAAGGCTCGGGTTCGTATCGCGATGCGCCGGACATCTCGCCGTCCACTTATTGGGTCCTGCGGGACGCACTTGCTCGACGCGCTCTAGAAACTGCGCCACGGGGTCGGTCATGTTGCGACAGCGACTGGTGAATTCGTTGTGGTGTCGCATGATCCGGAAACCGCACGAACACTGAACGCATCTCCACCGATCTCCCGGCCAAGGTAGCCCGTGAAGATCTGGCAGATGCAGCGCCCGACCTCGTTTCGGGCATCCACGACGCAGGCACGCCGCTGCTCATCGATGGAGTAAGCACCGTCCATGCGCACGCTCGATTCGCCGAAGAGGCCCTCGGCGCCGAGGATCGCAAGGTGCAAGGTCGTCTTCACATCGGCCATCACCACTGACTCGTCAAACTCAAATCGATAGATTGCGGGTTGCATAGGCGCAGTCCTTTCAAAATAAGCCACTACACTTACTTACGCAGTCGGTGTTGAGTCTGGCCGCCTAATCCTCGAGATAGACCTCCAGGCCGGAGTCAGTTAACAGCTTGCGAATCCGTGCAACTCGGGTCCGCGCTTCCGCTCGTGTCAGGCCCAAGCGGCGTGCCGTTTCGGCTATCGACTCGTGCATCAGCAATCCGAACATGTGCCGGGTGTCGCGATCAAGGCACTCGATCACATCGGAAAGATCGATGGCCAGGTCGGAAGACCGATTGACGCGCGCTCGGCGCCGGTCGACCGGTTCGAGCCGTTCGCCGTTTTGATCGGCCATGGGCTGATCAAATGGGACTGTGCGCCGGTAGTCACGCCGCTGGGCTAATCGATGGCGGAGGATGGAGATGATTCGGCGGTCGACAATGCGGTCGACGAACGTGTTCCAGCGACTTCGCGTAGAATCGAACTTGTCCATCTGGTGGACCAAGTGAAGTGCGAGTTCCTGCTCAATGTCGGCGCGGTCCGACGTCGTGTAACCGTGTGTACCCACGAGTTTCCGGGCCTTGGCCCGGATCAGCATCCTGTCGCCCTCGTTGATCGTGATCTGTCGGTCGGCACCCATTCTGCTCTCGTCGCGGCCGGGGAGGTCAGGTGGGTGCCGGCGGACTCCGCGGTTTGATGGGCAACGAAAAAGGCGTTGCGAGTCCGCGGTTTTCCGCGACACCCGCAACGCCTCCGCTGTGCGGCCGGCTTATTGCGCCATGTATTTGATTAGTTCTGTTGCCCTATGCTGCCCGGTGGTCCTGCTCGATTTCGATGAGGAACGGCAGGCCGTGCCGCACTTCCACGGTGACCTGTGTGCCGTCTTCGAGTTGTCCCAAGGTCTCGAGCAGCGCTTGCTGCACCTTGCACAGCTCGAAATCGGTCAGGCCCGCCTCCGACCGGGGACCGTTCTCGCCGCTGCCCAACTTTACGGTTCGCCGAGTGTGCCACGGCCTAGTGGGGTCGGGTTCGCTGCCCCGAACGTGGAACGTGATCCGACCGAAGTTCAGTTGCTGGCACTGTTTGATGAGGGATTGCTTCGGTGACGACAGTTCTGCCTTGTTCATGCTACGACCTCCATGAAGTCTTCGGCGCGGCCGCTTCGGCAACCGCGTTCACGAGGTCGAGTATCGAGGCGGTTTTTTCAGCGCAACGAAGGCGCAACCAAGAAGTGGTTGGTGCTGGCTGCCAAACCGGCTTGGCGATGGAACAGCGAATGTTGATGGCAAGAAAAAGGGCTGCCGCGCAACTTGATTCAGCAGGTTGCGCTATGAGTTGCGCGAGCTGATCTCGCCCATGATGGCGTTGCGGATCTGGGTCTCTTCGTTCTTGGCGAGCTCTCTTTGTTTGGAAACCCAGGCAAGGAAGCTGGTGACTCGCACACGCGAGCCTTGCCCGCGCTTGTTGTTGGTTCCAACATCGCCGTTTCTGCATGCGCGGGAAAGCACACCCCTGTTGAGTTCGCCATCGCCCAAGACCTGATTAGTCGCCTTCACCAAATCGATTTGCCGCGCCCATGCGTAGCGTTCGTCGGCCTGCCTCCGCTCGTCCGGCTCCGACACTTCTTCTGCGTTTCCGTCGAGGCTCTCCGAGGCCCGGTTGGGAGACTCGTGCGTCGCCTGTTTCTGTGGAGAACCGGGGCTCTCGCTGGTCGCGTGCTGTCGCATCGTTTCCCGTGTAATTACGTAGTCAGCCGCCTTACGCAGTTCCTCCAAGACCAGACTACGAATCACACGCGATCGCCGGCCCTCAGATTTTGGGTCCAAAATCGCGTCCCATGTCTCACGCTTGTGAAGATAGACGTGCTTCGTGAACCGTTCGGGGAGCGTCTTCTGAATGACGTCCCAGAATTCGTCTACAATTGCTTGGAGTCGCGCGACGGCGCCCGCCTCCCAGGCGGCTCCCAATCCCCCGGCAAGGTCCAGAAAGTGGCGTCGAGTTCGGGGATGATTGGAATCGTAGCTAAGCTGCCGAACGAGGTCGAGAATCTGTTCCCAAACATACACAGTGTTCATTTGTTGACGGACTTTATCGTTAGCCACCGCCACGCGCCCACCTGCTGCAAATCCCGGAGCCTTCGGGTCATACCGACGATTACGCCTATCGTTGCCGTTAGCCGCAGTTCCTGTATGGTCGGCACAGGGAGTTCATTCGGCAAGTCATTAGGGGCAATAGCAGAGCCGGGTGCGTTCAGTCGGACGGCGTTCTCGCCGCGCCAGTACACAGCTCCCGCCACATCCGCCGCTGCTTTCGCCAGTCGGGCACGAGCGTGATCGGTCGGAGCTGGAGTTCCCGGATCGGGTCGCGGCCCGACTCGATCGGCGGCAGGAAGAGGATCTCTTCCTGGATGTCGGGGGCGAGGTTGAGAAGGTTCATGATCTGCGTCATGCGAGCGCGCGTGACTTGGCCGAGGCGGGCGAGCTCGGCGTAGTCCCGAACCTCGCTTTCATCGATCAGCCGCTGCATTCGGATCGCCAGAGCCATCAGTCGCGTAACGCGCGGGACGCGACCAAAGACGGACGGTGCCGGTTGGGGTGGTGCCTCACCGCGGCGGAGCTCTTTCCGTCCACGGCGGGCACGGGCGAAGTGGACCGTGGCCCGGGTTGTGAGCCGTCCACCGTCTCCACCCTCAAATACGAGGTTCATGCCGCGTTCCCCGCCTTCTCTTGCGACAGCGCCTTGATCCCCGTCGGGCGGAACGTGACGGAAACGGTGCTGTTCTGACCGTCGTAGTCGACGCGCTCGACGAGCAGCCGGACAATCCGGGCCTGCTCGCGCGGCGTCAGCGACTCCCATACGGGGTCGAACAGCGAAAGAGCCTGGACCACCTCGCGTTCGTCGACGAACTCGCGGCTCAGCGCGACCTGCCGCTCGCGCACTTCGGTGAGCCGAGTTTCCAGCCGGCGCAATTCGTCCTGGCGGCGCGCTACGTCCGCTCCATTTGAACCCAGCCCCGCCGCAAGGTGTTGTTTCAGCGCCTTTGCCCGCCGTGTGATGTCACGTTCAAGTGTTCCCCGTTCGCGCTCGAGGTCGGCGATGGCCTTCTCGCTCTGCGTCCGCACCTGCCGAATGGTCTCCGCTAGGACGCTCGGATCGCGTCCGATGCCGCGAATCTGATCGACAACGAACCGTTCCAACTCGCCGGCGGGCACGGACTTCGAAGGGCACGTGTACCACCCGCGCTTCTGGGCTTTCGTGCAGACGTAGTACCTGTACCGCTTCGGCCCCTTGGACGACGTCGAGTGGACCATCGCGCAGTCGCACGGAACGCACCGCAACAGCCCCTTCAGCAGCGCGCCGTATTTGTTCTTCACCGCGCCGCCCCCGGTGCGACCGTTGCGGTGAAGCACGGCCTGGACGCGCCGCCAAAGGTCCTCGTCGACGATGGCGTCATGCTCGCCGTCGTAGAGGTCCTCGCGGTGCCGCACCTTGCCGAGGTACACCGGGTTGGTGAGCAACCGGAACAGCGTCACCTTGTCGAACGGTCGCCCGCCGCACGGCTTGCCTTTACGCGTCGTCCACGCCTTGGTCCGCCACTCGCGACGGTCGAGCTGCTGGAGCACCGGCGCGATCCGCTCGTACTCGAGGTACAGCTCGAAGATCGCGCGAACGCGGACGGCCTCGTCCTCATTGGCAATGAGCTTGGACCCACCCGGCGCGATCAGCAGGTCGTAGCCCAGCAACGGCTTGCCGCCCATCCACTTGCCCTTGCGACGTGCCGCCGCGATCTTGTCTCGCGTCCGCTCGGAGATGATTTCGCGTTCGAACTGGGCGAAGGATAGCAGGATGTTGAGGGTCAGCCGACCCATCGAGTCAGTCGTGTTGAAGTGCTGTGTCACTGAGACGAAGGAGACGCCGCGCTGGTCGAAGTGCTCGACGATCTTGGAGAAGTCCAGGATCGATCGGCTGAGCCGGTCCACCTTGTAGACCACGACGCAGTCGATCCTGCCGGCGTCGATGTCGGCCAGTAACCGTTGGAGTGCCGGCCGTTCCATGTTTGCCCCGGTATAGCCGCCATCGTAGTAACGGTCGGACACGCAAACCCACCCCTCGTGACGCTGGCTGGCGATGTACGCCTCGGCGCTTTCGCGCTGGGCGTCGAGCGAGTTGAAATCTTGTTGCAGCCCTTCTTCAGTGCTTTTCCGCGTGTAGATCGCGCAGCGTACGTGCTTGGCCGACGGTTCGGGTTGGCTGCGCTTTCTACCCATGCGTGGCCTCCCGCCGTAGCTTCGCCCTGGAGACGTTCGTAGCCGGACCCGTCATCAACTTGCCGCCGGCGACCGGCTCTTTCTTCGGCTTTGCGGCATCCGCGATTCGGTCCGCCTTCGGCTTGGCGATCTTGAAGAACAGCAGCCCGTTCCAGTGCGAGCCGGTGATGAGCTTGGCGATCGCGCTGAGCGAGCGGAAGATTTGGCCGTCGTACTCGAAACCGTCCTCGTGAACCATGACATGGTACGCCTGGCCGCGATAGACGCGCGTTAGGACGGTCCCTGGCGGCGGCACGCGTTCGTCGTCAAGCGACGCCGCCGGCTTCGCGTCGTTCGCGCCAACGGCGGCCGGGGGCGTTCGCGGGGCCGTGGTCCGAAGGTCGGCGTTGCGGGCCAGCAACTCCGCCCGTCGCCGCGCCCGCTCCGACAGGTCGCCCTCGGCCAGCGACTGAATCCGCCATGCGATCCGCTTGAACAGGAAGTCCCTGTTGCCGGCACGTGTTGGCTCGCCGAAGACCGCCTCGTATTTCTCGCGTAGGTCGCGGACGTTCATCTGTTTGAGTTCCGCGATCTGCTTTCCGATGTTCATCGCCATTCGATTTCTCCGTGGCCGCCGCTCTCGCAAGGCGTTAACCACGTTGGCCATCAGGGCGACTTCCGCGGGAAACCTCAAGGCGACCTTCGTCGGATTTCCGAGATTTCTCCGGCATGAATGGGGTCGAACCGCGTTTCGGCGGTCTGGCTCCACGAACCAAATTCCGGTACGGCCGGATCCTCGGCTCCGTCGCTTTGGGGCCTTCCCGCATGCGAATAACGCCCGCGGCGAGGATCGCGCAGACCTCGGTCAGACGCTGTTCAGCTGGAATTCCGGCTGGATCGGTGGGATCAAAACAGACGCCTCGCTTGGCCATCGGTATCACTCCAAAGTGGCAACACCGACGACCGCATCCGCTCCGCGGCCAGCGAGTCGTCCGGCAGGATTTCGGCTTGCCTTCGCAAGCCTCTAATGGTTACATACGCAGCCTGTTAACGAAATGGTTGAATTCGGGCTCGAGCCTCACGAACTTGGTCATGCGCGGCCGGCCGTAGTACGCTCATCATCGAACGAGTAAAGTCGGCACGGGAGCCGATGACATGGCGAACGAAGAGCATGTTCGAATAGTTCTGGAGGGCAATGACGCTATTGCCGAGTGGCGTACCGAGAATCCAGGCATCCGTTTAGACCTACGCCGCGCGGATTTCACGAAGGAGAGCCTGCCATTTCGGGACTTACGTGCTGCTGACCTCGAGCGGGCAGATTGCAGGTGGGCGGACTTGCCAGGCGCAGATTTCACCGGAGCTAGCCTCGTTCGAACGGATTTTCATAAAGCCGATTTATCGGGAGCGGTCTTTGAGCGAGCCGATCTAACAATGGCAAATCTCGAAGACGCAAGCGCATCGTCTGCCCGTTTCTCGGAGGCAGTCTTCGACCGAAGTCGTTTACTTAGCACGGACTTCAGAAACGCCACGGGCCTTTCTGCGTGCGTTCACCGCGGTCCATCAATGATTGACCGGGACACGCTGACCGTGTCTCCTGACTTGCCACGCGAATTCCTGGAAGGGTGCGGATTGTTTGCGCCGTACCGGGCGACCGTCTATCGAGTCGTAGTAGGCTCGCCGAGCGATGTTGCGCAAGAACGGGTGGTTACGAGGGACGCTATCTACTCGTGGAACGACCACAACTCCCGGCGCTTTGGCGCTATCCTGTTGCCCGTCTTGTGGGAAACTCATTCAACACCCGAAATTGGCAACCGACCGCAAGCGATCATCAATCGCCAGCTTATCGACGATGGCCACATTCTCGTCTGCTTGTTCTGGTCGCGAATAGGGACGCAGACCGGCGAAGCGGAAGCCGGTACGATTGAGGAGATTGAACGGTTCATGAAGTCGGGCAAACCGGTGATGATCTACTTCTGCTCAAGAGGTTTTCCGCAAGAGGTCGACCTCGAACAAATACGTCGCCTGCGAGAATTCAAGGAGCGAATTCGCCGTAGCGGGCTGGTCGATGAATTCGGGTCAACTGTGGAATTCCTGCCGAAACTTCAGCGGCACCTGACGAGTACGCTCGAGCGGTTGATGCCCGCTCACAGCCCGGAGTAAGCTGGCGATTCGCACGAGAGAAAGGGCCAATGCCCACAACGACCTTCGCTTCGCGACCGGCGCGTCGCTATGCGTGTGGGCCACCACGGCCCGCTACTTGTTACATACGCGGGGCGTTAACAGAATGGTCGGGGCCCGCCGGCTGCTCTCGGGGGGAGAGCGGCCATCGGACGCGGACGCACCGTTCCGGTCGGAGCACGCGACGGTCGGAGTTACGTCATCCATGAGCCTCAATCGTCCCACCGTGTTTCTCTCATCCGTATACGGTCAGCTTGCTTGCTTCCGCCGCGACGTCGCCGAACGTGCGAAGGCTGATGGCATTCACGTCTGGGTGGCGGAAATCGACGCGCCCGATCTCCCCCTGCTTCAACCCGATCTTCCCGAGGACGAGTATCGTAGGCGCTCCGCGCTGATAACCGATCGATGCCTAAGGGCGGTGCGCGACTCCCATGGAGTGATCTTCGTAGCGGGCGGCTACGGCTCGGCGAGGTTCCCGCGTCGAGAAGATGAGGTCACGATCCTGGAGCTCGAGCTATTTCAGGCCGTCCTTCATGTGAGGCCGCTTTACTTCTATCAGATTACGCGCGGTCCCATCGATGAGCGACTTGGCGGATTGCTGAGTATCCTGACAGCCATTTATCCTGGCCTCGTCACCATTGAAGCATGTCGCACGGAGCAGGACGCTCTTGAGAAGATAGCCGCGACTTTAAGGCACTCCTTCCCACAGGGACAAGGTCCTCCTGAGTCGATTCAGCAGTTCGCCAACCGCCTGCGGGAGCTAATCGACGAGGAGATGGATGGGCTGACGGAAAACGGTCCTCGCTTCCTCGACGGTCGATTTGTCGGAATCGCCCCGCGCAGCGTAAGGCGCGATCTCGTTGAGGCACTCGTCCATGATGCCGACAGATGCCACGATGAGGCTACCCGCTTGGCCTACTTGTGGGTCGCTGTGCGGTACCTTGCCGCTGTTCCGTACGATCGGCCAGAGAACGTTGAGTGGCTTGCACTTTGGGAATCGGTT
>Ga0214472_10003169_pt1 | contig 17464 bp, 13 predicted proteins | sample RVTome_6_FD_207662 | JGI IMG/M metagenome (GOLD analysis project Ga0214472, IMG submission 207662) | Soil microbial communities from uranium-contaminated site in the Upper Colorado River Basin, Wyoming, United States - RVT140D175 | ecosystem: Environmental > Terrestrial > Soil > Contaminated >... | reverse complement strand
TAAAAGTGGCCTGACCTTTGGTAGATAAGACACGAGTAATTGCAGCGGTCAGTGTGGTTTTACCATGGTCAATATGTCCTACGGTACCAACATTGACATGCGGCTTGGTCCTTTCAAATTTTTTCTTTGACATTTCCTTGTCTCCTCAGGCCGTTGAAAAGGTTTTCAGATTACTGGTGGTGTTCGTTTGGAGCCCACGACCGGAGTTGAACCGGTGACCTCATCCTTACCAAGGATGCGCTCTACCAACTGAGCTACGTGGGCTGCTTGTTGTACACAAAAACTAACATGGAGCGGGAAACGAGACTCGAACTCGCAACCCTCAGCTTGGAAGGCTGATGCTCTACCATTGAGCTATTCCCGCTCGGAATATATCATACTTCACATAATACAAGAATTGGTGGAGGGGGGAGGATTCGAACCTCCGAAGGCTGAGCCGACAGATTTACAGTCTGTTCCCTTTGGCCACTCGGGAACCCCTCCAGGGGAAACGTCTGAAAAAGACAGACATTTCTTAAACTCTAACAATATTTTTGTAAAGTATTATTTTTTTGGAGCTGGCGATAGGACTTGAACCCACAACAACCTCATTACAAGTGAGGAGCTCTACCATTGAGCTACGCCAGCTTACAAGACCGGAGAATATACTAACTCCAAATTTTAAAAGCAAGTTCTTTTTTAGGCATTTTTGCTTTTTTGCTTTGACTATGAAGCATTATCCCTTTTCAGGAGGACAATATTGGGGATGCAATTTTACACTGAGCAAAACATTAACTGCTGCCTTAAAACTGAAAAAAAAAAAGCCGAGTCTGAGACTCGGCTTTTTTTAGATTGCCTTCCCTGTCATGATAATCACGATTGATGTCTCATGACATTCTGCATTTAATTGCTGCCATAAATACTTGCACGATATTTTTCAAAAGTATAAGCACCCGTTCGATAAATCATGTGAGCAAGCTTAGTATACGGCAGATAGAGAAAAAGCATCATAACCGATACGAGATGAAGAAAATAAACTATGTAACCAAACACAGGCATTCCGGCCCAGCGCATAAGTTCGGCACCAAGACCGGTAACGCCAACAGCTGTTATTTCCCAAATAAGAAACCAATCATAAAAAGTGGGCTTGGCATCTTCCTCTTTCTCCGCCTTTTTTCTATTGCTCCAAAGAACTGCAATACCAAATAGCAAAGCAATGGTAGAAACATTGGCCAGGATCTTAAAAGGATCGGTTAGAGGCAGAGGGCCATGCAACGACGGCCAAATGAGACCAAGAACATCATTTTTCAGAAGCGACCAACATGTAACAATAAATAACCCAATAAAGGCGAGCATTAACGGCAGATGACCTCGTACCCTATCAATATGAGAAGTACATTCGCGAAATCTGGAATGTTTAACGATCTCAACAACTGAAGGCCAGAGAAATTCCTTGGTAAATTGAAGCACTGACGGTCTATATTCTTTATTTAATCCGGCGTCTTTACTCATGCCTTTCCACATATTCGCCATTCCCATAAACCCGGCAAAAAGACCGAGTCCCAAAGCAGGCACCATGATCAGCACAATAAAGAAGATATTTTTAGCATACCAGTAAAAATCCCAGGTTCCAAAAAACTGCTGATAGCCATGACTTGCAAATTCCTCCTTCGTTGGAATATGCATTGCCCCGGAAAGCATCCACATTATGAAGATTACCAGCACTGGAATTCCTATCAATATCGGAAGACCTTTTGCACTTGAAGCAAGCTTTGCTAAAGGTGCCGGCCACCCATAAAAAGTGTAAGCGTAGGCACGGATTGCACTGAGAACATCACCAGGTTTTGCACCTCGTGGGCATTTAGTAGTACAATCTCCACACTGATGACAAAGAAACACATCGGGATCGGCTACTAATTTATCCTTCATGCCCCATTGGGACCAGATCATCTCTTTTCTTGGGAAGGGCTTACCATCTTTTGAAAGAGGGCACGCTACAGAACAGGTTGCGCACTGATAGCACTTTTTAAGTGTATCCCCTCCCGCCTCCTTCAATGATTTTATAAACTCTAAATCGGGTTGAACATTCATTTGTTCCTCCTGCATATTATCAATGCAAATCTTCAATCTATTTCAGCCGTTATCAAGCTGTGCACTTTGCAGCCAGAGTAATTCGGCCGCAAAGTGCATGGTAAAAGCTAACTAGAAACCTTTAAATGGATTTGGTCCCATTTCGACGATTTCATCAACAAAATCATTGATGATCTGTGGAATCTTGTCATAATCGGTTATTGCTACCTGATTAGCAGCACATCGTTCAGATTCAAGCCCAAGAGTGGAAAGGGTATCACCGATATTTTCCATCCGCTTGTTAGCAATTTCAGAGCCTTTCACAAAGTGACACTGGTAATCATCGCCATAGGTGCAACCCAACAGCATTGCACCATCCAATCCTGCAGAAAGAGCATCCCTAATCCAGGCCATATTTACGGAGCCAAGACATCGAACAGGAATAAAACGCACCATGTGGCTAATGCCATTACGTTTCATACCAGCCATATCAAGAGCCGGATAGGCATCGTTTTCGCAAACCAAAACAAGAATTCTCAATCTGTCCTCATCGTCTTCCGGCACTTCGATTGCTTTAATCATGGAACCGATTAGGTCAATATTGTAATCTTTGAATCCGATAATCCTCTCAGGACATGCGCCCATACATGTACCGCATCGACGGCATCTTGTCGGGTTTGGCAATGGAGTTCCTTTCTCATCGTCATCCAATGCGCCAAAGGGACATTCTTCAGTGCAACGTTTACACTGAGTACATCTCTGCATAAAAAATTCCGGGTAGGTAGCATCTCCGGAACGAGGATGTACAGAAACACCACGATCTACAGACTCAATGCATTGAATTGCTTTAAGTGCTGCACCGGTTGCATCGTCCACAGCCTCTTCCATTGTTTCTGCTTTTCTAACACCACCACAGGTATAGACACCTGTTCGGCGTGTTTCATACGGAAAACAGATGAAATGAGAATCGGCATACCCATCAAAAAGATCAAGATCGTTAAATCCAGGCCCCTGTCTGTACGCCAGATTTATGCTCTTTTCATGAAGAGTTGCAGGCTCCATACCAGCGGCCAGAACAACCATATCGACCGAGAGATTAATATTTTCTCCGAGCAGTGTATCTTCAACTGAAACAGCAAGAGAACCTGAGTTTTCTTCAACTTTCATGACATTGCCTTTAGTCATGAATATTCCATCATTGTTTTGGGCATGTTTATAAAATAACTCCATATGCCCTGGAGTTCTCATGTGCTGATAGAGGATATAAGCTTTTCCCTCGGCATTGTCTTCACAGACATACTGCGCCTGCTTGAGAGCGACCATGGAGGTAACTGAGTTACAATAAGGGAAATCCTTGTCGTCCTCTTTGCCACCTGGACTTTGAATAAAAGCTACATTTGCCGGAACCTTTCCTTCCTTCGCAATCTTTTCAAATTCGGCATTGGTTACCACATTCTTAACCTTGCCATATCCAAGGTGTTCATATTGCGAAACATCGGCAGGTTTCCATCCGGTTGCCAGCACAACAGCGCCGACTTTTACTGCATCCGGATTAATAGTGGTATATTTACGAAGTCCCTCATTGGGGTTAACCATCTTGCCTTTTTCAATAAGATCCTGTTCATCGACAGTGACTTTTGCCGGAGCATCCCATTCGGTTTTTGTACCGGCTGCTTTAAAACAAATTCCAAAATCACCAGGAGCACCTGTAATTCTAGCAACTTCAACTCCGGTTTTAACTGTAATCTTAGCATCACTTTCAACAGCAGCTATCAGACTATGAATAGGATTTTCTTCAAGATCGGTCCATGGTGCCTTGGTAGGAAAACTCTTTCTCCATCCCAACGCTTTACCACCGAGTTTATCTTCTTTTTCGGTAAGAATTACATCATATCCAGCAGCTGCAGCTTCTTTGGCGGCGGTAAGACCGGCAAGTCCTCCACCCATAACGAGAATTGTTTTATTGAGGACTTCAAGCTTGAAGGCGTCAGGAAGTTCAGTCTTTTTGGCACGAGTACATGCCATACGCATGTAGTCCGCGGCAGTTTCCTGTAAAAACTCAGCAGCTTCGCCATGAGGCTCTTCGCCTTCAGCCGGCTTCACTTCCGACCATACTACCTGTTCACGCAAATTTGCACGAACAGTAATTTTATCTTTGCCAAAATCAAATTCCTGGGTCATCACACGGGGCGAACAAGCTCCGATGACAACGGTATTCACTCCTCCGGCGATGTCTTTTTCTATTAAAGCCCGACCGTCAGCTCCACAGAGGCAATCGAACGATTTGCACTCCATAGACATCTCGCCAGTCACTATCCCTGCGAGGGCCTCAAGGTCGAGCGCGTCACCGATGCCACAACCGGCACAAATATATGCGCAATATTTCTTATCCATTGATTTCTACCTCCTTGAAACCTGAATTGCCTTTAAGGCAGCTGCAGTTGAAGATTGAGTACAAGTTACAACATCCGCGGCTTTTTTGGCACAACCTGCTGCTATCATAGCTTTATCAAACTCCGAAATGACAAAACCATTAGTATCCATAAGCAGATCGGTCGGCACGCCTTGCAAGGCAAGTGACGGTTGCATTCCAGTTGCCAGAACAGCCATGTCGACTTTTTGAGTGATTTTCTCCGCAGTAATCGCATTTTCAGCGATAACGGAAACACCTCCATCTGCTTCCAGGATGATATCTGCAACTTTTCCCTTTATGAAAGTTGCGTTTTTATCTGCCATACGAACTTCACGGAATTTTTCATATTTTCCAGGAGTTCTCAGGTCAATGTAAAAGACATAGATCTTAGCATCCGGGTATTGCTCTCGAACATAGGTCATCTGCTTGAAAGTGGCCATGCAGCAGACATGGGAACAGAATTCAAGATGGTTTTCATCACGTGAACCTGCACATTGCACAAATGCAATAGATTCAATTGGTTTTTCATCACCAGGTCTGACAATCTTTCCGCCGGTTGGTCCATTTGGAGCAGCCATACGCTCGATCATCATATTCGTAACAATCGCTTTTGATTGTCCGAATTTAAGATTCTCCATTTTTGTTGCTTCGTAAGGTACCCAACCCGTTGCCCAGATAATAGACGCCACATTTACGGTAAAGGTCTCGGTTTTCATATCCAGATCAACTGCGTTGTACTTACATGCTCCCTTAACAGCTTCAGCACCGGCAGCAGTCAAACTTTCCTTTTTGATAACATACCTTCTCGGAAAAGCCATTTCATGCGGCAGATAAGCAGCCTTTGACTTATTCATCCCGAGATTAAACTCATTATCGATCTCATCCGGACAGGCAACAGCACAATCACCACAAGCGGTGCAGTTGCTGTTAACATATCGAGGAGAAGTTTCCAGGGTGACTTCATAGTTTCCCGGGGTTCCGCTCACAGACTTTACCGTGGTCATTGTGTAAGTTCTAATTTTTCGATTATCCCTTACACGTCGAAAATTTATCTCCAAACCACAACTCGGTGGACATAATTTCGGAAAATATTGGTTTAATTGTGCAACGCGTCCGCCAAATGATGCGCTTTTTTCAACAATAAACACATCATTTCCGACTTCAGCGGTCTCCAGAGCAGCAGTCAAACCACTGATGCCTCCGCCTACGACCAATACTGCACCAGAGGTGCCTTGCTCGCCAGTCATACCTAACCTCCATAATTGCTCTTAAAATATTTTACTATTGTCAGCTTCAGTAGATGCTCGTCTTACAGAGAAAAGCACAAAACATGACAACTATTGAACGCAAATTTACATCTATAACCTTAATAACCGACTTTTTAACTTATGTTGACCGGAGTTGCAGTCATCTCCTCCCAATATAAACTAAAAAGCCTGAATACTAAAAAATCTCCAGGAGTCAATGACTCCTGGAGATTTCTTTACATCAAATCAACAACATTCCAAGCTATTATAGCCAAGGATCGGTTGGGAAAATATTGAGACATTCAACTTTCTCACATTTCCATTCCTCAGTTTCAGGATTGAAAGTTGAGTTAACGAAACACTTCCAGTTCTCGTCATCACAGGTCGGGAAATCAGATCTGTAATAGAATCCGGGGTAACGGGATTCTTTACGGAATTCAATGTGACGAATATGAGTCTCAACACACCAAATACGATGGTAGTTCTCCCAGCAGCGAAGCAGCTCATGAAGATCACCCGCAGCCATTTTAGCCGCATCTTCACGAAGAAGCTGGAGAAGATCCAGACAGATATTCAAAAGCTTGCCGGAGGTCATATAATAAGTCGCAACACCACCACCATACTCATCGGTAGCTTTCATGAGACGCATCATGAGACCAGCAGGTTTGCAGAAGTTCGGATTCACATCAGCGGCGGTAGAAGCGTCTTTGAACTCTTCGTAACGTCTAACTGGTGCATAAATCTCATCGGCAATTTCCTGTGCAGTCTGCTTCAACTCAGGTTTGAAGTCATTGTCACGGCAGAACTTCACCATCTGCTTAGCAGCAATACGACCCTCAGCGTGAGAACCGGAGGAGAACTTATGACCTGATGCACCTACACCATCACCTGCGGTGAAGAGACCATCAACAGTAGTCATTCGATTGTAACCCCATTTGTACTTGTGTACACGGGAATCATTTTTCACATCTGGTACCCAAGCTTCATCCGGTCCAGAAGTCCAGATTCCGCAACAACCGGAGTGAGAACCAAGCATATACGGTTCGGTCGGCATAATTTCAGAACCAATTTTCTCAGGCTCAACGTTAGCACCGGCCCAAAGACCTGCTTGACCAACTGACATGTCAAGGAAATCTTCCCAAGCTTCAGACTCAAGATGTTTCCAGAATTTCTTCAGAGACTTCTCATCCATTCCCTTGGCTTTACGATCTTCGAGGAAAGCATTAAGAGCGACATCGGTAGCCATATAAATCGGTCCGCGACCTTCTCTTAACTCGTTGATCATCAGGTGATTACGCAGACAGGTAGGAGTAACGGGAGAAGCACCATAAGGCATGAATTTCTCAAGTTCCTCTTTAACTGCATCGCTGTTTGCATAGAACTCACCAAGACCATTCTGTACTTTAGCCTTGAACAGGAGGAACCATGCACCAACAGGTCCGTAACCATCTTTGAAACGGGCTGGGGTGAAACGGTTTTCCATCATGGTCAATGTGGCACCGACCTGAGCACACATGGTGTAAGTGGAACCTGCATTCCAAACCGGATACCACGCACGGCCTTTGCCTTCACCGGTAGAACGTGGACGGAAAATATTAACGGCGCCACCACAAGCAACCATAGCTGCTTTGCAACGGAAAACGTGAACTTTGTTTTCACGGGTGGAGAAACCAGCTGCACCAGCAATTTGGTTCGGCTTATTTTTATCAAGAAGAAGTCTAACGATGAAGATACGCTCCATGATATTGTCCGAGCCAAGAGCACTCGCTGCAGGCTCTGCAACGATAGGCTTATAGGACTCACCATTGATCATGATCTGCCATTTACCGGTACGTACAGGTTGGCCGCCTTCACGCAGAGTTGGGGCAGGCTTGGCACCATCGAGGTTTTCACCGTCTGCATCTTTTTTCCAGATAGGAAGACCCCATTCTTCAAAAAGTTTAACAGACTCATCAACGTGTCGACCACAATCATAAATAAGATCTTCACGGACAACACCCATGAGGTCATTACGAACCATTTTCACATAGCTCTCAATCGGGTTCTCACCGATATAGGTATTGATAGCGGACAGACCCTGAGCAACAGCACCGGAACGCTCGAGAGAAGCCTTATCAACGAGGACTATTTTCATGTCTTCGGGAGCCCACTTTTTGATCTCAAAAGCGGTTCCACATGCTGCCATACCACCACCGATGATGAGGACGTCAACATCATGCTCGACTACCTCAGGGTTCACAACGGTTTTGAGCTCACCTTTTGGTTTATTTGGTAATGCCATTTTCAAATCTCCTTAAAATAAAGATTTTGTAGTTAAAAAAGTTTCTAACTTAGCTTATTTAGGGGTAGGAAGATCAGCCTCGAGGAGCAGACACTCATCGTCAAGGTTGGCACCTTTCTGACCGGCATAAGCATTGGCAGCACCTTCAGCGGTAGTGCGGATAGGAAACTTAAAACGTTTCATATTGCCATTACGGAACTTCACGGTCCACATAATGGAATCGGAAGATCTCATTGGATGAACCTGACCGCCCATAGGTACAAAGTCGTCATAACCACGAACAAAGATTGCACCCTGTGGACAAATCTTAACGCAGGAATAACATTCCCAACATGCGTCAGGCTCTTGATTGTAAGCCTTCATCTCCTCAACGTTTAAAACCATCAAATCGTTGGGACAGATGTACATGCACGCCGTTTTATCTCCACCTTTGCAGCCATCACATTTGGCAGGATCTACATAACTTGGCATTCAACTACCTCCTCAGTTTTGTATTAACTGTTGTGACCCTGAACCGACAGGGCCCACTTAAACTATATACAACTATAAAATCCCTTAATAGCCCATAACCGACAGCGAGATGGGTAACCAAGTAACACTACACATATTATTGTCTAAGTCCGTATTACAAACTTGGTTTTTACTGAATGACTACTCATTTTTCTAGAGAACTTTTTATATTAGGTTGCCTCGTAATTGTCAAGAAAATTCAACAATCAGCCGATTCTGCCTACGTGTAATTATTCCGCACAATAACCTCACGAGGTTTGGCTCCATCAGCCGGCCCGACAATCCCCTCTTTCTCCATCATTTCAATCATTCTCGCAGCTCTATTGTAGCCAACTCGCAACCTTCTCTGCACCATGGAAATAGAAGCCTGTCCCGCCTCGGAAACAAGAGCTACAGCTTCATCATACCGTTCATCAAAATCATCATCACTCTCGGTTCCGGAACCATTCTGTTCTTTTTCAATTTCCTGCATCACAGATTCATCGTAGCCGGAATCTCCCTGTCCTTTCCAGAATTCTACTATGTCAGCCGTCTCTTTTTCAGAAATATATGCTCCATGAATACGTTTTATATCGGCGGTTCCCGGAGCAAGAAAAAGCATATCTCCAGCGCCAAGAAGATGTTCCGCACCGGAAGCATCCAAGATGGTTCTTGAGTCGATTTTCGACGACACTTTGAACGATATCCTAGTCGGGAAATTTGCCTTAATGAGACCGGTCAGTACGTCGACCGATGGCCTCTGGGTAGCAAGTATCAAATGTATACCGGCGGCCCTAGCCATCTGGGCAAGACGTGCAATCGCAGCCTCGACATCTTTTGAAGCCACCATCATTAAATCAGCCAACTCATCTACAATCACGACAATATATGGTAGTTTTTCCTCATTTGTTTCATTGTACGAATCGAAACTCTTGACCCTGGCTTCTTCAAGCAGCCGATAGCGTCGCTCCATCTCTCTCACGGCCCAGTTCAAAGCTCTTGATGCAAGTTTAGGATCAACTACTACCGGGTGAAGCAGGTGAGGAATTCCTTCATAACCGGAAAGTTCGATCCTCTTTGGATCGACCATGAGAAAGCGCACTTCCTGAGGGGTTGCATTATACAAAATGGAAGCGATGATCGTATTGATACCAACGCTTTTACCGGCACCGGTGGCTCCTGCGATCAGAAGATGGGGCATTTTCGCTAAATTCGCCATGGCCAGATTACCAACCGCATCAAGCCCCAGGGCAATGGTAAGCTTATGAGAGTTCGCTCTATATTTTTCCGCCCCGATCAGCTCGCGAATATATACAATCTGCCTTATTTCATTTGGTATCTCTATACCAAGGGCCGCTTTGCCCGGAACAGAACCTACTACCCGCACCGACTGCGCTTTCAATCCAAGCGCAAGGTCATCGGCCAGTCCGGCAATCTTATTAATTTTCACTCCTGGAGCCGGGGAATATTCATAGGTGGTGACTACCGGTCCAGGAGAAATGCCGACGACTTTTCCAGACACCCCAAAATTTTTTAATTTCTGCTCAAGTTGCTTTGATAATTTATAGTAAACTTCATTATCGATTTTTTCCTGAACCTGATTACTCTTGGTTAAAAGAGAGAGCGGCGGCAACTTCCAGTCTCCCCTGGCTACAGGCCTGGCAGCGAATTCATCATCCATCCCTGCTCCCTTTGAAGTCTGTGCCGGCTCTTTCACCAACGGAACGGTTATCGTTTGCAAAACCTGTTGTGCAAGCAAAGGCTTGTCTTGTTTCTCAAGGATTTGGCCAGATGATACATTTCTTTTTTGCAGTTTTTTATCCGCGGTCTTTTCTGGATTTTTCTCAAATAGGCTAAATATATTTTTTACAAGCCGCCATACCGCAGCAATAAGCCGGTAAGGCGAGAATTGGGTGGAAAGCATCAGAGAAATCAGAAAAACCATCGCAAGAACCAATATTGTTCCGCCATGGCCGACAACAGAATCCAAAAGAGTGAAACCTGTTTTACCTAAAAATCCGCCTATCTCAAGATAATCCGGATCTTTGATAGTAAACGAAGAGAGCAGCCCGCAAAAAGAGATAACCGCGCCGGTAAGCCCGGCAATAACCTGGGGCAATCGACTTAAGGACATTTTGAGATTAAAAAAGAGAAAGGACGATAATAGCAAAAGTGCGGGCAGCAAATAGGCTCCCCAGCCTATAAAACCAAAAAGTACCTGAGCAATCAAGGTACCTATCTGACCACACCAGTTCCCTTTAATTTTCAGCGAATGAGAAAAAAGACTGAGATAAAGGAAAAGGGATAAAAATATTCCGAGGACGGCCAGGGCTTCCTGTTTAAGCCCCGGCTTGGGTATATCATTTTTTTGAGCCATGTGCCTGAGCCATTCCTGAATGAGCGTTTTGTGACTGTTCCGGGCCAAAGATGTACTCGGAATTTACAAAAATTGCAAGGCAAGGCCCAATATGGAAGAATTACTTCTCGAGAATAATGGACCGTACTGCGTCCAGAACTCCGTTAATAAATTTTGGGGAATCTTCTCCGGCAAAACGTTTGGCAATTTCGACCGCTTCATTAATCGCCACCTGGGCTGGAACATCTGCCATTTGGAGCATTTCAAAAATGGCAATACGCAACAAGTTTTTATCAGTTGAAGCAATACGCTCTAAACGCCAATTACTCGCAGCATCACCTATCAATCGATCAATTTGCTCAAAATTCTCACTTATTCCATGCAACAAAACAAGTGCATAGGCCCGTGCCTTTTTGTTAACCTGAAAGAGTGCACAAAAGAGGTCAAAACGTTCTACCAGATCATAGCCAAATTGTTGATCACTGCCGATGGTAAAATCTTCCTGATACAGGAACTGGAGAGCGGCTTCCCTTGAATTACGGCGCGTACCCATAGTTATTCACAACACGATAAATAATAAAACAAAAGGGGCAGATGCAATAGGCTGACCCCATTCCCTGCCCCTCAATTTCAATGTGGACAAATTGCCCCTCATTGGTCCTCTTAATGCAGCAGATCCATTATATTAGCCATCTCAATAGCGGCAATCGCAACCTCTGCACCTTTGTTACCTGCCTTCGTTCCACTACGTTCAATAGCTTGTTCGATTGTTTCAGTGGTCAAGACTCCAAAAAGCACAGGCACTCCCGTTTCCATTCCTGCCTGGGCAGTTCCTTTGGATACCTCATTGACAACGACATCAAAATGCGGCGTTGCACCTCTAATCACTACCCCTAAGACGATGACTGCATTATATTTCTGAGCCCCGGCCAGTCTTTTGGCAATGAGTGGAATCTCAAATGCCCCCGGCACTCTCACCACGTCAATGTCTTCAGCGGCAGCACCGGAACGAACGAGGCTGTCAAGTGCACCTTCCAGTAACCTCTCACTGAGGAATGAGTTAAATCTTGCCACAACGATAGCAAATTTTTTCCCATCCGCATTGAGATTTCCTTCAATAAAATTCGCCATACCCTCTCACTTGAATTTGTAATTTTTAAGCCAACAGGATTATTTTAAATATTTTTCGCATATTACCGGTCTTTTTATGGATGGAACTAGCTAGTCATTTACGGCAATGAGGTGGCCCATCCTGTCACGTTTGCACGTCAGATACTCTTTACTCTCTTTGCTGGCCGGCATTTCCAGCGGCAACCGCTCGACAACTTCGATACCGTACCCTTCCAGGCCAACAATTTTTTTGGGATTGTTTGTCAAAATTGCCATTTTTTTAACCCCGAGATCCCGAAGAATCTGAGCGCCAATGCCGTATTCACGGAGATCACTTTTAAAACCAAGCATATGGTTGGCTTCGACAGTGTCCACACCTTCTTCATCCTGCAGACAGTAGGCCTTCAATTTATTGACGAGACCGATACCACGGCCCTCCTGGCGCATATAAAGAACGATACCACATCCTTCCTGATCGATCATTTTCATTGCAGCGTTCAACTGAAGTCCGCAGTCACAGCGGGCGGAGCCAAAAACATCCCCGGTTAGACATTCGGAGTGTACCCGGACAAGAACTCGTTCCGCCTTGGAAATATCCCCTTTGACAAGAGCAAGATGATCAAGCTTGTCAACTGAGTTGGAATAGACAACAGCCTTGAATTCCCCGGCATGTTCCGTCGGAACCCGGGCTTCCACTGCTCGTTGAACAAGGGTATCTTCACGTAGCCGATAAGCGACCAGATCGGCAATTGTGGCGATTTTCAAATTGTGCTTTTCAGCAAACTTCTCAAGATCGGCCATACGGGCCATCGTCCCGTCTTCGTTCATAATCTCGCAGATCACTCCGGCAGGTATCATGCCGGCTAAACGCGATAGATCAACTGATCCCTCCGTTTGTCCGGCCCGGACGAGAACGCCTCCATCTCTTGCCCTGAGTGGGAAGATATGACCCGGGCTGACGAGATCGATTGGTTTTGTTTTCGGATCGACAGCAACTTGTACCGTACGCGCCCTGTCGGCTGCTGAAATGCCGGTTGAAACGCCGGTTCTTGCCTCAATACTTACAGTAAAGCCGGTTCCATAGGGGGATGTGTTGTTGGAAACCATCATGGGTAATCCAAGCTTATCGGTCAACTCTCCATTTAGCGTCAGGCAAATCAGTCCTCTTCCATATTTCGCCATGAAATTGATACTTTCCGCATCAACCTTCTCAGCTGCCATATAGAGATCTCCCTCATTTTCCCGGTCCTCATCATCGACCAGAATGATCATCTTGCCGTCTTTGATATCCTTAATTACCGCTTCGATTGAACTCACTGCCATAATAATTCACACTTGTAAATGTAATAGTTAACTTCATCCCTTTGTCGGGATCACATAAAACCGTGCTGTGCGAGAAAGCCGGGATTAATTCCTTCACTGCCGCCGGATCCAGTCATCTCTGACCGGGGAGCAAGAAGCTTTTCAACATACTTACCAATTATATCAACTTCAATATTGACTTTGATACCCACTTTTAAAGTCCCAAGAGTTGTGACCTTTAGGGTATGAGGTATGATCGACACGGAGAAATGACCTGGGCTGCAACTATTTACTGTAAGACTAACGCCATCAATAGTAATCGAACCCTTTTCAATGATGTACCGTTCCTGATCGATCGGCAGAGAGAAAGAAAAAATGGAATAATTGCCGATTTCTTTTCTGCCGGTAACGGTGGCCAGACAATCGACATGGCCCGAAACGAGATGTCCCCCCAGACGATCCGAAAGTTTCAAAGCCCGCTCAAGATTAACAATGGCCCCCGGACCAATTAAACCAAGCTTGGTCCGCGACAATGTTTCAGGAGAAACATCCGCTCTGAAAGAGCGGCCCCGGATATCATAAGCCGTCAGACAGGTCCCACTTACAGCGATTGACTCACCTTCTTCGGGTTCCGACAGATCAAAACCTGCTTCAAATTCATAAGCTAAACCACCGCCAACGGTTCGTTTACCGATAATTTTTCCTGTCCCTTCGGCTATCCCTGTGAACATTCTCTATCTTTCTCGGCTCAGGATTTACTTGATAACTGTTCAGCTTTTTTCATGAAACCGTCGGCAATATTTTCATGCCGAAAATTCTTATGTATGGAAGCTATGGTTCGATATGTATCGGCAGCTTTTTCAATATTTTCAAGCTTTAAGTAAAGTTCGGCTATTTCTTCCATGATTGTTACAGTTCCCTGAGGATCTCTATTATCATGATAATGATCAAGAATTGCCAAACATGATTCGAGGGCCATGTCATAGTCTTTAAGAGCTGTGTTCACTTCAACAATCTTCTTTAATACTGCAAGAGTACTCATCCGGTCATTGGATTTTTCGCAGATTTCCAGGGCCTGGCGATAATGTTTCAAGGCGCTTTGGTATTCTTTACGGGCAAAACATACCTGACCTAACTGGTTACTCGCATTAGCTATTCCTGCTTGATCATTTTTCTCTGTATAACCAACCAGGGCATTGTGAAGGGCAACTGCCGCCTGGCCATAAGCCTCATTTTCTAGGAATCGCTTCCCTTCTTCATAATCTGCCTGCACAGGATCCGACGTTTTTTCTGGTTTTCCCATCGATCCTATTGTATCAATCGATTGTAACTTATTTGTCATTCTTGCTTACTCCCTGTATCATCTGTAATGCTGAACTTGCCGCTTCAGCGACAGTCAAAGAGGCTAGTTTTCCTTCTTTACAGTACCAAAATTTCTGCTGATCTTTGCTGAGTTCCATAAGTTGAATAGCCACCTCAGTCGCTTTAATATGCCCCATGAGTCTGGCTACCTGTCCCCTAACCTGTGGTTCAGGGTGCTGCAGGAAATGAAAAAGATTGTAAAAGGGCGTATCACGAATCAGATCCGGACGTTTGGCAGCAATTTCCGCAAGCGCCCACAGCGTCTGGTTTTGAGTCGAAATGTCACCTATATAATTCAAAAGATGCCTGGTAAAAGCCCCAAAGATATCCGTTCTCAAAGAGATGACATACCCAATAGTTTCAACCATACCCCATGGAGTTGCAGCTGAATCGGAACAGGCTTCAAATAATCGATGTAATAATTCAGAGACAGGACCAGGTTCACGAGTAGATGTCCTGGCAGTAACCCGTCCTATTATCCAGGCTATCCGCCAGCGATTTTCTTCCTGCGGATCATAAAGCAACCGCTGCATCAGCCTCAGGGTTTTTTTATCGTCAAAACAGAGAGCTACCAGAGCATCAATATCTTCATTATCAACCAACTCATAAACTAATTTTTTGTTTGCTTTCTTGCGAATCCGCTTTTCATCGGGGGCCGGCTCAATCGAACAATGTTTTTTCTCCGCCGGCATTCCGAGTTTTCTCTGGACGGCCTCGGCTTTCTTTTCCTTAACCCGCTGGGCGATATCCTGAATATCTGCATGCAGACGGACAAAATAAAGCACCCCGCACACAGCCCGTCCGTCGACATTTTTCGTCGCTACAACCTGATGCAACTTCTCGTCGTAATTTTCTATACGTCCAGTTAGATAGTCATCTTCGGGCATTAATTCCCAGGCAAAATCGGCATTGTCATTACAGGCATAAACAAGCGTTTCTACTATTGCAGCCCCTATATTGTGACCAGTCGCTTCGGATGTATACACTGCACCGCATTGACACCGCCCAACCGGAAACTCAGTCATCTTCCTGACGGGTGCATGTGTTGCCCTACCTACCTTTTGTCCGCAAAACGGGCACCAGGGACGTACAATAATCTGTTCTTTAGGCATCTAACTCACTCATTTTCAGCTGCAATATTTCTAACACCGATAAACGGAAAAACAATCTGCAAGGTACCAATCAGGCAATCAGGCAATCAGGCAAGCTTTTTCTGAAGGCTGGACACGAAATTGGGATCTACCGAGTAGCCGAGTTCTCTTGCTTTATCCAAATGAATTTTGGCATCGCCAAATTTCCCTTTAAAGTACAGAGCCACCGCCAGGTTGTTGTGCCCGAGAGCTGAATCGGGATTAAGTTCAAGGCCTTTTCTCGCTGCCGTTACGGCTCGATCATCCTCCCCTTTCATGGTGAGAACAGCCGTGAGGTTCATCCAGGTACTGGCCAGTTTAGGATCATATTGTATTGCCTTTTCGTAGCACTTTACAGCTTTGTCGAAATCACTGCGTTGCTGCCATATCAGTCCAAGGTTTGTATAAGCCTGAGCACTTTCCGAATTAACTGAAAGAGCTTTTTCGTTCAGTTCCTGCGCTTTGTCCAAATCTCCCTGTCCGAAATAGATTGCTCCCAGATTGATCATGCTCTCACTGCTGAGATCGTCTATTTCAATAGCTCTTTCCAAAGCTGCTATAGCCTCCGGAATACATCCGGCTTTCATATAAACGAGACCCAAGTGATGGAAAGCCATTACCGAATTAGGATGTTCTTTGCATTTTTTTTCCAGTTCTTCAATAACCTTCGGTAAATCTTCCTTCAACTGTTCTGACATAATGTTCCTCTATATTTTAACGGACATCGATCCTTTAATGGTGTGCAAAATTCTTCAGCTGCTTCTGTGCTTTAAATTTTCATCATTACGACGCATTTAAAAATACTGCTTAACACCAGCCGATGATGAGCGCATACAATATAGACACCTTGAGCATACTTGCAACAATAAAATAATGAGCGGGTTTCATGCAAAGGTTAATCTGCAAAGCGGACACAAGGAATATTAAAAAATGTAATCCTATTGTTCCGCCAGAATTTTTTTTGCCAATAAAACATCTTTGTTTATTTGTTCCGCCAGTTCTTCCGGGCCTGAAAATTTCTTTTCACTTCGTAAAAATTTCAATAAATTGACCTTGATTGGCTTGCCGTAAATATCTTCGTTGAAATCGAAGATATGCGTTTCGGCAACCAGCTGTTCTTCACCGAATGTCGGGTTGTAACCAATATTAAGAACGCCTCCATATTGCCGTCCTTCACAGAACACCTGTGTGACATATACTCCATGCCTGGGCACCAGGTCTTCCTCATTGAATTTCAGATTAGCTGTTGGGAAACCAATCACCTTTCCTCCTCGCTGTTTTCCCATCCGGACCGTACCCCGAATTTGGTAGTGGCGCCCTAGAAGCTCTCTTGCCTCAGCCATCTTGCCATCTCTTATTAACTCTCGAATTTTTGTTGAACTGACAAGCTGATTTCCCAAATAACAGGCTTCGACCACGGTCACCGGGAAATTATAGATTTTTCCCTGTTGTCTTAAAAAGTCGATATTTCCGCTGCGCCCCTTACCAAAAGCATAGTCGTAGCCAACCACCAGTTCTTTCACTCCAAGTTTTTTGACCAGTAGATTCTTTACGAACATATCGGCTGTGGTTTTAGCAAATTCCTTGGTAAAAGGAACAATAAGGAGTACATCAATCCCTGATTGTCCTATCAACTCCTCCTTCTGTTGACAAGTTGAAATCAGTTTAATTCCCTCCGGCAGCAGGACCTGTAAGGGATGCGGGTCAAAAGTAATGACCACACTC
>Ga0214472_10003168_pt1 | contig 17471 bp, 18 predicted proteins | sample RVTome_6_FD_207662 | JGI IMG/M metagenome (GOLD analysis project Ga0214472, IMG submission 207662) | Soil microbial communities from uranium-contaminated site in the Upper Colorado River Basin, Wyoming, United States - RVT140D175 | ecosystem: Environmental > Terrestrial > Soil > Contaminated >... | reverse complement strand
CCAGCCGTCTGAACACCGGGTCCAGGAGCCCTCGAATCGCTCGAAGAGGGTGGTCCTCCGGGATCCGCTTCTCCATCGAAACGTAACTGAACATCGCATCCTGAGCGTCGTCGTGACCGCGCATCGCATCCTCCGTGGCAAGATTCGACCGCAGACTACGGTGCAAAGACGATGATGTCCTCGTCAGATTTTCAGCAGCCTGTTAACTCGACAAGCGATGACATGGGCCTATGAATCACAGAGCAGACGGAACATCTGCAAGGCACGACAGGCGCGATCGCTGGCGCTAGTCGCTAATCAAAAAATCATCGACATACACGCCCGGATAGATGATCGAGCCGTCAGAACGAAAGGCCAACTGCAGGAGCACGGTTTGGCCGACGTAACCGCTCAGGTCTGCGGTGAATTCCTGCCAGCCCAATGTCGACAAGTGACCTCCCCAAGCCGGCTCGCCGTTCACGACGAGGCTGTAGGCCGGACTTACTGCACTGAGCAACGTAAAGTTCGTTCCACCATCCGTCGAAATCTTCAGATTGAATGCATCATAGACCGAGCCCTCGGTGTCGACCCAGCCCCGGAAGCTGAGCAGCGGTGCGGAGGCACTGCTCAGATCGATCGCAGGGCTGGTGGCCGTCGCGGTCGACCAGGCCTGGTTGTTGTTGTAATTTCCATCGAGCCCGGTCGCCAGGCAGTTCAAACCACCGTACGCCGCGCCCGGCCCGCTGGTCGGTGCGCCGCACTGCCAATCTCCGCCGAGGGTCCAACCCGCAGGACAGCCCTGCTCAAAGTCTTCGGCCCAGATGTCGAAGCCCCCATCATCGGCATAAACCCGCAGCGAAAACTGCGTATCGATGAGGTCGACAGCGTCCGCACCGGCGTCCCATGTCGTCGAGAGGCCTGTACCCGGCAGGATTCCAGCACCCACGTCGCCGGAGACGGTGACGCACTCATTGTCCCAGGACACTCCGCCATCCAGCGAGTACCACAGAGTCACGTGCACTGCGTCGCCGTCGGCGTCGGTGACATCGTACGTCACGTCGACAAGGGCGGTATGGAGACGCTGCACAGCCACAACGTTTGAAACCACGGGTTGCGTGTTGGCCAAAACCGAAGCGGCGAGCAGGAGGCTGAGCCCTGAAATCATGCGAACGCCCTTCATGGTCCACTCTCCTTTGGGTCTCGGTCACTTTACCAGAGAGATTTTTCCAGTGTCTGCGGTTTCGGCCAACCTGATTCGAACCAGATACACTCCGCTCGGCATTGCCGATCCACGGTCGCTGCGGCCATCCCATTGCCGGGTGTGGGTTCCTACCGCAAAGGTCTTGCTGGCCAGGGTGCGCACATGGCGGCCTCGCAGATCATAGATGTTCAGCTCAACCACCCCGCGCTTCCCGACGAAAAAGGGGATCGTCACCCGGGGATTGAAGGGGTTGGGCAATGGTTCACCCAACGAGACGGCGGCCAAAATGCCTGAACCGTCCGGAACGGCCGTCAGCTGGAGCGGGGCCGCGTCGGCAAAGCCGATCCGGTTGGTGTTCAGGACGAAACTGCCCGATGCCCCGTACGGCGTGGCCGTCGGTTGGGCATGGGCCGTGGCGCAAACCGCCAATATGTTGCTCAAAGCGGCCAGAATGAGCGCTAGATTTGATTTCGTGATTCTCAATGGCGTGTCCTTTAGGCCCTCATCCTCCAGAATGCCTCTAAATCATACCTCGCGCCAGTCGCTATTCAAACCGTGATTCGGGACCGTGGTCGCCTCGCAAGAATGGCGAAAGAGGCGAGCCGGGGCATCGGAGAACGCATCCCCGCTGCCATCGGCGGGCGGCGCAGATGCTGAATTCAGACGCGGATGGATTAGGCGTTGGGGACAATCAGGAATGGCGCGCAAACTGCATCTATCTGCTCGGACCAACTTCCAGGAGGACCGAGATGGCTTTCAAGAATTTCAGGGCCGGAAAGAACGAGACCGACAAGAAACCGGCCAGTGAGAAACGAGGTCCGGGGGCTCTCGCTGCACCCGCCAATCCCACTCCACTGGCTGCCACGTTCATCGACGCTTCCACCCACATCCAGGGCAGTCTGCGCTGCAAGGAGACGCTGAGCATCGACGGTCATCTTTCGGGCGAGCTCGAATGCGAGAAGACGGTGCTCGTGCGTGAGGGAGCGCAGGTCCATGCCGACATCGTAGCGGAAGCGGTCCAGATCACGGGTGAGGTGAGTGGCAACATCACGGCGCGCCGCAAGATCACGCTCGATCGGATGGCGCGCGTGAAGGGCGACCTCGTCACGCCAGGTATCGTGATCGAGGAAGGGGCGCAGCTCAAGGGCCGGATCGTGATCGGCTCTGAGAAGGAGCCATCAGAGGAGTCACGGTCCAACGCAAAGTCAGACGCGATGCCTACTCCGAAGCCAGATGCGGACGAGGCCCTGGTGTCTCCACTGGCCTAGCTGTCCTGCTGACACTCGTCGCAGCGATCGATCACGGATTGGATCGCTTTACGTCTCTACTCCGGCGAAAGCGGCGGGCAGGACCCCGGTCCGATTTCACCTGCGTTCCAGCTCTCCAGAATGTTGGTGATGCTTCGCATCTGCGCTTCTTGATCCTGCGTGAACGCGCCGTTAGGCCGCGCGCTGCGCAGCAGCAACTCACCCGCAGCGAAGGCCGCAGCGATAACTGAGGCGTCGGCGCCCGCGAGCTGATTGAGATGCGCGGCGATCCATGGCTGGGCCAGCTGGATCCAGGCGCGTCCCTTCGTCGGTTGCCACATCACCTCGACGTAGCTCATGCCACTGGAGAACAGGAGTGTGGCACCGCGATCGGGCAACGACTCCCATGTGCTGTCGTAGGGCGGCGGTCCCGCCGGTGCGTGACTCTTCCAGTAGCCTGTCCCGCGCGTGCATCCGCTCTCGCAAGTCACTTGGACGCCGATGTGATAGGGGCTGGCGGTGCGGCTCCCGGAGTCGAGTGCAACCAGCTCGGCCATGCCATCCACGTTGAACACGCCACAAACCGCGTACGGGCCGATCTGTACGGCGGCCGGGAAGGTCGCCGGCACCGCGTCGACGCAGGCACTCGCGACGACCCCGGCCATGTCGTCACGAACTTCCGCGCAGCGGTCCACCTCGCCGACCAGCTCGTCGAAGCTCAACGTCGCAGCGTGTTCCAGCTCGCTGACCGCAGTCGCTGTGACCGACCCGTCCGGTAGCAGATTGTGGTTCTGATAACTCATTCGAATGACGCTCGCGCGAACCGAGCCGTCGGGCAGAGACATCGACAAGGCGCACGACACGGATTCTCCAGGTGGCACTTCCATCTCGCCAGCGCAATCGAGCGAGCCGTCCGCCTCCGACAGCAGCTGGGATTGAAGCTCGGTCACCAAGAGCGCTCGAGTGGGGTGGGGATTGTGGACGACGATCGTTCCGCTGGCCTGGAAATCGTTCGTTTGTGCCGAGGCAGTTGCCACTACCGAGCCGTCGATCATCATTGACTGGCCGGGCGGTAGGATCACGTCGTGGATCTCTAGACTGCGCTTCATCGACCAGCGCCAGGTGCGCCGGAACGACCCCGCGAGTTCGTGTGAGAGGTTTGGCTGCAGGCAATGCAACGCCACGGCCTTCTCGGCGAGCTGACTCGTCTCGACGATCGTGACCTGCTGCGGCACGCTTCGTTCGCTTTCGCCCTCGAGCATCGCGCAATCGAATGGGCGGTCGAACGAAAATGATGCGGTCGCGTCGAAGGGCCCCCAGGTTGCGCCATCGGTGGCCTGTATGTGCACCGACGCGTTCTCCACCGTCTGCTCGCCGAATACGATGGCCGCCTGCCCCGAGCCGCCGCGCACGACGCTGGTGGTGTTCACCGAGACGAGATTCGTGCGGATGCTGGCGTCGGGGAGTTCGCGCGTATACGTGCAAGCGCGTGACTGCCCTGGGCTCAGGACGAACGGGAACGAATCGCTGCAGTCGACCGGAACCAACATCCCCTGCGTGATGATGTTCGTGATGCTCGAGATGGTCGCAGGCAGCGGAGACGCGTTCTCGATGGTCACAGTGCCGCTCGCGATCGGCGGCGAATCGACGGTTCCGGTCGGTGCCACGTCGATCTTGACCCGCGAAAAGCCACGATCCCCTGGGAACAGGTTCCAGGAATCCGGCGTCACGTCCTGCTGCAGGTTCCACTGCACGATGCGGGTCCAGGTGGGCTCGACCTCCAACCGGACGCGCAGCGCGTAGTCGTAGCAAATCTCCAGGGAACTGATCTCAGCCGGAAGTCCAGTGCTCGGGTCCACCGCGGCGCGCAGTCCCGTATCGCCCCACGAGCGCGGCGAGTAGGCGTATACGCGCGCGCCGGCAACCGACCCGACGATGACTGCGCCAACCGGCATCGTCGAGCTCCAGCCCAACAATGATCCATCCTGTGTCAACGTAATCCCGTTTTCGAAATCCTGGGGCGGGTTGTTACAGGTCCCCACGCCCGAGTCCTCCGAGAGGGTATGGAAGCCGTCGCTGACATCGGCTAGGCGAAAGCCAAAACGGGCGAAAGGTCCCCCGGGCACGTTGCAGCAATCGGGGTCGCCCGCGGTGTCGAAGACACGGGACGCCGCGACCGCCGACGGGACGGCGGTCGTGCTCTCCGGACCGCTCTCGGGCGAATACGGCTCGTTGCCCGGCCCTCCGGCCCGGCCCGGCTCCATGGGGCTGGCGGAGGGGCTACATGCGCCAACCCCAGCGAGAATGAGTATTGCGACAAACCTCAGATAGGATCGCTGCGGAGTCATGAGTCCTGCCTCCAAACGCCAGGATGTTTGCGGGTGCCGTCCGCAATTCAGTGGCGGCACCTGCCACGGCGCCCCATCGGTGCGCCTGGCGAACCAAGGAAGTCGGCAAGAAGCGCACCCTTCGTCCACGTGGGTAGCGGAAGGGACCAAGCGGCTGCGTCGCTCCGCGTCGGCGCGTGGCGCCCCCAAGCGACGCGATGGCAGGTTGGCCGAGCGTCTTGCGCGTTGCGACAGGTCAACTCGCGTTTGCTCCGATCGACCCAGATTCGAAAATGTGAACTTGCCCCGACCACACGCAGGTACGAGCTGAAGCTCGGCCGATTCACGCGACGCTCGAGACCCTTCGAACCTCCACACACGCGAAAGCCTCGCCTCCCTCCTGGGGCGGAGCTTCTGCTCACCACCGGCTCGGACGAATCCGTTACCTATCTATATGGCTCCCCAAATGTGACCGTGCTCCGCCGGTATCAGGTGGATCGACACTCACCTCGACTTCGCCGCTGCCGACCGCTGTCGCTGGAGTGAACCGGTCCGCCCCGACGGATTGCATCGCGCTCGCCGCACAGAACCAGTATCCTGTCTGCTCATCCTGTCGCCCATCCGGGGGCGCATCGACTTTGTCAGGAGAATGCCATGATCAAGGCTTTCCTCGTCGCCAGTGCGGGCGTCCTCGCGCTGGCGACCGCCGACCCCGCCGCCGCTGATGAGCCCGCCACTCGACTGGACGACACGATTCTCGCGAAGGACGGCGGCGACAGCACCGCGATCGAAACCCCCACCATGAGCTTTGGCAGCTGGGGCTTCGACGCGGCTTCGATTTCGCAAGAGATCGACCCGGGCGACGACTTCTTCGCCTACGCCAACCAGAAGTGGATCGACGCCAACCCGCTGCCGCCCGAGCACTCGCGCTTCGGCGCGTTCAACCTGCTACGCGAGAAGTCGACCAGCGACGTGCAGGCGCTCGTGGACGAGCTCGTCGCCAACAGCGACGGCCTCCCGCGCAGCGAGAAGCGGATCGTCGACGCCTACGATTCCTATCTCGACACCGACACGATCGACGCCGCGGGGCTCGCTCCCGCGCAGCCCTATCTCGACGCGATCGGTGGCGCGCACACGCTGGACGCGCTTGCGGCGCTTTGGGGCAGCCCGGACTGCGCTTCACCCGTCGGCGGCTTCGTCACGGTGGACGCCAAGGAACCGACGCGCTATTCAGTCTACGTCAGATCTGGAGGGCTCGGGCTTCCCGACCGGGACTACTATTTCGACGAGAGCGAGAAGGGACGCGAGATCCAGGAGAAGTACCGCAACCTCCTCGCATTCCAGCTGAGCGAAGCCGGGTATCCCGACGCCGCAGCCATGGCGCAGAGGGTCTACGACTTCGAGGACAGCATCGCACGCACCGTGAGCTGGGACCGGGCGGTGCGCCGCAACCGCGACCTCACCTACCACGCGTTGACTCCGCTAGAGCTTGCCAATCTCGCCGGTCGCTTCCCGCTCGTCACTCTGCTGACCGCGAGCGGCTTCGAAAAGACGGACCGCTTCGTGGTGTCCGACTTGCCACCTTCCGACGAGAAGGCCGGGGAACTGGGCCTGTCCGAGGACGTGTTGGCCAAGATCGGAAGCGGCACGCCGGGCATGCTGGCACTCTTGACCGAGACACCGGTCGACGTGCTGCAGGCATGGACGATGAAGGAATTCCTGTCCGATAATGCAGAGGTGCTGCCCACCCGCTTCGACGAGGCACAATTCGACTTCTACGGCCGCACGCTGACGGGCACGCCCGAGCAGCGCCCGCGCTGGAAACGCGCCATCGACGATACGGAACGGATGCTCGGCGAGCTCGTTGGCGCTTCGTACGTCCGGCGCTACTTTCCTCCGGAGAACAAAATCGCGATGCAGGAGCTCGTCGCGAATCTGCGCAAGGCGCTGGCCCAGAGCATCGACGAGATCGACTGGATGAGCGACGCCACCAAGGAGGAAGCGCGGGCCAAGCTCGACAGCTTCGATCCCAAGATCGGCTATCGCGACAACCTCGAGACCTACGATGATCTCACCATCGAGTCGAGTGAGCCGCTCGCCAATCGCATGGCCGCCCGACACTGGAGGCGAGACGACATGCTGTCCAAGCTCGGAGCGCCAATCGACCGCACCGAGTGGGGCATGCTGCCACAGACCGTGAACGCCTACTACAACGCGACCAAGAACGAGATCGTCTTCCCCGCCGCAATCCTGCAGCAGCCGTTCTACGGTGCGTCGGCCGATCCTGCGGTCAACTACGGCGGCATCGGCGCGGTGATCGGGCACGAGATGGGCCACGGTTTCGACGATCAGGGTTCGAAGTCCGATGGAACCGGCATGTTGCGGAATTGGTGGACCGACGCCGATCGCGCCGCGTTCGACGAGCGGGGCGACGCGCTGGTGGCGCAATATGACGGCTTTTGCCCGCTCGACGACGGCGAGACCTGCGTCAATGGCCGGCTGACGCTGGGTGAGAACATCGGCGACGTCGGCGGACTGAACCTCGCCTACCGCGCGTACAAGCTCTCCTTGGACGGAAAAGAAGCACCGGTGATCGACGGACTGACCGGCGACCAGCGCTTCTTCCTTGCCTGGGCGCAGGTGTGGCGCTCACAGCAACGCGAGGACAATGCCCGCCAGCGGCTGCGGACGGACCCGCACAGTCCGGAGCAATTCCGGGTCAACGGTGTCGTGCGCCAGATGGGCGCCTGGTACGAGGCCTTCGACGTGAGCCCCGACGACGAGCTGTACCTGTCCCCGGAGGAGCGGGTGACGATCTGGTAGGTTACGCGGTACTTCGGGGGCGCCAGGTCGTTCGACTTGGCGCCCTGTGCTGCAGCCGACTTTGCAGTGTCCGAAAATACGAACGACGCTCATGCTGCGCGCCGATGGTAGTCGTGCGGCAATCCGCCAAGTCGTTCCGTGACCTCGATGCTCCCCACACTCTGAGTCTACGCCCCGCTGACGAGAAGATCGAGTCCCAATCGATGATGAGGAATCGCTTCCCGGTCAGAATGCTAGCCGATCGTGGATCGATGGGAGAGTGAAACACTACGACGGAGCTCTGTAGACGTTCTGAACCGCCCCGGAAACTTCGGTGGTCGCTCGATCACCACTCTTGAGTCAAGCGAACAAACACGTCTGCAAGTCGCACCGCAAGTAACGACACGTTCGCAGCCCCAGACACGTTGGTCGCCACCGCAATAGCAATTCGGTAGTCCGGAACGGTCAAGAGCGCCGTGGTCCCGCCGGCGACTTGCCCGCCCACGGTCTCGACTGAGAGGGGTCTCCGCTGGACAACCTCTCCGAGGCCTTGGCCCACGATCCGGGTGAGAGCTCCATCGGATCCCATCGGGAGGCGTAACACGGTCCAGCCGAGTGCCTGACTCATGGGCTCTCCCGATTCGAGCCACACCGGTTCCTGCAGTGCTTCTGCAGTAGCGGGTTCGAGCAGCGCGTCGCCCATCATCGCAGAGCCAAGGCGCACGAGATCTGATGGTGTGGACAGGAAACCCACGGCAGCTAGGTGGCAGGACAGATCCACCGTCGGTGCGTCGTGCAGGCCATAGCGTGGGTTGAGCATCAGGCGGGGATAATAGAAGTGGGCACTTCCGGATTCGGTCTGCCCGGCGATCTCGGGAACGGTGTTTTCCATGCCCAGCGACACGAGAATCTCCCGTTGGACGAAATCGAGATAGGGTTCGTTTGCCGCCGCGGCGGCGACGGCGCCCACCAGCACCCAGCCGTCTGTTGAGTAGTGATACTCCGTGCCGGGGCGGCATTGCAGCGGATCGTCACCGAACATCGCTAGGCGCTCGGCGTCATCAGCACAGCCACCACCTCGGAATATTCCGCCCTCGCCGCGGCGGGGGCGGATCCCCGCGGTGTGGGCCATGAGCTGGCGCGTGCTGAAAGGCCATTCCTTCTCCGGAAAGTTCAGCACGTAGCGCTGTACAGGCGCGTCGAGATCGAGTCGGCCGCGGTCAGACAGCAGCCCGACGGCAGCAGCAGTGAAGGTCATGGAAACACCGCCGATGCGGAACAGCGTCGCGGGCGTCACGGGAATTTCGCTCTCCATGTCCGCCCAGCCGATGCCCTCCGTCCAGACAAGCTCGCCATTCACAGCTACTGCCAGCGAGAGGCCAGGCAGCTTCTCCTCGGCGATGAGTGCGCGGGCGATGGAGCGTCCCTCCTCAACCACGTCCGCATAGGCGGCCGACGGCGACTCAAGCACCTGCGAAGGCAGTGTGTCAGGATCGGGCGCATGCGGGATCGTCAACCATGTCCATGTGGCCACCGTAGCGAGAAGCAGCAGCACGACAACGGCGATGACAATCAGAAAGGATTGCAAGCCCTTCATGTGCGCGACAATCCCACGATGTACTTCCCCATTCTTCGCTTCTCTGCCTTGGCGTCCGAGTGCGCGTCGGATATGACGCTTTCCAGGACGTCGATGTACTCGACGAATCGAAGTCGGCCGTTAGAAGTGAGACGGCAGGTGGTTTGTGCTCGCGGTCCTCGATGGGTCTTGCGCGTCTTGACGAGCCCGGCGTCGCTCAGGACCCGAAGGTGACGGCTGAGATTCCCATCGGTCAACGAACAAAGTTGCTTCAAGTCGTTGAACACGAGGCCGTCTTCATGCACCGCCAACGAGGCCAAGATCCCTAGTCTTGCTTTCTCATGAATTACCCGATCGAGACCCTCGTAGGAGAATCGCCCTGCATCGCTCGCAGGATTGTGAGTCTCATTCTCGCGCGTCATCGGTCCGCTCCAAAGTCCAGTAGAGGATCGCGGCGCCGATCAGTAGACCTCCGCCGAAATTGACTCCCATTTGCCAAGGGGAGAACGCGTACGCCCCCTGACCCCAGAGCAGACATCCGAATCCGCATACGGTGAAATACACGCCGACCCACAACAGCTGCTTTGGCAACTGTCGATACGACGCGAAAATTCCGAGGCTGAAAACGAACGACCACAGTCCTGGTAGCATCCATCCGACATTCTGCGCGCCGCGATGGATCGCCAGGGTAAGCAGCGCTCCGACGGCGACGCAGGGCAGGAACTGCTCGGCCGACATCAACGTTGATTGCCGCAGAATGGCGGATCCGGTGATGCGCACTCGCCGCCACAGTCCCCACGCCACCAACAGAAAACCCGCTGCGGCGACTCCAATCCACAGCGTCAGATAGGCATCGAGATCAATTGCCGGCGACGGCACCAGGTACCGCTGGGCGATCGCCGCCAGGATTCCCATCAGGCCGATGAACCCTACTGTCAGGGACCTGTATCCTCGAAACACCTCGTTTCGCACCATTTGTCGGCGGATCTCAGTGATCTGACCCAAGGCCTCGCGGAGTTCCATTCAGGATCCTCTGTGGGAATAGGGTGACTGACTTTGCGATGCAAAGTAACGGGTGTTCGCTTCGGGGTCAAGGAATCTGCACTGATCAAGGTCAGTCGCGGCGTCGAAACCAGTACCCGACTCCGCGAACCGTGGGCCCAATGGATGGTAGCCAACACTACCCCCACAGCCGCCGCAGTGACAAGACTGTCCCGTCGTCGATGGACTCGACACAAGGTTCAAGTTTGAATCTAGTGGCTCGATACCAGGACCATGATTCCGTTCCTTTCCGAAAGCGAGGCCATTCATGGAGAAGCGCGAGTTTCTGAAGATTGCCGGCGCCTCGGCGCTCTTGGCGGCAACCGGAGAGTGGCGGGGGCTCGCATCGGCGGAGAAGCCGCCGAAGTCCGAGCTCTCGCCCATCACGTCTGACGCGCAGCCGATCTCGACCAAGGAGCGGATCGCCCGCGTGGCCCAGGCGCAGCGATGGATGGCCGAACACGATCTCGATGCCGTTCCCCTCGAGCCGGGTCCAGCGATGGTCTACTTCACCGGAGATCGCTGGTGGCGGTCCGAGCGCCTTACCGCCGCCGTCATCCCGTGCGAGGGCGAGATCGCGATCGTAACCCCTTACTTCGAAGAGCCGAGTCTCCGCGAGAGCATGAGCTTCGGGGATGACGTTCGCACCTGGCACGAGCACGAGAACCCATTCGAGCGTATCGCTCAGATACTGAAGGATAGGCGGGCGAAGTCCGGGCGTATCGGTATCGAGGACACGGTTCGCTTTTTCGCGACGCTGGGGTTGCAAGAGGCGTTGCCCGACGCACGGCTCACGACGGCGGCACCGGTCACGCGCGGCTGCCGCATGCTCAAGAGCGTGCACGAATTGCAGCTGATGCACAAGGCAGCGGAAGTCACGTTGACGGCCTACGAACACGTCTGGACGAATCTGCAGATCGGCATGACGCCCGATGACGTGAAGACACTCATGACCGAAGCACAAAACCAGCTCGGCGGAAGCGGTACCTGGGGCATGGCGCTTTTTGGCGAAGCAAGCGCCTACCCGCCCGGCACGGACCAGCCACAAGTCCTGAAGGCAGGGCAGATCGTCCTGATGGATTGCGGCACCAGCGTCCTCGACTACGCGTCCGACATCAGCCGCACGCTAGTGTTCGGAGAGTCGACGAAACGCCAGCGCGAAATGATTCTCCCCGCCGTTCCCGGAGACTCGTTTAGTTGAGTACCGGCTCCCTGGCATCTTCCGCCTGATTGTGCCAGCACGCCTCTTCGAATCCAGTGGGCGTGGCCCAACCGATCGCCTCGAGCAGCCGACGATGGTTGAACCAATCCACCCAGCCGAGCGTTGCGGACTCCAGGGCATCTCCGCTCTTCCACGGGCCCTGGTGATGCACCAGCTCGGTCTTGTACAGGCCGATGATCGTCTCGGCGAGTGCGTTGTCGTAGGAGTCCGCGACCGTTTCTCTCGCGCACGTGGCGCAGAGCCACCGGTTTTCGGGAGATGATCGACTGTTCATGCGCTGGAGCGATCGCGTGTGAGCCCTGGCGCGGGCTCGCGCCTGCTAGGTTTCCCGCAGCAGTCGCTCCATCATCACCAGGTTCCACGCTGCCGCCATGAAGGTGAAGATCCAACCAACCTTCTCTTTACCTCGGTGTCGAAGTTTGCGCATGACACCAATCACCTTCATCCAACCGAATCGCTCCTCGGTCATTTTCCGCCGACGCAGGCTTACCGCGTAGCCTTCGTGGCGGGTCGCTCGGCCGTCCAGCCGCGAACGGACCGTCTTCGCGATATGTGGCGTCGCGCCCATCTCTCGCATCGACTCTAGAAACGCCGGTGTGTCATAGCCTTTGTCTCCGCCCACGGTGATTCGGTGTGAGTACCCTCGATCCGCGATACCATCGCTGAGACGGCCTCCCGTTCGACATATCCCGTTGCATGCGTCAGCTCGGTGTCCACTATCAGTCCATTCCGATTCTCCGTGAGCAGATGTCCTGCATAGCACATACGAGCTGCGGTTCCTTTGCACCTGACCAGCCGTGCGTCGGGATCCGTCTTCGATGCGTGCGTCGTGTTGCTCCGCCGCTCACCTCGAAAATCCACGGCGACGTTGCGCCCCGAAGGCCGGTCATCACCGTCGGAATCACCCTCCTCCTCTTTCGGACGAAAGCTCTTCATCGAAGCGCATGCATCGATCAAAGCGCCGCCGACAGAGAAATGTTCCTTCGACAACTGACCATCCGCGCGAATTCGATGGGGGCTGCGTTCCCTGACGCGTTGCGTAACTAGTTTTCGGCTATTTATGAGGGCCTTGCTCAGTACCATTCCTTCTATCCGATTGCCAGGGCGCCGCTCTGTGATCGATTTTTGCGCTCTCGCGTTGAAGGACGCCTCTCATGGCATTGTATTACGTCAACATGAACTCCCAGCCCAATCGTGACCACGAGGTGCACACGACTGATTGTTCATTCATGCCGGACTCGGACAACCGGATCTACCTGGGTGACTTCGCGAGCTGCCAGCCAGCCATCGCGAAGGCACGGCAGTATTTCGCCCAGAGCAATGGGTGCTACTTTTGCGCTCGTCAGTGTCATGCGCAGTAGTGGAGCGTCTTTTTAGAGGGGGTCTACGTGCTTCGCACGGGCAGTCCAATGACGTGGGCTGCCAAACGGTGGAGGTTGCCACTTACGGCTACGGCTCCTCTTTGAACGTACGACCATGAACACCCAGACTATCCACCGCCTCCAGACTCAGTGTGATCACCCCCCTGCCTCTACGCACAATTCGGGGGTCGAGTGATGGGCCAAGACAAACGGGTTGGAGTCTCGGAGTCTGAGATTTGTCGTGTTTTGACCGAATCCGCTCAACAGGCGCGATGGCCCTTTCAACGGGACAACACACTTGGCTGGCCACCCGCGCCCCCACTCGTTTTCGATTCTCGTAGCTGGCATCGGACCGATCTGAAGAGGTAAAGTCACTCTTCGCGAGGACCTGAATCGGGCCCAATTGACAACTGCACAGTGAATCTCCAATAGTGACCACCAGGAGGCAGATGCCTGAATCCGACGAGGCTCCCGCGGTTGGGTGCGGCCGTACTTTTCGCTCTCACGTTTGGCGGGCTCGGGTGCGAGGGCGATCCAAAGCGCACCCACTCACTGCCCGAGGCGACGAGCCCTGATCGGCTGGTGGAACTGCTCGCGGGGGCACTCGGCGAGCGGGACTTCCAACTCTGCGAAAGCCTGCTGCACGACGATTTTCAGTTCGAGTCTCCAGAAGACGAACGTATTCTGTCTGGTACGTCGGACGGACGCTGGGCGCTGCCCTCGAATTGGGGTCGATGGAACGCCTCCTGTCTGGTTCGCCGAGCCGCAAGAACGAAGTGATCCTGTCCAGCGACGCGAGCCTGATTCCCGAGGGCGATGCCTGGACAGCCGCTGTCGACCCGGATCTCGCAGGAAGCCAGTGGCGGCGGTACCTAGTTCGCCTGGATATCCTCGTCGCCGAAGGCACGATCTATCAGGTGCAGAATCGTCAAGACCTGTTCGTGGTCGAGGACGGCCACTCTTGGGAGCTTCTCTTTCACCGCGATCTTGGTATCGAACTGTCGAAAGCGAGTACGACCATAACGACTTTGAGTCGCCTCAAGTCGTCGTACGCGGACGTGGACCCACTCAGCGCAGAGTCGCCCGACCGCCTCGTCGAACTGTTCATGCATACACTGAATACGCGCGACCTCCAGCTCTACGATAGCCTGCTACACGAGGGCTACGAGTTCCAGTTCCCTGTCGACGAATTTGACCTCGCGGAGACAGCGGATGGCCGCTGGGCGCGTCAGCGCGGTATAGCGTCCATGGGGAGACTGATGGAGGGCTCTCCCAGCAGGGACGATGTGATCGTCCAGGGCGTCGACCTGAGCATGAGCGCCAGCTCAGCTCCTTGGAGCGACATCGTCGAACCCGAGTTCACAGGCACGCAGCGACGGATCTACACCGTGCGCATGGATGTCTCGGTCTCCGGCGGCACGATCTATCAGGTGCGCGGCGAGAACGAACTCTATGTCGTGCAGGTCGGCGATATCTGGCAGCTGCGCTTCCATCGCGACAATGGCGTCGAATTGACTAAGCGTGGCACTGCGAGCAAGTTCTACGGGGCCGTGAAGTCGCTGTACTGAGATGCACGATTTCGGCCGGCCGAACACTGCGTGCAAAGATTGGAGCCGCGCGCAGTGGCTCGTCCCTTGTCCCCTCCCATCTATTCCACCCGCGCCCGAACCGATCTCGGGCCGGGCGGCGTGAGCGTCGTTCGTATTTTCGGACGCTACGGGATCCGTGTGGAGAATCGGACTCGAATCGTCCGTTGCCATCGACCACTTGTGGCCCGCGCGGACCGGAGTGTAGACTAGAATCACCCTGACACGACATAGGAGGCGCTCCTTCGAGCCTCTCGCGGGAAGGTAGACGAATGATTTCAAAGTTATCGGCGTGCTGTTTCGTAGCGGTCCTCCTGCTGGGCAGCCAGGACGCTCGTGCCCAGTTCGAGTGGGGCGACGCCTATGCCGAGGCCCAGTGCGACGGACAACAGGTGGAAGTGACCGTCACCCTCAATATCTACGGGGAAGTCCCCCCCGAGCTGGTGGGCTGGGTCGTCGACCGCGAGGTCATCGGGGAGTGCGCGGCCCCGGTGCAGGTCGGTTCCGCCTTGCCACTGCCCTCGGGCGAGCAACAGTTCGTGGTGATCGACTCGCCCTCGATCATGGATCGCATGACGACCTATCACATCCACGCGGTGGACGCGGCTGGCGATCGCACTCCTATCTACTGGAGACAACGCACCATGTACGCCCAGGCCGCCTGCGTGGGTGGGCCCGTGGTGCGTGGCACGGTCGTCGAGGCGTTCGGCTCCTATACCGTGGAGCCGTGCGAGGGCCATTGCTGGCCGGGGTTGTCCACCTTCGACAATTCCTTTCCGCCAGAGATCTCCACCATGGTCGGAGAGGTCGTCGACGTCTTCGGTGAGGTCTATCTCGGACTCGAGGGCCAGTTCGTGGTCGCCACGGACATCCAACTCGCCGCCAACGGCTGCGATCAGGTCATCGCCGTCGATCCCATTAGTTGGGGTACGTTGAAGGGCGCCTACAGGTAGCTTCCCGCGCGGGGAAGGATCAGCTGGTGGCCTCGGCGGGCTTCTGGAATCGCTTGAGCTGTTTCTTCCGATGTTCGCCGTCGGGATTCAGCTCGAGGGCCTACTCGATGAGCGACACCACCTCGATGATTCGGGTCCGTGGCCACGTCGACGTGACCCGCCCGCACCTGGTAGGGTCGAGGACTGGCGCGGTGATCGTAGGTCTCCCCTTGTCTGTATCCGGGGTTTCCCCCTTCGTGCCCGTGTAGGGTCGTCCGTGATCCCGTTTCCAGCCCCCGCCACAGCGCACGCAGCGTGCGGATTTCCCGCACTACGCGCTCCTGCACGCTTCGCATCAAGAGTTATGGGAGCTATCATGCCGGAGCAGCTTTCGGCCGAGGACGATAGCGTCGGACTCTGTAGTCATCGTACAGGCCGAGGCCAGCGTGGATCCATTGCCTTCTCCACCGCTTCCAGCCGAAACCTTGGCGCAGTCGAGCCCGGTTCAGGTGGCGGCGAATCTTCTTCTCGACCCAATCGCGGATAAACGAGAAGCATCGACTCGAATGGCCGATCGCAAAGTACTGGACCCAGCCCCTTAGGATTGGATTGATCGTTGCGATCAATTTCACCGTCGGCTGGGACCGGGAGTGTCGGAAGAGTTCCTTGAGTCGTCGAAGCAACGCCCGCCGCGCCTTGCGTAGCGGAGTCCTCAGTGGCATCCACTTGCCCGACCGGCTGCGTATTCGGCGAAACTCAAAGCCCAAGAAGCCGAAACTTTCCCCTCTGCTGAGATCAACGACCCGTGTCTTCTCCTCGTTCACCACGACTTGGATCTTGGCCAGCTCCTCACGTAATCGTCTTTGTATCGCCCCTCGGAGCCACCGATGGCGAGGATGAGCATCCACCAGGATCACCATGTCATCGGCGAAGCGAGCGTACTCAACGCTCGTCCAACGACCGGCACGCGTGACTTCCCTCGCTCGCTGTAGCATCCTATCTACCTCGTTCAGGTAGATGTTGCTGAGCAGCGGAGAAATCACTCCACCCTGAGGAACACCCCGTTTCCCAGATGACTTCAAGATCAGCCGCAGAAGCCGTAGCACGGCATCGTCGCTCACCCTCCTCGCTACCTTTTCCAGCACGATGTGATGTCGCACCGTGTCGAAGTAGTTCTGGAGATCGAGGTCGATCACATACGTCTTCTCCTGCATGATCGCATCCGAGACCCTCTGAATTGCCTCCTGTGGCGTTTTCTTGGGACGATAGCCGAACGATCCCGATTGGAAGTCGGCCTCGAAGATCGGCTCCAGTATGAGCTTCAACGCTCCCTGGACCACCCGATCCCGGATGGATGGAATCGATAAGCGGCGCATCTTGCCGTCGCCTTTCGGAATCTCCACCCGTCGTACTCGGAGAGGAAGGTAGTTGCCCGTGACCAGCTCCTCGCGAAGCTCTGCCAAGTAGGATTTCGCTCCGCGCGCCTCGATCGCCTCGAAGGTTACTCCGTCGATACCCGGAGCACCGTTGTTCCTCTTGGCGAGTCGATACGCTTCGCGGAGGGTCTCCTCCTTGCACACGTGCACATACAGTCCCCAGAAGCGCCAAGACGGTTCAGCCTTCGCCTTGACGTATATCCTCCGTCTCAGGTCTTGCAGATCAACGGATGCTTTTATCATTACACCCCTGCCTCGCGTATTGACGAAGAAATCACGTGCAGCAGGGTCCCTTCGCTCCACGGGCGTTACCCCGCTTCATCGCTAGTACGGACCCAGCCGCCACCGTCTCGCCTTCGACCGATTTCCTGTTGTCTCCAGTTATACGGTCTACCTTGCTCCACCGATTTCTCGATGGGGCGAGGACGGCTTCTCCAGTTGCATCGCATGTCCTTGTCACCGTGCTGCCCCTACCACCCCGCCGGAGTGACGCGCCGCGTCAGTCAGATTGCGACACGCCATGCTGCCTTCACCCGAAGGGAGAGGGCTCGGCCTCCGGAGCTAAAATTTTCGAGGCCACCTGTGGGTTCACTCACGTTGCGGCCCGGTGACTTGCTCACCCTCCTCGCGAGGGCTTTGTCGATCGGCTTCATCGGTTTCGTTTCCTCCACCAATGCGATCCAAGCTACGGGGATTCTGACTCTTTCCCCGGTGGGACTGACTCCCACTGAACATGCCTGCCTTAGCTGGACACACTCCCT
>Ga0214472_10003167_pt1 | contig 17476 bp, 15 predicted proteins | sample RVTome_6_FD_207662 | JGI IMG/M metagenome (GOLD analysis project Ga0214472, IMG submission 207662) | Soil microbial communities from uranium-contaminated site in the Upper Colorado River Basin, Wyoming, United States - RVT140D175 | ecosystem: Environmental > Terrestrial > Soil > Contaminated >... | reverse complement strand
TCCTTGAGACACAGGGCCGCGTATTGGGAGTGGGTGATGTGGCTGTTGGCCACGTTGGCGAACACGGCAAAGGTCTGATCGGGGCCGAAAATATCCGGCCAGGGTATATGGCGCGCCGTCTTGTAGAGATACTTGGTGCTGTGGCAGTCGAAGCGCAGCAGCGGCGCCAGCAGGCGCGAGAAAAGGCGGGCCTGGTAGTTGACGCGGTACAGTCCGGCCCGGTCGGTTTCAAAAGAGACCCCCCGGTGGGCGGCATGGATGTTGACCGCCCCCAGTTCTTGCAGTTCCCGGGCCCCCATTTCCTCCAGCCCTTCGGCGATCTGCCCGAAATAGCGATTGGTCTTTTGATAGGCAAAGAGAGGTTCGGCGGTCATGTTCCGCGGTTCGGACGGGGATGGCATATTCATTGGTCTCGCGCCTCACTTCATGCGGAACAGGGGCGCGGTCAGATGTGAGCCCTTGCAGCGCGGGCAACGGCCCGGTCTGGCCGGACGTTTTCTATCGGTGAAGACAAAATCGCATTGCAGGCACCGGCTGGGGACGATCTCCAGTTTACCCGGCCGGCCGGCCGGAAAGCGGGCCAGATGGTCCAGGTGCTCGGCCGCCTCTTTTTCACCGATGCCGAGGGTCTGGGAGAGGTCCCGGATGGACATATCCCCCTGGCGCAGCAGTTCCTGCATCTGTTGCCGGATGGTTTGGCGCCGCTCCGGCGGCTCGGGGGGAGTAGCGGATTTCATGATGACCGCCTTTCCGGTGCACGGTTGAATTTCGCTCGGATCCGCTCAAGCGCTCTTCCCTTCCTGTTTTTCTCGGGTAGAATATACCACAGTCAAGCCGGAACCTGCCTGAATCATCTTGGGACCCGGAAAATACCAATATACCATTGCAGCCGATACATGGAGTTACAAGCGCACGATGAGAAATAATTTTGCAGTTGCCCTGACCGGCTGGACGATATTCCTGCTATCCTGCCTGCCGGTTTCAGCGCTTTGGACGGGGACGGCGGCCGCGACGCCGGCCGGGCCCGAAACCATGCGGGCCCTGATCGAAGCGGGGGAAAAGGAAGGCCGTTTGGCCTGGCGGGGCGAATTGCTCTTCGCTCCGGACATCATCCCGCGGTTTTATGCCGAGGAAGGGTACCGCCTGGTCTGGAGCGGTCCGGACGGCACCTTTCCCCTGGCCGAACCACTGCTTCTGGCAATCCGCGCCGGCGAGGCAGAGGGGCTGTCGGCCACGGTCTATCATCTCGACGCCATCACCACTCTGCTCGCCAGGATAAGAGCCGCCGGGGAGGCGAATACCCGGCTCGATGGCGATTCCCTGGCCGGGCTGGACCTGCTGCTCACCGACGCCTTTCTACTCCACGCTTCCCACCGGCTCGCCGGTCGCGTCGATCCGGAAACGTTGCAAGCCAATTGGGTCGCCTTCAGCCCGGAGGCGGATCTGGCCGCCATCCTGCGCCGCGCCCTGGCCAGCGGCCGGGTCCGGGAGACCCTGGAAAGCCTCGACCCGGTCCATCCCGACTACCGCCGCCTGCGGCAGGCCTTGCGAGAACTGCGGGAAATCATGGCCCGCGGCGAATGGCCTTTGATACCAGTGGGACCGAACCTCGAATCGGGCATGGTCGATGAACGGGTGCCGCTGCTGCGGGCCCGGCTGATCGCCGGCGGCGATCTGGAGGCGGGGGCCGGCGACTCCGAGGAATTCGATGCCCCCCTCGCCGAGGCGGTACGGCGTTTCCAGGCCAGACATGGTCTGGGAATCGACGGGGTGGTCGGCCTGCTGACCCGGGCCGAACTGAACGTTTCCGCACGTAAACGGGCCGAACAGATCGAAGTGAACCTGGAACGCCGTCGCTGGCTGTTTAACGCCATCCCCGAGGATCGCTACATCCTGATCAACATTGCCGGCTACCGGATGACCGTGCACGAGGGGCTGGCAACGGTCCTGGAAAAAAAAGTGGTGGTGGGGGCCTCCTACCGGCATACCCCGCTGTTCAGCGAGCGGATGCAATATATCGACATCAACCCTTTCTGGAATATTCCACCCACCATCGCGGTCAGGGATATCCTGCCCAATATCAGGAAGGATCCCGGCTATCTGTCCCGAGAAAAGATCCGGGTCTTCAGCAACTGGCGGGACGATGCCCGCGAACTGGACGCATCGTCCATCGACTGGACAAAGGTCGGTCCGGGCCATTTCCCCTATAAACTCCGGCAGGACCCCGGCCCCCGCAACAGCCTGGGCCGCATCAAATTCATCTTCCCGAACCGGTTTTCCGTCTACCTGCACGATACGCCCCACCGGGAGTTGTTCGACAAGCCGACCCGCGATTTCAGCTCCGGCTGCATCCGGGTCGAGGCCCCCCTGGTACTGGCGGCCTACCTGTTGCAGGATACGCCGTCCTGGAACCTGGAGACTCTGACGGCGGCGGTGGCAAGCGGCCGGCAACAGGTCATCCCGCTCGACCGGCCGATTCCGGTGCACATCCAGTACTGGACCGCCTGGGTCGATGAAGACAACGCGATGCAGTTCCGCTACGATATTTACAAGAGGGACGAGGAACTGGCCAGGGCCCTGGCGGCGCTCCAGCCGCTCGCCATCGACCATTCGTCATTGACGATTAGCCATTGACTATTTTCCCCAAGGACAGCCGCCGGAGTCACCGCCGGCAATAAGAAGCCGCGGAATTGCCGATTGTGAATTGAGAATTGCGAATTGAGATTTACGAAAAAGAACGAGGCGGAGGGCGGTTCTTTTACCAGTGTCTGACCTGGCCGGTGTCCACATGCACGAAATCGGACTTCGGGTAGTAGCCCACCCCTCCCTGGCCCAGGTTCATGGCCACCCGGCGCAGGGTCGCGGTCCCGACGCCCGGCAGGCGGATGTCCACGGCCCGGCCGAGCATGTGCATGCTTTTTTTGGCCACCCCCTTGCCGCGCCGGGCCAGCATGGCGTTGGTGGCCGGGGAGCGGTATCCCGAGACGATGTGAAAGGGCTCGCTGCTCTTCAGTTGACGCGCCATGGCATGGAGCAGATCGATGAGGCCCGGGTCGATTTTCTTGACCTCACCGGTCCGGTGGTCCCGCAGGAAATGGTTGATGGACTGGAGGGCCTCGGGCAGATAGCGGTCTTTCAGGCCATAACAGAGGCGCAGCTTTTCGCCGGTATGGGTATGGCTCAAGGCGATGTATCTTTTCCCGGGAAGCGCGGCCAGGGACTCGGGGGAGGGAGGCAGCACCAGGGCCGTCGCGGTCAGCAGACAGACACGTAGAAAATGGCGGCGGTCAAAGGTGGGGGATGAGATCATTGAATATCCAATCCCGCGGCCCGGCGAGGCGAGGTCTCGCGGCCGCATGGCTGAGCAAGGGAAGCATTGACAAGAAAGCGATTGCCAAACAATATTCCGAAGATCGGCGGGAATGTCAAGGAGATTAATGGAAATCATGGGGAGGAGAGACGGATGACCGATTATATCCAGGTCCTGACCACTTTTGAAAGCCAGGAAGATGGCGAGACCCTGGCCGCCAATCTGCTCGAGGCCGGTCTGGCGGGCTGCGTGCAGATTCACGGCCCGGTGATCAGCATGTACCGCTGGCAGGGCGAGGTCGTCCAGTCGGAGGAGTATGTCTGCGCGATCAAGAGCCGCAACGACCTCTACCCCGAACTGGAAGAGGCCATCCGCGCCATGCACCCGTACGAGGTGCCGGAGATCGTCGCCATGCCCATCCACAGCGGCAACGGCGATTACCTGCACTGGCTGGACGGGGAATTGAAGGAAAGCGGCGATCGGTGATCAATAGCCGGTGACCGGTGGCCCATCACCGATAAAGGCAAGGGTTGAGATGGAAGAAAAAAAGGCACCAGGCTATCGGCGGCAAAAGCGGAAGAGCTTCGAATGTCACTGCTGCCGCACCGAGCAAAGATTCTGCTGGAACTGCCCCTGCGGTTTTCAGATCTGCGACGCCTGTTTCCGGGAAAACAAGTGGGGCCTCACCAACGGCCCCACCTGGATCTGCCCGGATTGCGGCCGCATTCGCATGATGGAGTGAGTCGGGCCAGATGGTGCAGCAGGGGGCCGCGGCCGTGGCCGATGAGATGGGGGGCGGAAAGGCGCAGCAGCCGGTCCAGCAGTTCGACGCTCTTCTCGAAGGCCGCGACATCGTCGTTGGTCAGCATATGGTAGGCGGTGAAGGCGGAGGCAAAGGTGCAGCCGGTGCCGTGGCTGTTGGCGGTGCGGACACGGGGATGGCTTTGGCAAATCGCGACCAGCGCTGTTCCCCCGGCCGGTGAACGGCGGAACAGCCGGTCGGTGATTATGCTATCCTCTTCCGGTTGATGGCCCCCCTTGACCACCACGGCCCGCAGCCGGGCATGACGCCGGAACAACTCCGCGACCGCCGCCTCGATTTCCTCGCCGTTCCGGCAAGCCGAGCCGGCCAGCCGTTCCAGTTCCTCCAGATTCGGGGTCAGCACCGTGGCCAGGCGGATCACCGTGTCGTCATAAGAGGCCAGGTCCGTCTCGGCCAGGAGCGCTTTGCCCGACGAGGCCACCAGCACCGGATCGCAGACCACCTCGCCCCGAAATTCCCGCAGGGCCGCGGCAATGGCCGCGGCGACCGCGGCGCTCCCCACCATGCCGGTTTTGACATGGGTGACGCGCAGATCGACCAGGACCTGCTCGATCTGCCGCTTTACCAGGCCGGCCTCCAGGGGCACCACCTCCCGCACCCCCAGGGTATTCTGCACGGTGAGGCAGGCGACCACCGCGCCGCTGTAAACTCCGAGCATGGTCATGGTCTTCAGGTCGGCCTGGATGCCGGCCCCGCCCGAGGGGTCGGAACCGGCGATGGCCAGGGCCGCGGCCATCTGTTTTCTTTCCCGCATCGTCTTGATATTCCTTATTATCCGTTGAGGAAACACAACCTATGGTGTATAAGGCTGCATCCGTATCAATATGTTGTGCGCCTCGTTACGCCAAATTTGTATTGCAGCCACGGCCAAAGAAAGCTAGATTCTACCGGCAAACATCGGTGGACGCAAACCGCGACCGAATTCGGGGTCGCCCGCCGACCGGAATCACCAGTGCCATGGATGGCTGTCGAGGCGACTGTTCGCCGTAGCCAGTCAGGCAGGAACGATCACGCCAAGATGCGGCGCCGGTGATCGTTCACCGCAAATCTCCGCCATTTTTTCCGGACATCATGAACAACACGGCCCACAATTACGACGAAAGTAAGATCAAGACCCTGAGTTCCCTGGAACACATCCGCTTGCGGCCCGGCATGTACATCGGCCGGCTGGGGCAGGGGAGCCATCCGGACGACGGCATCTACATCCTGCTCAAGGAAGTGATCGACAATGCCGTGGACGAATACATCATGGGTTTCGGCAAGCGCATCGACATCGCCATCAACGACGAGGGGTGGGTGCGGATCAGGGACATGGGCCGGGGTATCCCCTTGGGCAAGCTGGTGGAATGCGTCTCGGTCATCAACACCGGCGCCAAGTACAATACCGACGTGTTCCAGTTTTCCGTGGGGCTGAACGGCGTGGGCACCAAGGCGGTCAATGCCCTTTCCGAGAGCTTCACGGTCACCGCCTTTCGCGACGGCCGCTTCGCCCGGGCCCGCTTTGTCCGCGGCATCCTGGACGGCGAGGAGAGCGGGGAGGCCAACGAAAAGGACGGCACCCTCATCGAATTCCGGCCGGACGCGGAGATTTTTCAGGACTTTGTCTACGATCCGGAATTCGTCAAAAGCCGCCTGTGGCGCTACGCCTATCTCAACTCGGGTCTGAGCCTCTACCTGGAGGGGGAACGTTTTTTTTCGGCCCACGGCCTGCAGGACCTCCTGGCCAACGAGATCGATTCCAACCATATCTACGACCCCATTTACTACAAGGGGCAGAACGTGGAGTTCGTCTTCACCCACTCGGAGAACTACGGCGACACCTATTTTTCCTTTGTGAACGGCACCTATACCAACGAGGGCGGCACCCATCTCTCCGCCTTCCGGGAGGGCATTCTCAAGGGGGTCAACGAATACTCGGGCAAGAAATTCTCCGGCCAGGACGTGCGGGAAGGGGTGGTGGGCGCCTTTGCCGTGAAGATCAAGGACCCGGTCTTCGAGTCCCAGACCAAGAACAAGCTGGGCAACACCGAGATCCGCGGCGAACTGGTCAACATCGTCAAGGACGTGGTCAGCGCCTATCTTTACAAACACGGCGATGTGGCCGAATTGCTGCTGGCGAAGATCGGGCAGAACGAAAAGATCCGGCGCGAATTGCAGCACGTGCGCAAGGAGGCGCGGGCCAAGGCCAAGAAGGTGGCCCTCAAGGTACCGCAACTCAAGGACTGCAAATATCATCCCACCAAGGATAAGCCGTCGTTGCCGGGCCGCGAGAACATGCTCTTCATCACCGAGGGGCAGTCGGCGGCCGGCTCCATCGTCACCGCCCGGGACCCCATGACCCAGGCGGTCTTTTCCCTCAAGGGCAAACCCCTGAACGTCTTCGGCCAGAACCTGCCGCTCCTCTATAAAAACGAGGAGATGTACAACATGATGCAGGCCCTGAACATCGAGGAATCGGTGGGCGATCTGCGCTACGACAAGATCATCATGGCCACGGACGCCGATGTGGACGGGCTGCACATCCGCAATCTGCTGCTCACGTTTTTCCTGCATTATTTCGAGCCGCTGGTTAAACTGGGCCACGTCCATATCCTGGAAACCCCGCTTTTCCGGGTCCGCAACAAGCAGAAAACCATCTACTGCTATTCGGAAAAGGAAAGAGAGGCGGCCTCGCAAGCCCTGGCCGTCAGGGGGGCCTCCGGCTCCATGCAGGTGGAGACCACCCGGTTCAAGGGACTGGGCGAGATATCGCCCACCGAATTCAAGCAGTTCATCGGCCAGGACATGCGACTGCGGCAGGTCACCATCGACCGGCTGAGCGAAATTCCCGCGGTCCTCTCCTTTTACATGGGCAAGAACACCCCTGAACGACGCGATTACATCATGCGGCATCTGGTCTACGTGCAATAGAGGCTGTAGCCTGGAGAACAGGCTGTAGGCTGAAGGCTGTAGGCTGTAGGCTTTTAGGGTTGAAGATTTGGCCTACAGCCTACAGCCTAAACCGCTACAGCCTCAATAGCAGGCTGTAGGCTGAAGGGAAAGAAATGGTGGCGCGGTACCCTGCCGCCCGCGGTGAAACTGGCCTTTAACGGAACGTTCCCCATGGATTCGACAGCGCAACTCGGCAAGCTCCATCGTCTCTTCGACGAAAATTTCATCGAATACACCTCCTATGTCATTCGGGAACGGGCCATCCCGGATGTGGACGACGGCCTGAAACCGGTCCAGCGCCGCCTGTTGCAGACCCTTGCCAACATGGACGACGGCCGCTTCCAGAAGGTGGCCAACGTGGTGGGCGACACCATGAAGCTCCACCCCCACGGCGACGCCTCCATCTTCGCGGCCCTGGTCAATCTGGCCAACAAGGAATATCTCATCGAACGTCAGGGCAACTTCGGCAACATCTACACCGGAGACCAGGCCTCGGCGGCCCGGTACATCGAATGCCGCCTCACCCCCCTGGCCCGGGAGACCCTGTTCAACAAGGATCTGACCACGTTTCTCGATTCCTACGACGGCCGCATGAAAGAGGCGGTGACCCTGCCGGTCAAGATTCCGCTGCTTTTGATGCTCGGGGCCGAGGGGATCGCGGTGGGCATGGCCACCAAGATCATGCCCCACAATTTTCCCGAACTGCTGGAGGCCCAGAAGAAAATCCTGCGGCACGAGGAATTCGAAATCTTCCCCGATTTCCGGACCGGCGGCCTGCTGGATGTGAGCGGCTACGACCGGGGCAACGGCCGGTTGAAAAGCCGGGCCCGGATCAGCGAGAAGAACGACAAGACCATTGTCATCACCGAGATTCCCTACGGCACCACCACCCAATCGATCAGCGACTCCATCGAGCGGGCCGACCGGGCCGGCCGGATCAAGATCCAGTCCATCGACGATTACACCGCCGAACAGGTGGAGATCGAAATCAAGCTGGCGCGAGGCATGCACGCCAGCGATACCATCAAGGCCCTCTACGCCTTCACCGATTGCGAGGTCTCGATCAGCCCCAATCTCATCGCCATCCGCGACCGCACGCCGGTGAACCTGGCCGTGGAAGAGGTGCTGCGGCACAACACCGAAAAGCTGGTCCGGGACCTGGAGCGCGAACTCAATATCGAACACGGCCGGCTGCAAGAGAAACTGCACGCCCGGCTGCTGGAACAGATTTTCATCGAGGAGCGCATCTACAAGCGGATCGAGGAGTGCAAAAGTTTCGAACTGGTGGTCGGCGCCGTGGCGGACGGGTTGCAGCCTTTCAGCGCCGAGCTGGTGCGGGAGGTGAGCCGGGAGGATATCGAGCGGCTGCTGGAGATCCGGATCAAACGGATCTCCCGCCACGACATCAACCAGCACCGCAAGGAGATTCAGGCCATCAAGGCGGCCATCCGCGAGGTGAATAAGAGTCTCAAGGACATGGTGGGTTTCACCATCCGTTATCTCGACCGGCTGCTGGAAAAGTACGGTCCTCTCTATCCCCGGCGCACCGAGATCGCCACCTTCCAGGAGGTGGAGGCCCGCAAGGTCGCCCTCTCGCATCTGACCATCGGCTACGACCGCGAAAGCGGTCTGCTGGGTCATCAGGTCAAACCGGACGACGAATTCGCCATCCCCTGTTCCGAGTACGACAAGATCTTGCTCATCTTCAAGGACGGCCGGTACAAGGTCCTCAACGTGCCGGACAAGATCTTTGTCGGTCACGACCTGTTGTGGGCCGACAAGGTGGCCGACGAGACGGTCTTCAACCTCATTTACAGGGACGGGGAGGAGAACCAGTCGTACGTCAAGCGGTTCAAGACCCCCAAGTTCATTCTCGGCAAGGAATATCGCTTCTTTCCGGAACATCCCAAATCGGTCGTCCAGTTTCTGCGGACCGGCGAGGGGGTGCGGCTGCGGGTGGATTTAATGCCCTCGCCCCGGGCCAAGAGCAATTCCCAGCGGCTCCATCTCGACGATTATCTGATCAAACATTACGGGGCCATCGGCAAACGGCTGTCGCACCGGGCGGTGCGGAGAATCACCGAACTGGTGGGCAAGGCGGCCGAGGGTGACGACAACGAGACCCGTTCCCCAACGCCGGAACCGGGGCCGGGGCCGGGGCCGGCCAAAACCGCCAAACCGCCCCGAACCTCCGGCCAGGAACCCGGCGCCGGAGCCGGCCCGGAAAATGAGGCGGGCCGCACCGAACCAGCCGAGCCCCGGGAAGAGGGCAACACCTCGGCCCGCAATCGCGGCCAGCTCGCCCTCTTCGATCTGCCCAAAAAAAATGAGTAGCAGCCATGGCCCCTTCGCATGACGGCGATGAGCCGAATCTCCAGGCCGCGATACCCGAGGAGGGAGGCGGCGGGCTGCGATTCGGCGATCGCCGGTTCCACGGCCCGGCGGTCGGGTTCGTCTTCGCCCTGCTCCTCCTGGCCCTGACGGTGCCGCCTCTGCTGTTACGCCTGCGGAGTTCCCCTCCCCCGGAAACGCCGGCCGTGACGGCTCGCGATTCCGTCGCCCCCCCGGAGGTTGCGATCGCGGCGGTGCGCGTGGCGCGCCCGGAGACGTTGCGCTACCACATCGAGCGGCTGCGCCAGACCCGCCTCTGGGAACTGCCCCGGGATGACTTCATCCAGCCGGTGCTCTTTGACCGCTACCCCGCGGAGGCGGGCAAGCTATCCGATATCCCCACCAAGAAAAGGCTCTTTCTCCATACCCTGCTGCCGGCGGCCCTGGTGGCGGTCAACGAGATCCGGCAGGAGCGGGCCCGACTGGACGCCATCCTGGACGAGATCGACCGCTGCGGCGGCCCGGGGACGACGGACGACGACTTCGACACCTCCGCCTCGTTCAACGCCTGTCTCGCCCCGGAGGAAATGGAGTTCCTCGACAACCTGTGCCGGAAATACCGTTCCCGCTCCCTGGAGCAGTTGCGCCGTCGGGTCAACATTCTGCCGGTGAGCCTCATCATGGCCCAGGGGGCGCTGGAATCCTCCTGGGGCGGCTCCCGGTTCGCCAGTTCCGCCAACAATATCTTCGGCATGTGGACCTGGGATGAAGATGGCATGGTGCCCCGGGCCCGGGAGGAAGGCAAATTGCACAAGATCAGGACCTATGAATCCATCCTTGATTCGGTGCGGCACTATCTGCTGACCATCAACCGCCACGAGGCCTATAATCCCTTGCGAATGATCCGGCTGCAAACCTTTGATTCCCTCGCCCTGACCGAGGGACTGACTCTGTATTCGGAACGGGGCGGCGACTATATCGAGGACCTTAAGGAGGTCATCCGTTATAATAATTTGCAGCGCTACGATCGATACCGGCTGGCGCGGATGCCGGAACCCGCCAACAACGAGGCGAGACCATGAATAGAGCGAGGACGCCGGACCGGAGGGTTGGCGCGTGGAAGCCCCGGCCCTTTTTCCTTTTCCTGGCCTGGTGGCTGATGGTATTTTCCGCGGCCGCCGTGCTGCCGCCGGCCGGATCAGCCCCGGCCCAAGAAGTGCCCCCGGCGAACCCCAACCGGCCGGTTTCGGTCCCCACCGCGGAGCCGGCCCGGCCGGGTGCCACGGTACTGATCTATCACCGCTTCGGCGAGGAGGATCTCCCCACCACCAACATCGCGGCGGACCGTTTCGAGGAACAACTGGCCTTTCTCCGGGACAACGGCTACCGGGTGCTGGCCTTGCGCGACCTGGCGGCCAGGCTGCTCCAGGGCGAACCCCTGCCCGACCGGTCCGTGGTCATCACCATCGACGACGGCTATAGATCCGTCTACGAGGTCGCCTGGCCCCTGTTGCGAAAGTATGGTTTTCCCTTCACGGTCTTCGTTTACGTGGAGGCGACCGACCAGGGACGCCGGGGCTACATGAACTGGAACCAGATCCGGGAATTGCGGGACGCGGGGGTGGATTTCCAGAATCACGGCTACGGCCACCTGCACATGGCCGAGCGGCGGCCCGGCATGACCGACCAGGCATACCGGGCCTGGATCAGGGCCGATCTGGCGGTGAGCACCCGGATTCTCTCCCAGCAACTCGGCCAGCGGCCGGAATTTTTCGCCGTGCCGTACGGTGAATACAACCAGGCGGTGATCGACGAGGCCCGCCTGTTCGGCTACCGGGCCATCCTCATGCAGGACCCCGGCTCGGTCGGCGCGGACACCGATCCCCTGGCCATTCCCAGGGAAGCGATTCTCGGGGAGGACTGGTCCACCATGGAACATTTCCAGATGGTGCTGGAACGGGTGGATCTGCCTCTGGCCGATCTGGAGCCGGTCACGGCGGTCAGGGGAGAGATACCGCCGCGCTTCAGCGCCCGCCTGCTTTACCCGGAACGCTACCGGCCCGGCACCCTCGGTATCTATGTGACCGAACTGGGCTGGCGTCAGGCCGTGGTGGAGGACGGCCGGGTTATCGTGGCCAACGACCAGCCCTTGACCCGGCCCATCAACCGGGTGGCGGTGAGCGGCAGGGAAAAGGAGAGCAACCGGACCGCCATCCGCTACTGGCTGCTGGTCGCCGAGGAGCCGGTGGAATCCATGGACGGGATCCACTTCGGATCTGGCGGCATGACCATGAAATGAAAATGTGTTAGGATAGCAATATGGAGATCCTGGAAATCCGTTATTGCTTCCATCTGGCAGGGCAGGGCAGCAAGATTTTCGAGGTGCGCCTGGATGGCCGGAGCCTGGAACGGCTCAACGGCCTGGACCGCAATTTTCCCGCCTGGACCGCTCTTCCGACCCAGCAATGTCCGCACTGTCCCCTGACGGTCGCCATCCATCCCCACTGCCCGGTGGCGACCAGCCTGGCCGAGGTGATCGAACGATTCGAGGATGTCATCTCCTACGATGCGATAGATCTGGAGGTCATCACCGCCGGCCGGCGAGTCAGTCAGCACACCACGGCGCAACGGGGCCTCAGTTCCCTCTTCGGCCTGCTGATCGCCACCAGCGGCTGCCCCCACACCACCTTTTTCAAACCCATGGCCCGCTTCCATCTGCCTCTGGCCTCGGAAGAAGATACCATCTTCAGGGCCGCGGGCATGTATCTTCTGGCCCAGTATTTCCTGCGGCGGGAGGGCCGGGAGAGCGATCCGGACCTGACCGGACTCAAACGGATCTACGACAACCTGCACCTGGTGAACATCCGGCTCGCCAACCGCATCAGGAGCGCCACCCGGACCGATTCGACCATCAATGCCCTGGTGCTGCTCGACACCTTCACCAATCTCATGCCCTATGTCATCGAGGAGCACCTGATCAATATCCGCCATCTCTTTGATTCCTATCTGCCCGACTCCGTGTAACCGTCCGGCCGCAACCCGGCCGGTTGAGTTGAGTGGTTGAGTGGTTGAGTGGTCGAGTAGTCACCCCCCATCCGCGCGCGAGCAAGCCGGCTCCACTCAACCATTCAACCATTCAACCATTCACCCCCCGCCGGTGCGGGATGTTACTGGACATTCCGCCCTCCGGCGGTTATAATTCGCTGTTTTTATCCGCGCGCGGATGTTGGATCGGCGTCCCGGAGTCAATGGAGACGCCCGTTTTTTTGCAGTACAGTATCGAAAGGACAACCTAGTGAGCAGTAGATATCTCAAGGAAATAGCCCGTCGCCGCACCTTCGGCATCATCAGCCATCCGGATGCCGGTAAAACCACCCTGACCGAAAAGCTGCTGCTCTTCGGCGGCGCCATCCAGATGGCCGGGGCGGTCAAGGCGCGCAAGGCGGCCAGTCACGCGGTGAGCGACTGGATGGCCATTGAAAAGGAACGTGGCATCTCGGTCACCTCGTCGGTGATGAAATTCAATTACCGGGATTACGAGATCAATCTCCTGGATACCCCGGGCCACCAGGATTTTTCCGAGGACACCTACCGGGTGCTGACCGCGGTGGACAGCGCCCTCATGGTGATCGACAACGGCAAGGGGGTCGAGACCCAGACCGAGAAATTGATGGAGGTCTGCCGCATGCGCAACACGCCGGTCATGACCTTCATCAACAAGCTGGACCGGGTCGGCATGGAACCCCTGGACATCCTGGCCGATATCGAGGAGAAATTGCAGATCGAATGCACCCCGCTTTCCTGGCCCATCGGCATGGGCAAGGAATTCAAGGGGGTCTACGACATCCGGCGCGGCCTGCTGCATCTCTTCACTCCGGGCCAGGCGACCCGGCACCAGGATTCCGTGGTCATCCGGGACCTGAACGATCCCAAGCTCGACGAACTGCTGGGCCGCCAGGCCGACAAACTGCGGGAGGATATCGAGCTGCTGGCCGGGGCCGCCAATCCCTTCGACCTTCGGCAATATCTCAAGGCCGGCCAGTCGCCGGTCTTTTTCGGCAGCGCCATCAACAATTTCGGGGTCAGGGAACTGCTGGACGCCTTTGTGGAACTGGCGCCGCCCCCCGGCCCCCGGGCCGCGGCGAGCCGGGCGGTGGCTCCCGAGGAAGAGGCCTTCTCCGGTTTCGCTTTCAAGATCCAGGCCAACATGAATCCGGCCCACCGGGACCGCATCGCCTTTTTCCGCGTCTGTTCCGGCAAATTCACCCGGGGCATGAAGGTGATGCACCACCGCACCGGCAAGGAGATCAACCTGGCCAATGCCACCATCTTCATGGCCCAGGATCGCAGCAACGTGGACGAGGCCTTTCCCGGCGACATCATCGGCATCCACAACCACGGCACCATCAAGATCGGCGACACCTTCACCGACAGGGAACCCCTGAAATTCACCGGCATTCCCAGTTTCGCGCCCGAACATTTCCGCCGGGTGGTGCTGAAGAATCCCTTGAAATCCAAGCAGCTCAACAAGGGGCTGGAACAGATGGCCGAGGAAGGGGCGGTGCAGGTGTTGCGGCCCCTTATGGGCAGCGATTACATCCTGGGCGCCGTGGGGGTGCTGCAGTTCGACGTCACTATGGCCCGGCTCAAGGCGGAGTACGGGGTGGAGGCGGTTTACGAGGGGGTCAACGTCAACGCGGCCCGCTGGGTGAGCTGCGACGACCGCAAAAAAATGGACGAGTTCAAAGCGAAAAACAAGGCCAACCTGGCCGTGGATTCGGAGGGCCATCTCTCCTTTCTGGCGGCCAGCGACTGGTGGCTGAACCGCGCCATGGAGAACAATCCGCAGATCGCCTTTCACAAGACCAGGGAATTCGAATAATCATCGCAAAAGGATAACATCATGTCGCAATTCGAGAATGTCACGGTGGTCAAGAAGGCCAATGTCTATTTCGACGGCGGGGTGACCAGCCGCACCGTGGTTTTGCAGGACGGCTCCAAAAAGACCCTGGGCATCATGCAGCCCGGCGAGTATCTCTTCAACACGGCGGAAAAGGAAATCATGGAGATCCTGGCCGGCGACCTGGAGGTGCTGCTGCCGGGTAATCCGGCATGGCGGAAGGTCGGTGGCGGCGAGACCTTCGAGGTGCCAGCCGAATCGAGTTTCCGCCTGAAGGTGCGGAGCCTGACCGACTACTGTTGTTCGTTCGTTAAATAAGACAATCTCGCAAAAACTTGTTTTTCACCACGAAGAGCACGAAGGACACGAAGTTAACAGATTGATTTTGTCTTTTCTTCGTGCACTTCGTGGCCTTCGTGGTGCATCCGGGCTTTTCAAGAATGCATCAAAGTTAACCGGACGGGATGGACCGGCAACCACCCTGTTCTCGTTTCGGAGGCGCCCCCATGTCGCTCTGTCCCTGTCAATCGGCAAAGGAATTCGATCTGTGCTGCGGCCCCTATCTGGCCGGCGAACAGCTTCCCCCCACCGCCGAGGCCCTGATGCGTTCGCGCTATGTCGCTTACGCGCGCAAGGAGTTCGACTACGTGGTCAACACCTGGCATGTTTCCAACCGGCCGGCGGCAACGGATTTCGGTGAACATGGCCGGCTGACCTGGACCGGCCTGGAGATCCGCGATACCGAGGCCGGCGGTCCCGACGATACCGAAGGCACGGTGGAATTCGTGGCCCGGTGCGATGCCCGGGGGGTGACCAACGTGCTGCACGAAAAGAGCTTTTTCAGGAAGGAAGATGACCGCTGGTTCTACCTGGACGGCGAGGTCATCCAGCAGCAACCGGTGCGCTCCCTCAAGGTCGGCCGCAACGAACCCTGCCCCTGCGGCAGCGGTCGCAAACATAAGAAATGCTGCCTGGCGAAAAGCCAGTGATCGGTGCTTGGTGACCGGTGATCGGTGGGGGCGAGAAGTTGAGAGGGTAAGAGGGTAAGAGGGTAAGAAGTTGAGTGGGGATCGCAAGCGCCAACCAACACTCGCTCACCGACTTTCTCCTGCTACCGACCACTGTTAACCGATCACCGGCTTCTTCCCGCCACCGCTCACCGATCACCGGCTTTTTCCCGCCACCGCTCACCGATCACCGATTTCCTCCCGCTCACCGTTAACCGATCACCATCTTCCTCCCGCCACCGATCACCGCTAACCGTTAACCGATCACCATCTTTTCACGCGGTTGCCGGGCTACGTTCCCCTGCCTCCACCGCATCCGCGGCAGTAATCACCTTGGCCGCATCCCAGACGGCCCGGCTTGAGGCCGCCTCGTTAAGCTCGTAAAAGGTCGCCGGTTCCATGGACAGGCCGGCGGCCAGGCCGGCGGCTTCCCGGTGCATGGCGCGCAGGATGTAACGGCCGATGAGCGGCGCCGCCAGCCTGGTGCGCCAGCCGAAGGTTTTGTACAATTCCCGCAGCAATTCCCGCATCGCCTCGCCGGTTTCGGCATCCTCCCGGTACCAGCGGCCCATGGCCCAAATGGCGCCCGCATAGGAGGTCCGCAGCTCTTTTATCTCCCGCTGGTAGCGTTCCCGGATGCGGCGGTCGGCCGAGAGGCGGTAACGATGCCAGCCTTGCAGCATGGTGCGGATCATCCGGAAGAGGCTGGGGCCGTTGCGTTGAAAATCGCGGCGAAAACCCTCCAGCAGCATCTCCTCTTCGTCGCCGGCCGCAATGTGCGGATGCACGTGGTTGAAGCGGTATTGACCATGGCTGTCGGCCGGCGCCATGGCCGTGGCCGGCAGCAGGGTTCCTTTTTCGTCCAGTTCCCGGTGCAGCGGCGTGCCCGGATTGGCGGTGTAGAGCATGAACTGATGGAAATCGGTGTCATGGCTCACCGCATGATCGATGACCCGGTCGATGTTGGCCGGGGTGTGGTGTTCCAGGCCGATTATGGAGGAGCCCAGGACCCGGATGCCGTGGCTCTGCAACTCCTTGACCAGATCCCGGGTATCCACCCCGCCCAGTTTGCGATAGCGGCTCTTTTCCCCTTCCAACCCCATCCATACCCAGGAAACCCCCAGCCGGACCAGTTGCTCCATGGTGTAGGAACGTAGCACCCGGGCCGAACTGAAGACGTAGATCGACCAGCTTTTGCCATGTTGCTCGATGAGTTCTAGGAGTTGCAGGGCCCGTTTGCGGTGCAGCAGGAAGTTTTCGTCCAGAATGAAAAATGATTCGGTCTTCAGTTCCGCGGCAACGCGATTCATGACCTCGAAGAGTTCGGCCCCGGTTTCGTAAAAATTGACGAACTTCCCCTTGCCGCCGAACAGGGCCGAGGTGGAGCAGAAGTTGCATCCCATGGGGCAGCCCACCGACGGCACCATGATGGCCGCGGTGTCGCCCGGCCGCTGCGGCAGATCATGGCCCAGGATGCGGGTGGCATGGGCCGAGGCCACGGCCGGATGTTTGATGGGCGCATCCTCCTTCTGGCCCAGGAAGCTCCGGAACCAGCGGATGCCCTCGCCCCGCACGATATGATCCGCCGCCACCCGTTGCTCCAGGTCGGGCAGGGAGGCGATATGGCCGCCCACCACGATGACGGCCCGGGGCTGATGGACCCGGATCAGTTCGCACATCTTTTTCACCTTGCCCACATTGGGAATGATGGCGCTGATGCCGATAACATCGTAGCGGTGGTCGCGGATCTCGCTGATGAAGCGTTCCAGGTCCGGAAAGTCGAGCAGGGTGCAGGGGGCCTCCAGATTGGCCTGGATCAGCAGCAGACCGAAGGAACGATGGAACATGCGCAGCGAAAAGACCCCTTGCAGCCGGGTGACCTGGTTGTGGTACAACTCCATGGGATTGACGCGGCGGCTGCCGTATTCGTCGTCCACGGCATAGGGGCCGAAAACGCTGGTGAGCAAAACCCGGGCCCGAGTGCCGGCCGGATGGCGGGGATGTGGCTGGGACATGATGGTCTCTCCTTCGAGGACTTTTTGCGAGAACAGGAAAAATTTACTAAGATAACCTTACGCGACCGGCGGCCCGGCTGCCAGGCAACTTCTCGTTTTTACAATTCTTTTACAATGCGGCAAGGCTCATGCGGCACACCCGGTGGTTTCTGCATCCCG
>Ga0214472_10003166_pt1 | contig 17483 bp, 14 predicted proteins | sample RVTome_6_FD_207662 | JGI IMG/M metagenome (GOLD analysis project Ga0214472, IMG submission 207662) | Soil microbial communities from uranium-contaminated site in the Upper Colorado River Basin, Wyoming, United States - RVT140D175 | ecosystem: Environmental > Terrestrial > Soil > Contaminated >... | reverse complement strand
CACGCTGGTGACCGACACCGGCCACGCGCTGGGCGACTCCACGCTGGCGTGCATCCACCTGGACGATCTGGCCAGCGGCGGCCTGATCCCCGGCGGCGATGCGCGCTGGCGGATGTGGTCGCTGTACGCGGTCGCCGACGGTCTGCTCGAGGCGCAGGTCGCGATGCGCGCGGAGTCGTTGCGCCCGGACGCCCAGCGCTGCGCGCGTTTCCTCGCCAAGCAGCGCGATCGCATCGAGCGCTGCTTCGATGCGATCGAGGTGCGTGCCAGTGAACTCGACGGCGCGCTGGACCTGGCGCAGATCACGGTCGGTGTCGCGTGCGGCTATCAGCACTGGCGCGAGTGGCTGGACGACTTCACGCCGGGCCGCCCGAAGCTGTCGGCGTGGTACGCGGCGTTCGCGCAGCGCGCGTCGATGATCGCGACGGCGCCGCGCGAGACGCCGCAGTCTTAGCGACCCCCCGAACCGGCCTCGCCCGCGCGTATCGCGGGGGCTTGCGCACCTTCACTTGAACACGAAGATCGGGCTGCTCCAGGCCTGGAAGCCGTCCTCGGTGGTCACGCAGATCCACAGCGGGTTGTCGCCGCTCGCCTGCATCGGGATGCGCACCGAGGCGCGCATCTCGCGGTGCGGGTTGGCCTCGGGCAGGCGGAACACGCGGATGCGCCGCTCCAGGCCGCCGGCTTCGAGCAATGTGTCGTCAAGGCCGATCTCGGCCAGCGGCGCGTGAATCTCGCCATGGTTGGTGGCCAGATCGAGAACCGCGCCGTCGCCTTCCTCCAGCCAGGCGTCGAAGCCGCCGAAGTTGCCGGTGGTGATCGCGTTCCACTCCACCGTGTTGCTGCCGCGGCGCTCGAGCAGGCGCTCGTGGTTCCAGGCGTTGATCTTCGCGAGCTTCGTGATGGTGCATTCGCGAAAGCGCGCGCTGCCGATCCAGGTGCTCTGCCGACCGCGGCCGCGGTACTCCGCACCGCTCCACACCACGCGCACGCGCGAGCCCAGGTCGCTGGCGGCGTACGGGCGCAGCGTGTCCACCACCGTGGTGCCGTTGCGCACCTCGATGCGCTCGATGGGCGCGTGCGTGACCACGTGCAGCGACAGCTCCACTGCGTCGGCGTCGCTGCGCACGATGTCGCCCATCATCGCGGATTGCACGCGCTCGCTGCGCGCGTCGTCGAAGGCGTTGGGGTCGCGCTCGAAGCGATCGGCACCGTCCGGGAATGCGGCCGTGACCTCCATGTGCATGCGGCAGCCCGTGGTGCCGTAGTGGTGGCGCTTGCGCAGGCAATCGAAGATGCCGTCGCGGCTCAGGTCGTCGGTGAGAAAACAGGTCAGGCCGCCGTAGGCGCCGAACTTGGCCGCGCCGGGATAGCTCGCGCCGGGGCGGCCCTTGTGGCCGTCGCTGTTGCACACCACGCCGCAGCGGTGGCCGAGCGGGAAGCCGTCGGTGAGCAGCCACTCGAAGGTGCCCCAGGCGGAGTGGATCTCCATCGCCGTTTCCAGTTTCGGGTCGTGAGCCTGGGTGATGTCCGCGTAGCGTCCGCCCACGTGCGCGTACACCACGCAGTCCTCGTCCGCGAGCATCTCGAACAGCTTCGCGGCCGTGGGGGCATCGGTGTGCAGGTCCGAGCGATCGGTGATCAGCGCATGCGAGGAGCGGTGGATCTGACGGCCCTCGGTGCGGAAGAACACGTTGCGGTCGCCGCCCACGGCGGTGTTGCCTGACCACTCGTAGCCGGGAAACACCACGAAGCGGCGGTCCTCGTGGTATTCCGCGGTCAGTTCGTTCAGGTACTTCCAGAATGCGTTGTTGACCTGGAAGTCGTTGGCCTGATGGCCGGTGACGTCCAGGAATGACTTGTTGCGGGCGAAGTCGAAATACTGGCGTGAGGTGGTCACGCCGATCGACTCGCCGCTCTGGCCGTGCAGATCGCCCCAGTAGCCCGAGAAGGCGCCGTCCCGGATCAGCAACGGGCCGGCCTCGGCGATGCAGGTGTTGCCGTCGAGCACGCGTACGCGCAGCGTGCCTTGCTGCGTCGCGGACAGGTTCTCGATGGTCACGGCCCGCTCGCCCAGCGGGTAGTCGATGTGCGCGGGCAGCCCGTGCACGGGCAGGGAAGGTTCGAGCCGGAAGCGGCCGCTTGCCAGGTGCGACGGATTGCCCCACATGTCCTCGGCCTTGAGGCCGAACTGGAAGCGCTCGCCGGGGCGGCGCAGCGTGGGCAGCACCGCGCGCCACACCTTGGGCTGGCCCGGAATGATGGCGATGTGCGGGGTCTCGGGCAGCGGGATGTAGTGCCCCACCGCACACACGTCGGCCAGCACCTTGAACTCGAACCCGGCCTCGCAGAAGGTCTGCATCTGCATGCCTGGCGAGCCCTTGGAGGTGTCGCCGAACACGATGGTGATGGTGTCGCCCTCGCGCAGGTAACCGCCGTGCAGGCGCGCGGTCAGCGAGCGGAACCACGGCCGCTGGTGGCCCGTGCCGCTGTAGCCCAGCGCGATGCGCGATGCGGTGCTGGTGTGCGCTGTGACGTAGTTGTAGCCGGCCGGGTCCGTCGTCTGCAGGTCGCCCCAGTCGCCCATGAAGCGGAACACCACGCGGATGCCGCCGGTATCGTCGATGCCGTAGCGGCCGACCGTATAGACCAGCTTGAAGGTCTGCAGGCTGCGCGCCTCGAAGGCGCCGCGCGGCTGCAAATCCACGTGCCCATAGAGCACCGGATCCTCGCCCGGGTGCGTGGCCGGCCAGACATCGCCCACCAGTTCTCTCGCCACCACATCTTCGGACACGCTGACCTCCTTGAACCTCGTCGAGCCAAGCCGCGATTCTAGTGTGATTTTGGACACCCATGTATTCGCCGCGAATCCGTGGATTGGACACCCATCCATTCGGACGTGAATCTCGTGAATCTGGACACCCACCTGTTGTGATTCTGGACACCCACGTACACCCACGTGGTCCGGCGGACGACCTCCGGACCCTGGTCGGAGGGCCTCTCGATGAAACAGCCACTTGCGCGTGGGATGCAGCCCGGGTGCGCGCGCACGAGCGCGGCCGCGCCGCAACCATGGTTATCATCGAGATCCCATTAGAGGCGCGCCGGCCGTCGAAAGCCCATGACAGATCACCACCCCAGGACAGCCCCCGCCGACATCCTGTGGTGCTGCAAGTGCCGGACAGCCATGGTCACCCGTGAGATTGCCGGCAAGCCCCGGCGGGTATGCCCCGCGTGCCGGCACATCCATTTCATCGAGCCGAAGGTGGGGGTGGGCGTGTGTGTCGTGCAGAACGGCGCGATTCTGTTAGTGCAGCGCCGGTTCGTCCCTGAAAAGGGTAAGTGGAGTATCCCCGCGGGCTACCTGGACCACGGTGACGATCCCGCGCGCCACGCGGTACTCGAAGTCCGGGAGGAGACGGGTCTGCAGGTCGCGATCACCGGTCTGGCCGGGGTATTCCACAATCCGCCCGAGCAAGGCGGTGCGACCGTGTTCATCTTGTATCGTGGCGAGCGCATCGGCGGTCGACTTGACCCGGGCGACGATGCTTCGGATGCGGGCTTCTTCACGAGCGACGCGCTTCCCGAAATTGCGTTCGCGAGTACACGCCACGCGGTTGCGCTGCTGGGACAGTCGTAGTCATTGTACCGGATTCCCACGACGCCGTGCAGGCGCTTCATGCGGCAATCCGGTGCTTGCACTTCGGTGCGCCATGGAGACACCGCATGTCAGTACGGGTAGCAGAATCTCGGGTAGCAGGCGCCAAGGAGAGTGACATGGTCACCGAGGTCATGGTCGATGGGGGTGGGGTGTCCAGAACAGGGGCGGTCGATTGGTGGGTGTCCAGAGCAGGCGGGTGTCCAGAGCAGGCGCATCCAGAGTAGGCGCAGCGCCGACGATCGTGACGGGCGGTCGCTCGTGCTCAGTGCGTGGTCGCACTGCTGGGCGGCGCGAACGGCAGGCGATGCCCGGCGTCATCAAAGTGGGTGGCCAATTTCGTGAGCATCTCGATCACGCGCCCGGCATCGCTGGCGGCAGGCCAGCCCCAGCGCTCGATCATGCCGACCGAAGAGCCGTGCGCGTGCTGAACCACGGCCAGCACCGTCAGCAGATCGAACTCCTCGTGGGCGAGCGTGCGGTCGCGCAGCGGGTGCACGGGTGGGGTGTCGAGCGGGGACTGGTGCAACGCCTCGGTGAGTGCGGCCAGGGTGTCCAGCGCTTGTTCGACGAACTGCGAACGAAAGACCTTGCGGGCGGTTCGCTCGGTGGCCTCGACGCCGGCGTCGAAGGCACGCCGGACGAACCAGATCGCCACCTGCTGCGCGAGTGTCAGGTGCCGGCAGAGCAACGAGGCCGTCGCATCGGGGGGGGGGGGAAGGCGGGCGTCATGGGGCTGTCCTCACGGGCGACTGGCTGGTCGGTATGAAGAGTAATGATAACGCGACGCATTCGCAATAAATGCGTCAGCCGCGCACGCCCGGGATGGCGGATGAACGCCACCCCGGTGCCATGGTTCGAATGCCGCGGCCCGACGGGCCCGCCGCGCGGCCCCTCCGTCAGCCGTCCGTGCGCGTCACTGTGAGGCTCTTATAGCGGGGCAACAGGCAGGACTGGTCCCGCATCGCGTCGCGGCGAAACGGTGCGCCGAGCTCCTGATTCACGACCACCTCGACCAGCGTGGTCACGCCGTTGGCCTGTGCGGCGCAGCCCTCGGCGATGGCCTTGGTCAGGTCTGCCATGGTCGCCACGCGCACACCGTTGCAGCCGAAGGCAGTGGCGACGTCGGCGAAGGAGAACTCGTCGCCCAGTTCGGTGCCCACGAAGCGCTCGTCGAACCACAGGATGTCGTTCTTCTTCTCGGCGCCCCACTGTCCATTGCGGAACACCACCACGGTCACGGGGATCTTCATGCGGTTGCAGGTGGGCAGCTCGTTCAGGCTGATGCCGAAGGCGCCATCGCCGACCAGCGCGACCGCGGCGCGATCGGGCCGTGCCAGCTTGGCGCCCATGATCGATGGAAACGCGTAGCCGCAGTTGCCGAACATGCCCGGCGCGAGGAAGGAGCGCGGCTGCTCGAAGGGCAGGTAGCTGTTCGCCATTGCGCAGACGTTGCCGATGTCGGTGGAAACCATCGCGTTGCGCGGCAATCCGTCCTGAATCGCGCGCAGCACCTGGCGCGGTGCCATCCTGTCCGGCTCGCGCTCGCGTGCACGCTTGTTCCAGGTGCTGCCCTCGTCGTCGTCCTCGTGGTCCCATCCGGCGAGCTTTTGCAGCCAGGCCGACTTCACGGTCGCGATCTGCGCCTTGCGCTCCTCGGCTGCGTTGCCGGGGTCGTGGTCGGCCAGCGCCGCGACCAGTTGCCTGGCGACCGCGCGTGCGTCGCCGCAGATGCCGACGTCGATGGACTTGGCCAGTCCGAGCATGTCCGGGTTGGCATCGACCTGGATGACCTTGGCCTGCCCGGTCCAGTACTCGATGGCGTGCTGGGGCAGTGTGCTGAACGGGTTCAGGCGCGTGCCCAGCGCCAGGATCACGTCGGCCTGCTTGGTCAGCTTCATGGCCGACTCCCAGCCCTGATAGCCGAGCGGGCCCACGGCCAGCGGGTGGCTGGCCGGGAAGCTGTCGTTGTGCAGGTAGCTGTTGGCGACCGGTGCGCCGAGCTTCTCGGCGAGCTGGCGGCACTCGTCCACGGCGTCGCTGAGTCCGACGCCGGCACCGGCCACGATGACCGGGAACTTCGCGTCGGCGAGCAGCTTCGCGGCCGCGGCGACCGCCTCCTCGTCCCCCGGCTGGCGCCCGGGCAGGATCGGCTCGGGCACCTCCACGTCGATGATCTGGCAGAACATGTCGCGCGGAATGTTGAACTGCACCGGCGCCGAGTGCTGGCGCGCGCGCTGGAAGCAGCGGGTCAGTGCCTCCACGATGCGTGCCGGATGCGACAGCGTCTCCTGGTGGCAGGTGATTTCGGCGAAGAAGGGCAACTGGCGGGTCTCCTGGAAACCGCCCAGGCCCTGCGTGTTGGAGCCGGTCTCGGGCGTGATCACGACCAGCGGCGTGTGGTTCCAGTACGCCGCCGCGACCGCGGTCACGAAGTTGGTGATGCCCGGTCCATTTTGCGCGATGCACACCGCGATCTCGCCACTGGCGCGGGTGTAGCCGTCGGCCATGTGTGCAGCGCCCTGCTCGTGGGCCACGTCCACGAAGCGGATCCCGGCCGCCTCGAACACATCCAGTCCCGGCATGAAGGCCGATCCCACGATCCCGAAGGCGACCTTCACGCCCTGTACCCGCAGCGTTTCGACGAACGCTTCCTGTGACGTCATCTGCATCTTTGGTGTCCTGTGGTGGTCGTTATTCGTTGCGATCCCGGCCCGGCCCGCGCCGGCGAACCAGCGTGCGGCCGGGGGGCGTAGCTTAGCAGGCGAGCGCCGGGGTACGGCCGGGATGCGGACGCGGTGCGACGTGCGCCGCCATGTGCGGCGCGACCAGCCAGCAGACCTGGGAGATGACCGCCGCTCGGACTCGCGCCCGGTGCGCTCGTTCAGGCGGGCGCCGCCATGCACACCATGTGATCGCTTTCCGGGTTCAGCGCGGCGCCGTCGAGGTCGCGGCCGGCGTCGATCAGGCGCAGACCGGCGCGCGCGCAGATGCCTTCGACCTGTGACGTGAGCAGGTAGCGGTGGCGGATGGAGCCGAACAGCGGCGTGCCGTCGCCGCGCGGCTGGTAGCGATAGGTCACGTGCAGGTGCTGCGCCGGCCGGTCCCACGTCGTGGTCTCGAATACGTCGTAGGTCGTGCCCCGCCACGCCACGCTGGCGACCGGCTCACCGTCGTGCGGGTCGTCTTCCTGCGGGTCGGCCGCGGCGTGGAAGGCGTCGATGACGTAAGCGTCGAAGACCAGCGTGCCGCCGGGGGCCAGGTGCGCGCGCACACGCTGCAAGCACGCAACCAGGTCGGCCTCGCTGGCCAGGCAGTACACGCCGCTGAACGGAATGAACACGCGCTCGAAGTGCTCGGCCAGCGCGAAGTCGCGCATGTCGCCATGCACCAACGTCACGCGCGCGTGCTCCGGCGCCGCCAGCTCCGCGATCGCCGCGTGCGCGAGTGCGAGCAGGCCGCGGTCCAGTTCCAGGCCGGTGACGCGATGACCTGCGCGCGCCAGCGGACCGAGCAGGCGACCGTAGCCGCAGCCCAGTTCCAGGATCCGCTGTGCACCGCGTGCCGCGTCCAGGTAAAGGCGCTCGTCGCCTGGCGTGCCGCGGTGCACCAGGGCATAGAGCTCCGGGTGATACGCCGTGCCGCCGGGATTGGCGCGTGCCCGGGCGTGCTTCAGCGCCACAGATCGAACACCGCATCGCGCAGCGGGTGCCCATCGCGAACTGCGTATTCGAGCATCGTGAAGTGGTTGGCACCGCTCACGAGCTGCATCTGGGTCGGCAGCCCTCCTGCCACGCAGTGCGCGGCGAAGGCCTCGGACTGCGCGACCCAGCCCTCGGGCTCGTCCTCCCCGGCCGCCACCAGCATGCGCGGGCGCATCGTGAACGCACGGATCAGGCAGTCCTGGCGCGCCGCGGCCTGTGTGCTGATGCGTGCCTCGGCGTTCACCGATATGCCGAGGATCACCTCGGGTTCGTAGATGCCGGTCAGCGCGGCGACGGCACGGATGCAGCCGGCTGACAGCTCACTTGCCGGCCACGGGCGTTGCAGCATCGCCGCGGCCAGGTGCGCACCGGCCGAGTGGCCGACCAGCACCAGGTTGCCGGGGTCGGCACCCCAGCCCGCCGCCTCGGCATGGCAGAAGCGCAGCGCGGCCGCGATCGCCTCGACCATCGCATCCAGTGTCACGTCCGGGCACAGGTCGTAGTTGACGTTGGCCACCACCGCACCCGTCTCGAGCAGGGGCGGTACCACAAAGCTGTGGTCGCGTTTGTCCAGCGCGCGCCAGTAGCCGCCATGGATGAACACCACCAGCGGGCGGTCGCTGGCTGCACCGCCGGGGGCGTGCAGATCGAGTGTCGCCTTCGGCCCCGGGCCGTAGCGCAGGTCGTAGCGCCCGGGAATGTGTTTGCGCGCATCGGCCGAACGCGCCGCGAAGCCGTCCAGCAGGCGCTGCGCCTCGGGCACCGCCACACGCGGGTTGAAATGCTTCTCCAACTCGGCGGGCGTCAGCTCGCGCCAGTTCAAGCTCATGGTGTGGGATTCCGGCACCAAGTGACGAGTCACGGCCAGTCGCGTGGGGGATCGCCCGGGCGGGCAAGGATGTGGCAGCCAATGGACATCACGATCACCATTTTCGGCGTCCCGGCGGCCCGCGTCTACGCACGCGCCAGCGCGCGCCGGAAGCTGCGAAGGACGGGGACCCGATCGAGCCAGGCTGACGTGTCGACCCGGTTGGCGTCGACGGCGCTGGGCGTACCCACGAAGTTCGCGGGCACCTGGCGCGTGACCTCCGCCACCTTGCCGCGCTCGTCAGCGAGGTGATACTCATAGCCGGGCATCAGCAGATCCTCGTCCACCCATGCATCGATGCTGCGCACGCCGTAGCTGGTGAGGTCGGTGGTGGTCGGCTGGCATGCACCGACCCAGGCGTGACGCGGGGCGGCGAAGAACAGGTACTGCACCTGCGCGTTGCGCGACAGGATGCGGCAGCGCACGACACGGCCACCGTACAGCCGGCTGCGAAAGCGGCTTCGCTCCAGGAAGCCGGCCGCGAAGTCCGGCTCGAAGCCGCGCGTGAACACGAGCGAGGTCGGATCGCCACGCCGGGTGAAACGGGCGATGCGCCGTCCGCCGTTGATCAGGTTGCGCCGGTCCGCACGCGCGCGCTCGCGCGGGCCGGTGAAATCGTGAAACGGCGCAATGCGCTTTTCGCCGCCCTGACGCAGCACCAGTGCAACTGCGCGGGAGTCGGTGACAACGCGCTGCGAACGCAGCATCAGAGTTTCCAGTGCGCTCTGGATCTCGAGCGGCAGGTTCGTGGTCTCCTCGGCCGAGACCAGGTACTCATGGCCATTCGAGAAGATCGCGCGCACCTCGCCCTTGCCAATCCAGTGCTCATCGTCCGATTGCACCAGGTGCGAGGCACTGCGCCAGACCAGGGAGACGTCCTTGTAGAAGATGCGCGGGTGGATCGTCCGGGCGCGCCGGCCCGTCGGGGTCTGCATCACGTGCGCGACGAAGAAGCGGATCTGCGGATCCTGGCGCACGGCGCTCAGGTAGTACGTGGTGTCGAACAGCGACAGGCGAAAGCGCGGCAGGTACGCGCGGGTGAGCAGCACGCGGGGATCGTCGCGCGCCGCGCCGACCGCCTTGATCGCGGCGCCGTCGGCAAGGTGCGCGCGGAACTCCCGTGCCACCTGGGCCGGGGCCAGCGGGGCCGGTCGGACGCTTGGCACAACGTGACCGGTGGTGATCCGCATGCGCGTGCTCCTGAGTGGCCGGAATGGGTGAGTGTCCAGTATCGACGAAAGGTGGGTGTCCAGAACCGGCATCCAGAACAACCGGCATTGACCGCGGCGGCGGCGGATCCCAGCATGGCAGCGCGTTTTCGTATGCCTTGACGGAGTCCCACGGCGATGAATCATGAGTCCGCAACGCGTGCTGCCCGCGCGCTGGCTGCTGCGCGCTGCTCCGGCAAGCGCATCGATGCCCTGCCGCCGGGGGCGGTGCCCGCGACGCTGGAGGAGGGCTACCAGGTGCAGGATCTGGTGGTGGCGTTCTTCGGTGAACGTGTGGCGGCCTGGAAGGTCGGTGCGACGCACCCCAAGGTGCAGGCCATGCTGGGGGTGTCGGGGCCGATCGCGGCGCGGCTGTTCGCACCGAATGTGCTGTCGGGCAGCCGGGATCTGGCCGACACCTTCCTGGTACGCGGGCTGGAGGCGGAATACGCCTTTTTGCTGGGCGCGGATCTGGCGCCGCGCGAGCGCGCGTACTCGCGCGAGGAGATCGCGGCCGCGGTGGTCTCGGTGCACCCCGCCATCGAGGTGGTCGACACGCGCTTCACCGCCCCGCAGCAGGGTGCTGTGGCCGTTGCCGACAACGTCAACGACGCGCTGTGGATCCATGGCGAGGGTGTGCGCGACTGGCGCGCGCTGGACATGATCGACACGCCCGTGACGATGGAGGTCAATGGCGAGGTGGTCGTGCGCGGCAGTGGTGCGCAGGTGCTGGGCGATCCGATGGTGTCGTTGGCGTGGCTGGTCAACGAGCACGCCGGCGCGCGCGAGGGCGTGCGTGCCGGGCAGTTCATCACCACGGGAAGTTGCACCGGACTGTACAAAGCGCCGCTCGGCTGCAGTGCGCGCGCCACCTTCGGCGAACTGGGCGAGCTGAGCCTGCGATTCGTCGTATGAGCGCCGCGCCCACGGTTGCGGTGGTCGGCGCCGGCGCCATCGGCGGCGCGATGGCCGCGGCACTCGGCGATGCCGGCCATTGCCCGCAGCTGTGCGTGCGCACGCCGTTCGCGCGCCTGTCGCGCACGCTGGCCGACGACGCGACGCGCGACTACCCGTTCCCGGTGCACACCCGCGCGGACGCACTCGCCGCGGTGGACTGGATCCTGCTGTGCACCAAGGCGCACCAGATCGAATCCGCGCAGCCGTGGCTGGAGCGGCTGGTGGGCCCGGCCACGCGCATCGCGGTGATGCAGAACGGCGTCGATCATGAGCAGCGGGTCGCACCGTGGGTGCCGGGCGAGCGCGCGGTGGCGTGCATCATCCTGTTGCCCTCGAAACTGGATGCACCCGGGGTCGTGCAGCAGGCGCGCCCTGGCGTGGTGCAGGTGCCCGACACGCTGGCCGGGCACGCGCTCGCGGCGCTGTTCGGTGAGCAGCGCGCGATCCGCATCGAGCCGACCGCGGATTTCGTCACCGTGGTGTGGACGAAGCTGGTGCTCAACGCGGTGGGCGGTGCGATCTGCGCGCTGGCGCTGCAGCCGCTCGGCGCGCTGGCCGCGCCGCAGGTGCACGGACTGGCGGTCGGACTGATGGAGGAGGTGATGGCGGTGGGCCGCGCCGAGGGCGCGCGCTTCGAGGACGATTTCCCGCGACGGACGATCGAGTACTTTCGCGGTCCCATCGCCAGCCACTGGACGTCGATGGCGGCGGACCGGCGCGACGGCCGGCGCATGGAGTGGGACGCGCGCAACGCGGTGGTCGGGCGCATCGGGCGCAAGCACGGCGTTCCCACGCCGCTCAACGATGCGCTGACGCAGTTGCTGGCGCTGGCCGACAGCAGCACGCTCGCGTAGCCGCTTGCAACAGCACTTCACGGATGCGCCGCGGCGGTGGGCGCGCCGTTGCGCGTGCCCGAACCGGCGTGCCGGCGAAGCGCGCGCTGGCAAGGCCACGGCAGGTATTCGCCTGCAAGCAGGCTCCTATCAGGGGATGTGCGATGCCGACCGCCGGCTTGAGTTCGCCCGAGCCTGCTTGCTGGCGACGCGCGGTTGACAAGGCCACGGCGGGTATTCGCCTGCAAGCAGACTCCTTACAGGTGCTGGGCGATGTCGGCCTTGTCGGTGTCGAAGCCGGCGACGCGCCCGCGTCCGGATCGCTACGCCCCACCGCGGCGCCAGGTCTCCGGCGCGTAGCGCGCGAAGGCGACGCCGCTCGCGATAAGCCCGGCCGCCGCCACCCACAGCGCGGTCTCGGCGCCCTGCGTGTCGGCGAGCAGGCCCAGCGCCACCGGACCGACCACGTAGCCGAAATCGCCGAGCATGCGATAGGTGCTCATCGCGGTCGCGTTCATGCCCGGCGGGGCGCTGTCCGCGGCATAGGCCGCCGGCGCGGCGCCACCGATGTTGATCGCGCTTCCCCACACCACGCACGCGAACAGGAACCAGGCATAGGACGGCGCAATGCCGAACAAGGCCATGGACAGCCCGGCGCCCACGGTGGCGGGGACGATCACGCTCTTGCGCCCGAAGCGGTCGGCGAGCATTCCGGCCGGGTACGTGAGCAGGATGCCGGCGATGCTGCCGAGCGCGAGCCCGAAGCCGATGCGGCTCGCGCCGAGGTCGAGGCGCTGAAAGGCGAGCAGCGGCACGATGCTGAACAGCGCGCCGGTGCGCGCGATGGCGTTCATCAGCGCGATCGCGCTGACCAGGCGAAAGCCGGTCAACGCCAGCAGCGTACGCAGTTGCACGCCGAAGCGCGGCCGCGCCACCGCGCCGGCCTCACCGGTGGCGCCGCGCGAATCGCGCGTCTCCTCGACCGCGAACCAGGCCAGCAGACCGACCCCCAGGCTCGCGACCGCGTACGCGGCGAACGGCGCGGCAAGGCCCATGTGCTCGGCGAGCAGCCCGCCCGGCAGCGGCCCGATCCCGACCGCGAACAGAAAGCTGCCCTGGTACAGGGCCATCGTGCGCCCGCGCCGTGCCGGCGTGCTGATGTCGGCCAGCACCACCGCGCCGGCGGTGAGCACCAGACCGGCGCCGACGCCGGCCAGCAGGCGCGCCGCGACCAGTTCGCCATAGCTGCCGGCCAGCGCGCAGCCGAGATTGCCCAGGGCCGAGACCGCGCCGCCGAGCGCGAGTGCCGGGCGGCGCCCGAGCCAGTCCGCGAGGCGCCCGGTGGGCATCGCGATCAGGAAGCGCCCGAGGCCGTACACCGCCACCGTGGCGCCGATTTCGGATTGCGAGACGCCGAAGGATTCGGCGTACAGCGGCAGCACCGGGATGACCGCGCCGAAACCGAGTTGGTTCACGCCGATGAGCACGCACATCCAGATGAGGATGCGGCGCTCGCGGCGGCGTTCATCGAGCGCCGCGTCCGCGTGCGCGCCTGGCGGCGCGCCGTCGCGGTTCAATCGGCCTGCTCTGCGCGCACGGCCGCGAACACCTTGCTCGCGGCGAGCATCGCCTCGCGGATCAGCGGCACGCCGACATAGCCGGACATGTGCAGCATGGTCTCGGTCAGTTCGTCCTCGGTCCAGCCCTGGCGCAGCGCCATGCGCAGGTGCAGCGCGAGTTCCGGCTCGCGTCCGGTGGCCACGTCGGTGACCACGCACACCAGCGTGCGGGTCTTCAGATCCAGCCCCGGGCGCGTCCACAACGCGCCGAACACATTCTCGAGTGCGACATCGCGGAACTTGCGCATCATCGGGTCGGCATCGTAGGTGCCGGCGTTGAGCCGCTTCTCGAAGGCCTCGCCGAACAGCGCGGTGCGCATCGCGAGACCTTTCTCGTGCAGGTCGTCCTTGGTCATGGGATCTCCCGGTGTGATGGTGGTGCCGCGAGCGGTGTGCGGTCGCCTGACGGCGGGCCGCGAGTCGCGAGCCGCGAGCATAGCGCGCCGTGCACGTGCCGGCGCGGCGCGTCGAGCACGTCCCGGCGTCGCACCACGCGCACGATTATGATCGATGCTGCCGCGTCTGGCGGCGCGTACGCAGCCCCCATGATCGCCTTTGTCGCTCCGCATCGCGCGGCGTGCCGGGCATGACCGCCCGCACGGGCGAGCCGCGCGCGCCCTATCCGCGCTATGACGCCGCATGCGGCTGGCAGGCGCTGCTGGCGCCGCGGCGCGCAGCGCCTGCGCTGGCGGCGGACGTGGATGCCGACCTTGCCGTGGTCGGCGCCGGGTACACGGGCATCGCGGCCGCGCGCGAGTGGGCGCGCCTGCATCCGCAGGATCGCGTCGTGCTGCTCGATGCCAGCATCGTTGGCGAGGGCAGTCCCGGGCGCAACTCGGGCTTCCTGCTCGAGATCGCGCTGGCCGGCGACGCCGACGCGGGCGCGGTCGATCGCATGGCGCGGTGTAATGCCCTCATCGGCGCAACCATGGCGCGGCTGCGCGCGCTGGTTGCGGAGCACCGCATCGATTGTGCGCTGGTGCGCAGCGGCACCTACCGCGGCGCGGCCACGGCGCGCGGTGTGGCGGCGCTGCGCGACTACCAGCGCTTTCTGGATGCGGCACGGCTGCCGTACGAGACGCTGGATGGCGGAACATTGGCGCGCCGGATCGGTACGCGCTACTACCGCTTCGGGCTGTATTCGCCGGATTGCTCGCTGGTGCAGCCGGCGGCGCTGATCCGCGGCCTGGCGGATTGTCTTCCCGAGAGCGTGCGCATGTACGAGCGCACGCCGGTGCTCGGCATCGAGCGCGCGGCGAGCAGCCGCTGGCGCTTGCAGTGCAGCAACGGCAGCGTGCGCGCACCGCGCGTGGTGCTGGCCAACAATGCCTTTGCCGCGCGCCTGGGCGTGGGTGCGGCGCGCCTGTGCACGATGTACACCTACGCCGCGCTCACCGCGCCGCTGCCCGAGCAGTGCGTGCAGCGCCTGGGCAGCGAGCGCGAGTGGGGCCTGCTGCCGGCGCACCGCCTGGGCACCACGCTGCGCCGCACCGGCGACGGGCGCCTGCTGGTGCGTTCGCTGTACGGCTACGAGCGCGCCGCGCCGGTGCAACAAATCGCACCGCTGCTGCTCGATTGCCTCGTGCGGCGCTTCCCGCGCCTGGAGCTGGCACGCCTGGCGCAGCCCTTCGAGCACGTGTGGAGCGGTGCCACCGGATTGACCCGCAACGGCGCGCCGCTGTTCGGCGAGCGGCGCGCCGGGCTGTTCGTATCCGCGGGCTGCAACGGCGGCGGGGTGGTCAAGGGCACGCTGTTCGGCGAGCTGATCGCGCGCCAGGCGGCGGGCGCGGCGATCCCGGACGTCGCGGCGCTGTTCGGCGCCGCGAGCTGGATGCCGCCCGCGCCGCTGCGGCGGATCGGCTTCGCGCTTGCCGCGGCGCTGGAGCGGCGCAGCGCCGGCGCCGAACGCTGATGGCCGCGCGGGTTCCCCGGTCCGGTGCCGCGCGCGGCGGACATGCGTGCCGTGCAATGCCATCATGTGCGGCCGGACCGCAGCCAAGCGAGTGCAGCGTATGAGCACCACACGACCGAGCGAATTCGCAGCCGCGCGCCTCGGGCGCTTCGTGGCCGGCACGCGCGGCGACGATTTGCCGCCCGCGCTGCGCCACGAGGCCCGGCGCTCGATCCTGAACTTCATCGGCTGCGCGCTGGGGGTGGCCGAGCACGACGCGGTGGCCACGGCACTGCGGGTGCTGGCGCCGTTCTCCGGCGCGCCGCGGTGCACCGTGTTCGCGCGCCGCGAACGTCTGGACCCGATGGCAGCCGCCTTCATCAACGCGCTGGCAGGCAACCTGCTGGACTACGACGACACGCACCTGAACACCGTGATCCACCCGAGCGCGCCGGTTGCGCCGCCGGTGCTCGCGCTGGCCGAGTCGCGCGCGCTGTCCGGCGCCGAGGTGATCACCGCCTTCGTGCTCGGCGCCGAGGTGGAATGCCGCATCGGCAATGCGGTCTCGCCGGCCCACTACGCCCGCGGCTGGCACATCACCGCGACCTGCGGCGTATTCGGCGCCGCCGCCGCCACGGCGAAGCTGCTGGGGCTGCCGACCGAGCAGATCGCGCATGCGCTGGGCATCGCCGCGAGCCAGTCCGCCGGACTGGTCGAGAACCTGTCGACCGCGGCCAAGAACGTCGGCGTGGGCAACGCGGCGCGCAACGGCCTGCTCGCTGCGCTGTTCGCCGAACAGGGCTATGCCGCGGCACCGGCCTCCATCGAAGGACCGCTCGGCTGGGCGCGAGCCTGCGGCGACGAGGCCGCGCCCGACGCGCTCACCGGCTCCCTCGGCGAGCGCTGGGAGTTCGCGCGCAACACCTACAAGCCCTACCCCTGCGGCATCGTGATGCACTCGGTGATCGACGCCTGCCTGGAGCTGCGCGCGGCGCACGGCCTGACCGGCGAGGAGGTCGCGCAGGTCGTCGTGTACGGCGACGCGCTGCTGCTCGCGCGCGGCGATCGCCCCGTCAACGACGATCGCGACGCGCGCGTGAGCATCCATCACTGCGCGGCCGCGGCGTTGCTGTGGGGCAGAGCGGGCGTGCGCGAGTTCGCGCCCGGCTGCGTCGCCGACCCGGCGGCGGTGGCGCTGCGCCAGCGCGTGCGCGCGGAACTGGATGCCTCGCTGCCCACCGGGGCGGCGCGGGTGCGCGTATCCACCGCGGCCGGCGCACACCACGAGACCACCGTGCTGCACGCGCGCGGCAGCATCGCGCAGCCGCTCAGCGACGCCGACATCGAGGCCAAGGTGCGCGACCTGGCGGCCATGGGCGGCTCGGGGTGCGATGCGGCGCGCGTGATCGAGGCCGTGTGGACTCTGGATGACGCCGCCAACGTGTCCGCGCTGATGGCGGCGCTCGCCGTGCGCTGACACGCGCCTTTCGATCCTTCGACTGCGTCACAGCCCGGCCGCGTGCCAGGCGCCGGGTGTTGCCGGCAGCCCGCGCCTGTCGCGATACTGGGTGTCCAGAACACGTAAGGTGGGTGTCCAGGACTCGCAGGACTCGTATGACCCGATGACCCGTGCCATCCCGAACCCCGGCTGTCCACTGCTCGCTCCATGACCCGATCCCAGCCCAGACCCCTGATCTGCATCTCCGCGAACTGCATGGAGTCGGCGCACCGCCGGCACATGGTGCACGCGACCGGCGAGCGCAACGTCGAATCGCTGCGCCGCATGGTGGAGTGCACGCCGTTGCTGCTGCCGCCACTGGGCACGCGGCTGGACATCCCCGATCTGGTGCGCTGCATGGACGGGCTGATCCTCACCGGCGGGCGCGCGAACGTGGAGCCGCACCACTACGGCGGCCCGCCGTTTCCGCCCGACGAGCCGGTCGACCCGGGCCGCGATGCGCTGGTGCTGCCGCTGGTGCGCGCGTGCATCGACGCCGGCGTGCCGGTGTTCGGGATCTGCCGCGGCATCCAGGAGATCAACGTCGCGCTGGGCGGTTCGCTGCATTACCGCATTCACGAGCTGCCCGGCAAGCACGATCACCGCATGCCGCGGCGCGAGGACGTGACCTCGGAGGAGATCTTCCGGCTCAATCACCAGATCGCGCTCACGCCGGGCGGGTTGTTCGAGGCGATGACCGGGGTCAGCGAGGTCATGGTCAATTCGTTGCACGGCCAGGGCCTCGACCGCGTCGCCGACGGCCTGGTGGTGGAAGCGGTGTCGCCCGACGGTGTCATCGAGGGAATCCGGCTCGCCGATGAGGATCGTTTCATCGTCGGCGTGCAGTGGCATGCGGAGTGGCGTCCCGAGGAGCACGTGCTCTCGGGCGCGCTGTACGAGCGCTTCGGCCGCCTCGCTGGCGAGCGCGCGCGCCGCCGCGTGAACGGCGCCGCCTCCTGAGCGCTGACCCGCGCACCCGCGGGGCTTGTCGCGCGCGTCGGCTTCCGAGCAAACTGCCGCTGGCGCCTGCCGGCGAAACCGCGAGTGTGCTTGTCCATGCCTGAACGCCTCCCACGTCGCGCGTCCGCGCATACCACGCGGCTCGAACAATCCTGCCTGCTACGCGCGCGCGCCGTCGCGGGCGTGATCGCGGCGGCCGCCGATCGCATCGAGCAGCAGCGCGAGCTGCCGGTCGACGTGCTCGATGCGATGCACGAGGCGGAGCTGTTTCGACTCGCGCTGCCGGC
>Ga0214472_10003165_pt1 | contig 17486 bp, 17 predicted proteins | sample RVTome_6_FD_207662 | JGI IMG/M metagenome (GOLD analysis project Ga0214472, IMG submission 207662) | Soil microbial communities from uranium-contaminated site in the Upper Colorado River Basin, Wyoming, United States - RVT140D175 | ecosystem: Environmental > Terrestrial > Soil > Contaminated >... | reverse complement strand
GCAGCTGTCGTACGCCAAGGTCCGCGCCCTCACCCGCGTGGCCACGCCGGAGACCGAAGCTCGACTCCTGGCGGTGGGGCGCGCCGGGACGGCCGCTCACGTCGAGCGGATCGTGCGCGGCTGGCGCCGGGTGGATCGGCGGGCCGAGGCCCGGGAGACTGCACACCGGCATGCGAGCCGGGCGCTTCACGTGCACCAAGATGAAGACGGCATGGTGGTCCTCCGGGGGCGGCTTGAGCCGGAGATGGGGGCGCTGCTCCTGCAGGCGCTCGCCGCCGCGCGCGAGACTCTGTACCAGCGGGCCCGCGTGCCGGACGGGGAGGGCGGGCATGGAGGCGTTTCCGCGGACACGCCCTCGATGGCCCAGCGGCAGGCCGATGCCCTGGCCCTGCTCGCGGAGTCGGCCCTGCACCACGGGCTCGATCCCGGCGCCCCGGGGGAGCGCTACCAGGTGGTGGTCCACGTCGACGCCCCGGCACTGGCCGATCCGGGGCAGCCGGGGCAGTCGGTCCTCGAGGACGGCGCGCGCGTTTCCCCGGAAACGTCCCGGCGCCTGGCCTGCGACGCCAGCCGGGTGGTGATGCGCCATGATGAGGAGGGCCGCGTGGTCGAGATCGGGGCCCGAACCCGGACGATTCCCCCCGCCCTGCGACGGGCGCTCCAGCATCGCGACCGGGGCTGCCGGTTCCCCGGCTGCGGTGTGAGCAATGGCCAGGGGCATCATCTCCGCCACTGGGCGCACGGGGGGCCGACCACCCTCTCGAATCTCGCGCTCCTCTGCCGCAGGCACCACCGCGCGGTGCACGAGGAGGGCTACCAGGTCGCGCGGGGGTCCGACGGCACGCTCCGATTCCGGCGGCCGGACGGCCGGCCGCTGCCTGACGTGCCGCCGCCTGCCGCAGTGCCCGGTGATCCTATCGAGGCGCTCCGCGCTTGTCACGACTCGAACGGCCTTCGCCTCAATGGGCGCACGGCGTGTCCTGGTTGGCTCGGGGAGCGACTGGATCTGACCTGGGCGATCGACGTCCTGCACCCGCTTGCCCAGCGCGCCAGACCTCTTACGGCGTGCGGTTCGCTTCCAGTGCGCGGTAGCGCGCCGGGGTGACGCCGAAGGCATACTTGAACATCCGCGAGAGATGCGCCTGGTCGGCGAAGCCGGCGGCCAGGGCCACGTCGGCCAGCGATCGGCTCCGGCGTAGCTGCGCCCTCGCGCAGTCGAGGCGCCGCATCAGGGAATAGCGATATGGGCTCGTGCCGAACGCTGAGCGGAACTGCCGAGCGAGATCGTATCGCGTCAGCCCGGTGACCTCCTCCAGCTCGGACGACCGGATCACGCGCGTCGTCTCGGCGTCGAGGAACTGTCGTGCCCGGGCAAGCGCGCTGCCGTCGAGACGGGTCGGCGGGGTACCGCTGCCGCACGACCGGTCGGCCTCGAGGAGCGCCTCGGCCAGGCTCAGGATCAGGCCGTCGATCGCCAGAGGTTCCGGATCCAGCCGGAACGTTGCCTCGATCGTGCACGCCAGGGTCTGGTTCACGGTCACCGGTTCGCGCACGAAGGGCAATGCGCAGGGACGCCCGCGGATCGCGCGCGCGGCCTCGTGGATGCACGCCGGCGCGACGTAGACGATGCGGTAGCCGAAGCCGTCCGGCGTGCCGGCGCGGCCGTCGTGCGGCTCGTCCGGGTGCAGCACGACGGCGTTACCGGGCGTGCTGATCTCGGCCACGCCGCGATAGTCGAAGGCCTGCACGCCGACGTCGGTCACGCCGATGGCATAGGTGTCGTGGCGATGCGTGTCGAAGCCCGCGTCGCGCGCGAGTCGCGTCTGCTCGAGGCACTCGCGGAAGCGCCGGAGCGGGTCGTCGGTCCGCGGATGCTGCGGCATCAGGAACACGCCGAGCTTCATCGCCAGCCCTCGCCCTTTCGCCCACCGAGGAACAGCGCCTGGACCTGCGCGTCCTCGAGGAGCGCGCGCCCGGTGCCCTGGCAGAAGGTACTCCCGCGCGCCAGCACGTAGGCCCGGTCCGCAATCTCGAGCGCCCGCACCGCGTTCTGCTCGACCAGGAGCACCGCGACGCCGGCGGCACGCAGCGCGTCCATCTTCTCGAAGACGAGGTCGACGAAGCGGGGCGCGAGGCCGAGCGACGGCTCGTCGAGGAGGAGCAGGCGCGGGCGCGTCATGAGGCCGCGGGCGATCGCGCACATCTGCTGCTCCCCGCCGGACATCGTGCCGGCGAGCTGCCCGAGCCGCTCGCGCAGGCGCGGGAACAGGCCGAGCACCCACTCCATCGCCTCGCGCACGCGGGCGCGGTCGCGGCGGAACAGGAACGCGCCCATCTCGAGGTTTTCGCGCACGGTCATGAGCGGAAACACGACGCGCCCCTGCGGCACGTACATGAGACCGTCACGCGGCAGCAGGTGCGGCGGCCGGCCGACGAGGTCACGCCCGTCGAAGCGGATGTCGCCCCGCCACGGGGGTAGCAGCCCGGCGACGCTCCGGAGCACCGTGGACTTCCCCGCCCCGTTCGGGCCGATCAGGCTCACGATTTCGCCCGCGGCGACGCGGATCGAGACGTCCTCGAGCACCTGCACGACACCGTACCCAGTGGAAAGGCCGCCCACCTCGAGCAGCGCGCTCATTGCCGCGCCCTCCCGAAGTAGGCCTCGCGAACGCGCGGATCTTCGCGCACGTCCTTCGGCGCGCCCTCGGCGATCACACTCCCCATGTCCATGACGAGCACGGTCTCCGCGAGCCCCATGACCAGCGGCATGTCGTGGTCGATGACCAGGAACGTCGTGCCCTGCTGCTGGAGCGCCAGCAGACGGTCGGCGATGGCACGCGCCAGCGTGGGGTTGACGCCGGCGAACGGCTCGTCGAGGAGCACCAGGCGAGGCCGGAGCATGAGCACGCGGGCGAGCTCGGTGAGCTTCCGCTGGCCATAAGAGAGGCTCGACGCCGGCGCATTGGCGTGGGCGGTGAGCCCGACGAAATCGAGCAGGTCGAGGGCCCGGCGCACCACCTCGCGCAGCGTTCCCTCCCGCACCGCGGCCGTCATGTTCTCGAGGACGGTCATCTCGCCGAAGAGACGCGGGAGCTGGAACGTCCGCCCGAGACCGAGCCGTGCCACCTGCCACGGCGAGAGACCGGTGATGTCGCGGCCCTCGAAACGCACGACGCCGGCGTTCGGGCGAACGTTGCCGGTGATCAGGTCGAACGTCGTGGTCTTCCCCGAGCCGTTCGGTCCGATCAGCGCGGTGATGACACCCGGCTGCAGGTGGAAGGTCGCCCCGTTGACGGCTCGGAGACCGCCGAAGCGCTTCTCGAGCCCCTCGACGTGCAGCACCGGTCAGCGCTACTCAGGCGCCGCTTCGAGCGGCGCCTGGCGCGCGGCGAGTCGCCGCAGGAACGCCCGGCCGGGCGCGAGCCACCCGCGCCGCCGGAACGCATCGGCCAGGCCCTTCGGAAGGAAGAGCACGGTGGCGACCACGAGCGCGCCGAACAGCGCCGTGTGGATGAACGGGAACCGCGCCCACAGGAACTCGGCCAGGAGCGAAAGCGTGACCCCGCCGATCAGCGGCCCCCACACGGTGCCGGCGCCGCCGAGGAGCACCGCGACGACCGCCGTCAGGTCCACCTGCGTCGCGAACGCCGTCACGGGGTCGACGTAGCTCACGTGCCAGGCGTAGATCCCGCCGAGGACGCCGGGGAAGAACGCGCTCAGCACGAAGGCCTGGAGCTTTGCGAGCGTGGTGTTGACGCCGAGGTTGTCGGCGCCGCCCTCGTCCTCCCGGATCGCGAGCAGCCGGAGGCCGAAGCGCGAGTTGTCGAGGAACGACGTGATCCCGACGAGGGCGGCGACCACGAGCACCATGGCCCAGTACACGGCCCTGAGGTCCAGCACCGCCGGCAGGTAGAGGCCGCGGCCGCCGTCCGTCACCGGCTCCCAGGCGAACGCGATGCGCTCTGCAATTCGCGAGAGTCCCAGCATGCCGATGGCGAAGTACGGCCCGCGGAGCCGCAGCATGATCCACCCGAGGGGCACCGACAGGAGCGCGGCGAGGACGCCGCCGGCGAGCGACGCGAGCGGCCACGCAACGTGGAGCTTGATGATCAGGACTGCCGCCGTGTACGCGCCGACGCCGAAGAACGTGACCTGCCCGAACGACAAGTACCCCGTGTAGCCCGAGATGATGTTCCACGCGTACGCGAGCCCCGTGAACATCGCGAGCGAGATCAGGACGGAGAGCACGTAGTTGTTCGCGACGAGCGGCACGGCCCCGACGCCGCCGAGCACGAGGCCGACGAGCAGGGCGCGGGGCATCAACGGTACCGGGGGCCGCGAGGCCGCAACGTGGGTGGGTGGGGCATGCCAGGGAAGCCGGGCGTCATCGCTCCGCGATCCCCAGCAGGCCCGCCGGCCGGACGAGGAGGACCAGCAGCATCAACACGTACGCCATGACCTCGCCGAACACCGTGGCGATGAAGAACGAGCCGAAGACCTCCGCGATACCGAGGACCAGCGCGCCGAGGAGACCCCCCGCCACGCTGCCGAGCCCGCCCACGATGATCACGGCGAAGGCCTTCAGGATGAGGAGGCTCCCGCTCTGCGGGTCCATCGGCAGGATCAGCATGAGGAGGGAGCCGGCGGCGGCGCCGAGCGCCGCCCCGAGCCCGAAGACCACGAGCCGGGTGCGACGCACGTCGACGCCGCACGTGATCGCGACCTCCGGGTGCTGAGCGGTCGCGCGGATCGCGCGGCCGAGCGCCGTCCACCTGAGAAACGCCACAGTGGCCACGGTGAGTGCCATGGCGGTCAGGAACGCGAGGCCCCGCGCCTTCGGGATGACGAAGCCGGCGACCCGCAGGGTGCCGCTGACCACCGGGATCGAGCGGATGTCGGCGCCGAAGACGAGGAGCCCTACGTTGATGATGATGAGCGAAAGGCCGAACGTGACGAGGAGCGCCGCCATCGGCTGGCCCCCGAGTACGCGCTCCATCAGGAAGCGCTGGAGAACCCAGCCGACGCCGAAGAGCACGGCCGCGGAGAACGGCAGCGCCACGAGCGGATGGATCCCGAGCGTGGTGTAGCCCCAGAACGTGAAGAACCCGCCCAGCATCACGAGCTCGCCGTGGGCAAAGTTGATCACGCGCATGACACCGAACACGAGGTTCAGACCGAGGGCCAGAAGGCCGTAGAGCCCCCCCAGCATCACGCCGTGGATCAGGAGCTGGCCCCAGAGGGTCGGTTCCCAGAGCATCCGCTCGCGCGCCTCCCCCTACCGCCGGTCGGCCCACGCCGGCGCGGGCAGCATCGGCTTGGCCGTTGCCGTCTCGCCGGGCCACAGGATCTCCTTCTTGCCGCCCTGCCATTGGACGATGATGCTCGTCTTGCCGATCTGGCCACCCGTCTCGCTCACCTTGTAGTGCCCAAAGACCGTCGCGAGGTCGAGCTCACCGAGCGCCTGCCGGATCTTGTCCTGGTCGAGCGAGCCCGCCTTGCGCACGCCCGCTTCGAACACCTGCATAGCGCCGTACGTTCCGGCGGCGTGGTAGTTCGGCTCGCGGCCGTACTTCTTCTTGAACCGCTCGACGAACTCGGCATTGCCCGGCGTCTTCATGCGCGAGTCCCAGTGGTCGGAGGCAAGCACGAACTCCGCGTCCTTGCCGAGGCCCTTGTAGAACTCCGGCACGGCCGCGCCGTGCCCCGCGAAGAGAAGCTTCGGGCTGTAGTCGAGCTCCTTCGACTGCCGCACCGAGAGGATCGACTCGGGCTCGTAGCATCCGCAGACGAGCACGTCGGCGCCGAGGGCCTTGATGCGCGTCAGCATCGCCGAGAAGTCGGTCGTCCCGCGCGGGAAGTACTCGTTGTGGACGACCTTGAGCCCCTTCTTCTGCGCGCGGTCCGCCGCGGCGGGCGTCGCGACGCGGAGCGCCTCCGAGTCCTCGCTTATGAACGCGATGGTCTTCAGTCCGCGCTCGAGCGCAAGGTCCACCACCCCGATGTAGTAGAGGCTCGACGGCGTGAGCGTCTGGATCAGGTAGCGGTAGCCGCGCTTCCACAGCGCGTCACCAGCGGCCATCGGCGCGACCATCACCTTCTTGTACTTCTCGGTGACGGTGCTTGCCGCGGCCGACACCGGCGTCGAGTACGGTCCCACGACGAGGTCGACCTTGTCGTCGACGATGAGCTTCTCGTAGAGCTTCGCACCCGTGCCGGGGTCGCTCTTGTCGTCGTAGACCTTCAGCGTGACGGGCCGGCCGAGCAGGCCGCCCTTCGCGTTCACGTCGTCCACCCAGAGCTGGTACGCCTGGTGGACGTACGTGGCGGTCACCGCGAGGCGTCCCGTCTGCGAGATCGAGGCGCCGACCACGATGGGGCTCTGTCCCGAAGCGGGCGAGAGCGTTCCAGCGGCCAGGGCCGCGAGCGCGGCAACTGCGACGAGCGCGTACCAGCGTCTGTTCATGGTTCCCCCCTTTTGTCGGTTACGAACGCACCGCGCCGCCGCGGTCCCAGAGCCCGAGCTTCCGCGCCGCAGCGGCGCGTCGCTCCATGAGTTTCAGCATCGCCTCGTCCACGAGCGCGCCGTCGACCGTGATCGCGCCCCGGCCTCCCGCCTTCGCCGCCTCGTACGCCTCGATCACCCTGCGCGCCTCGCGGACCTCGTCGAGCGTCGGCGCGAACACCTCGTTGATGACCGGCACCTGCGCCGGGTGGATCGCCCACTTGCCCTGGAAGCCGAGCTCGCGCGCGTCCCGCGCCGCCTCGCGCAAGCCATCGAGGTCCTGGATCGCGGGGTGCACGTGATCGAGCGCTTGCACCCGGGCCGCCGCGGCGGCGGCGACCACGCGGGCGCGTGCATAGAAGAGGCCGCGCGGCGTGAAGGCGATCCCGGTATCCGCCGTGAAGTCGCCCGCGCCGAAGATCATCGACACCACGCGGTTGGACGCCCGTGCGATTTCCGCCGCCGCCTCGAGCCCGATCGCCGTCTCGATGAGGAGCTGGAGCGTGACGCCCGCGCGGCTCCCGCGCCCTTCGAGCTGCCGGAGCAGGACGTCCATGACGGCCACGTCCTCGGGCCGGTTCACCTTCGGCACGACGATGGTGTCGACCGGGAGCCCCTCGAGCGCCAGGAGGTCGTCGAGGAAGTGCGGCGTCGTGACGCCGTTGATCCGCACGCCGACCTCCTTGTCGCCGAACGCGAGATTGCTCATCGCCTTCCGCACGTTCTCGCGCGCCGCCGGCTTCATCGACGGGGCGACGGCGTCCTCGAGGTCCAGGATCAGCGAGTCGCAGTCAAGCCCCGCGGCCTTTTCGATCATCCGGAACGTCGCCGCGGGCGTGACCAGCTGGCTCCTGCGAAGCCGCTCGTGCCCGCTCACCGCCCACGCCCTCCAGCGCGGAGGGAGCGCGCCCACCGGGGCACGGCCGGCTCCGCTTCGATTGCGCGCACGGTCGTGATCACGCGCCGCGCGCGCGCCGTTCCGAGCACGCCGCTCGCGAGACCGCTGAACTTCGTCTCGAGCCGGTCCCACGGTACGGGGCGCTCGAGCTCACCGAGCGGCTGCTCGACCCGAGCTCTCAACTCCTGGCCATCGACGCTGACCACCACCTCGGCGCCCGCGAGCGGGATCGTTTCGTCCGCCTTCACGTGGATGCGCTCCATCAGCGCGTGCACGCCCCCGTCGCCGATGCGGTCGTAGCTTGCCCAGTCCACTCGCCCGTCGAGCCACGCGACGGCCGTCTGGAAGTAGACGCTGAACTGTCCCTCGACGATGTTCCGCGGGTGCACCTTCTGCGGCAGCGCCTCGCCGACGATTTGATACCCCTTCGGCGAGAGCCGGATCTCGACGGCCGCGCGCTGGCGGGCATCCGCCGCCGCGCGATCCCTCAGTGACAGCGCGGCGTCGATCGCGCCGTGCGTGAGACGACAGGACGGGTACGGCTTGATCGCCGTCCCGGTCAGCGTCCAGCGCTCGCCGAGGCGGTCGACGAGATGCTCCGGGGTCGGCTCGTTCGAGTAGCCGGTGAGCAGCCCGTATCGGCCGTCGAGGGGGCGTGCCGCTCCGCGCACGCCGGCCCGCGCCAGGGCGAGCGACATCAGCGCGTCGTGCGCGGCAAAGCCCGGATGCAGGCGCTTCGTCCACGCGCCGTTCTCGAGGTACTGCATCGACCCCGCCGCCTGGCTCAGCGCGATGCCGAAGGCGTCGACCGTGCGCGGGGGGTCGAGGCCGAGGACCTTTGCGCCGGCCGCGACGGCACCGAAGATGCCCGCCACCGCGGTGATGTGGAAGCCGCGGTCGTAGGCCGTCTGCCCGAGCGCGGCGCCCACGCGGCACGCGACCTCGTAGCCGGCAGCGAGCGCCTCGAGGAACCGCGCGCCGGAGGCGCCCTCCTGCTCCGCCATCGCGAGCGCGGCGGGAATCACCGGCGCGCCTGGATGGAGCGCGCCGAACAGGTTCGTGTCGTCGAAATCGAGAGTGTGCGCGAACGCGCCGTTCAGCAGCGCCGCGTACTGGAACGGGTAGCCGCGCGCCTCGCCGACGACGGTGCCCGGACCGGGCCGAGGCGCGAGCGCAAGCACGGCCTGCCGGAACGGACCGCTCGACTCGGCCTGCACGGCGGCGAACGCCGAGACCCCGATAAAGTCGAGCAGGCACTGCTTCAGGCGGTCCCGGGCGCCGGCGGCCACCCGCTCGAGCGTGAGCGCCGAGACGAATTCCGCGAGCGTGAGAGTCCGATCGGCCGTATCCATCATCGCGTCGCTTTCGAATCCGGCCGATACACCTCCACGACGCCCGACGCGGCGAGCGCCGCGATGGCGGCGTCCGACAGCCCGAGCCCGCGCAGGATCGGCGCCGTGTGCTCGCCGAGCGCCGGCGGCCCGAGCGCGTTCACCGACCCGAGCTCCGAAAACTCCGGCGGGTAGTCGAACACCTTGACCTTGCCCGCGGTGCTCGGCACCTCCTTGACGAGGTTCCGGAAGTGCAGGCGCGGATGGTCGAGCGCCTCGCCGAGGTCCCTGAGAGCGCCCGCGGGCACGCCGAACTTGTGGAAGCGCTCCAGCCAGTACTCGCGGTCCTCCTTCGCGATCGCCGCAGACACGATCGCGTCCAGCTCCGCGCGGTGTTCCATCCGCAGGCTGTTGGTGGAGAAGCGTTCGTGGTCGACGATCTCCGGAAGCCGAATCGCCTGGCAGAACCGCTCCCACAGCTCGCGGGCGCCCGAGCCGGCCGCGAGGATCACCGCGCGGCCGTCCTTCGCGGTGTACGGCCCATACGGCGTCATCGTGTGGTGGTGAAGGCCGACGCGCTTGGGCAACTCCCCACGGTACCAGTACATGTACGGGAAGTAACCCGTCCACGTGAGGGCCGTGTCGAAGAGCGCGACCTCGATCTTCTGGCCCTGGCCGCTGTGCTCGCGGTGGTAGAGGGCCTGCAGGATCGCGATGGTCGCGTACATCGCCGCCGAGATGTCACACACCGAGAGCGAGATTTTCGCCGGCGTCTCCGGCGTGCCGTTCGTCGGGATCAGCCCCGTCTCGCCCTGCATGATAAGGTCGAGCGCTGCGCGGTCGCGATACGGGCCGTCCTGCCCGAAGCCCGACACCCGACAGAAGATGAGCCGGGGGTTGGCCTCGCGGAGCTTCTCCCAGACCAGCCCCCAGCGCTCGAGGGTGCCCGGCACGAAGTTCTCGATGAGGACGTCGGCGTGCCGCACGAGGTCCACGAGGATCTCGCGACCCGCCTCGCTCTTGAGGTCGAGCGCGAGACTCTCCTTGCCGGGGTTCACCCAGGCGTGGCCCGAGCACATGCCGCCGACGATCGTGTCCCAATGCCGGATCAGATCGCCCGCCCCCGGGCGCTCCACCTTGATGATGCGGGCGCCCATCTGGGAGAAGAGCCGCGTCGCGAACGGCCCGGCGACCCCCTGCGTGAGGTCGACGATCGTGATGCCCTCGAGCCCGCCCGCCATGACGCTCAGGCCTCGTGCCCGTCGACCTTCGCCCAGGCCGCGCGTGTCTTGACGAGGATCGTCCGCTCCCCCTCGGCCACCATGACGCCACCGTCCTTGAAGCCGGTGAACTTGTACCGGACGATGCCGGCGTCCGGACGGTCGCTCGGGCGCACCTCCAACACCTCGCTCTTTGCGTGCAGTGTGTCGCCCGCGAACACCGGGTTCGGCAGGCGGATCGCGGTGAGGCCGAGGTCCATGAAGGCGTTCTCGCTCATGTCCTCACTCGTGAGGCCGACCACGATCGCGATCGTGCACGGGCCGACGACGAGCCGCTCCGCGAAGTGCCCCCCCATCATCTGTTTCGCGTACGGCAGGTTGAAGTGCGCCTGCGCGGTGTTCATGGTCATGTGCGTCACGAGGTAATTGTCCATGTCGGTGACGGTGCGCCCGCGAACGTGCTCGTAGACGTCCCCGACCTGGAAGTCCTCGACGTAGTTCCCCGTCCCGGTGATCGGCATGTCGTGCCCCTCACCTCTCGCCGAGAATGCGGCGGGCGATGATCTCCCGCTGGATCTCGCTCGTGCCCTCACCGATCGGCAGCAGACCCGAGTCGCGCCAGTAGCGGTTGACCGGGTACTCGCGCGTGTAGCCGTAGCCGCCGTGGATCTGCAGCGCGTTCCAGCAGTGCCGGTGTGCCACCTCGGCGGCGAAGAGCTTCGCCATGCCGGCCTCGAGATCGGCGCGCTCGCCGCGGTCGAATTTCTCCGCCGCGAGGTACCCGAGCTGGCGCGCGGCCTCGATCTCGGCCGCCATGTCGGCGAGCTTGAACCGCACCGCCTGGAAGTTCGCGATGGCCTGGCCGAACTGCACGCGCTGCTGCGCGTAGGAGACGGCCGCCTCGTACGCCGCCTGCACGAGCCCGATGCAGCGGAACGCGAACTGGATCCTCGCGACCTCGTAGCCGTGCATGAGCTGCTTGAATCCACGCCCTTCCACGCCGCCCACGAGGTTCTCCGTGGGCACCTCGAGCCCGTCGAAGAAGAGCGCGTACGTGTTCATGCCGTGGTAGCCGACGGTGCGGATGCGGTTGCCCGTGAGCCGCGGCGGCTGGAACTGCTCGCCCGGTTTCTTCTCGACGAGCAAGAGGCTGATGCCGCCGTGCTTCTGCTCGGTGGACGTGCGCGTGTAGGTGAAGAGCACGTGCGCCTGGTTCGCGAACGTGCAGAACATCTTGGAGCCGTTCAGCACATAGTGGCCGTTCTTCCGGCGCGCCACCGTCTTGATGTTCGCGGCGTCGGAGCCCGCCTCGGGCTCCGTGCCCGCCGACGCGCTCTGCAGCGCGCCGTCGGCCATGCCCGGCAGGAAGCGTCGCTTCTGCTCCTCGGTCCCGGCCTTGTACAGGATGTGGCCGCACAGCACATTGCGCGCGATGACGCTGCCGACGGAGAGCCAGCCGCGCGAGAGCTCCTCGGTGACGACGCAGAGCGACAGCGCGTCGAGGCCGAGCCCGCCGTAGTCCTTCGGCACGAGCAGCCCGAAGAACCCCATCTCCGCCATCTTCTGGAGCAGCGGCGCCGGGATTTCGGCTTCCTCGCGATCGAGGGCGTCCGCGATGGGGACGACCTCCTTGGTCGTGAACGCGCGCGTGATGCGCTTCAGCTCCTCGTGCTCCGGTCTCAGAAAGCTCATGTCATCCCCCTGCGGCGATCGCGCCGTCGTGCTTTCGCGCGAGATTGCGGCGGCGGTACTCGAGCACCGGCTCACCGCGCTGGTTGGCGCCGGTCGTGTGCCACTCGACGATTCCCCAGCCCGGTCGGGACTGAGACTCGCGACGGCTCAGTACCTTCGAGCGGGCGTACAGCGTGTCGCCGGCATACACCGGGCGCAGGAATTTCACGTCGTCGATCCCGAGGAACGGACCGCCGGCCTCCGACAGGTCCTCCACGGTGAGCCCCAGCACGGTGGTCATGACGAGCAGCGGGGGCACTACCATCCCGTCGTAGCCCAGTCGCCGTGCGTACTCGACGTTGAAGTAGATGGGGTTGTAATTCATCGTCAAGTTATTGAAGAGCAGGCCGTCCTCCGTGGTGAGCGTCCGGCCCCAGTGGTGCTCGAAGACACGCCCTTCGGTGAAGTCGTCGTAGAAACAGCCGCGCGCCACACGCTTGACCGCCATCCTATCGCCCCCCTCGATCCTGTCCGACGCGCGCCGGGTCAACCCCGGCGCACGCACTCGCGCACGAGCGCGCCGATCCCCGGCAGCCGCTCGAGCTCCCACACCATGTCCACGATGCGCTTCGCGTCGCGCTCCGGAACGGCACGCGTCGCGTTCTGGAAGAACTTCGCCTCGATGTCGACGGGCGCGAGCCGTCGCTCCGGCGTCCCGCGGCTCGTCGGCTCCCGGCGCTGGAGTGTGCGTCCGTCCTTGAGCGTGATGCGCACCTCCCCCGGAAAGTGCTTCGGATAGTCGCTCGCGACATCGTCCGGGCAGAACGTCTTCGCGGCGACCGCCAGGACTGCGGGGTCGTCGAGCGGCTCGTCGTAGAATGCCGCGAGGTCGACGCGACCCTTGACGAGCGCGAGCGCGACAGCGTACGGCACGCTGAAGAGCGCGTCGTAGATCGTCGGCGGCTCGATCCGTCGCTCGCGCGGCTCGCCGACGAGCGACTGGAGCCGGCGAGTCAGCGGGCAATCGATGCGCTCGATGTCCTCGCCGCGCACCTGCTCCCGAAGGGCCAGCGCCGCGTCGACGAACGCATGCACGAAGTGGCAGCACGGGTACGGCTTCAACGCGATGCCGCGCGCAGTCCAGCGCGTGCCCAGCTCGCAAGCTGGCGACTCCGAGCCTTCCGGGACGCGGCCGAGGTGTGACGCGAAGAAGCCGTGCGGCCCCTCGAATACCGTCGCCGGGCCGCGGAACCCGTGCCGGCCGAGCGCCGCCGCGACGAGGCCGCTGTGCGCGGCCCATCCCGGATGCAGCCGCTTGAGCCATGACTCGCGCAGCTCGAGGATTCCCGCAGCCTGACTGCCACAGAGACCTAGCGCGTTCACGAGCGCCGCCCGGTCGTCCACAGCCAGACGCGCCGCGACGGCGGCGGACGCGAACGTCCCGCAGAGCGCCGTCGGATGGAAGCCACGGTCGTGGAACGCGCCCGGCACAGCGCCGGCGAGACGGCAGCCGAGCTCGAGTCCGACGACGAACGCGACGAGCGTGCTGCGACCGTCCGCGCCCGCAGCTTCGCCGGCCGCCAGCGCGGCGGCGAGCGCCGGCGCGCTCGCATGGTAGACCGCCTCGATGTGCGTGTCATCGAAATCAAGGCCGTGCGCGAGCGTGCCGTTGATCAGCGCCGCCGATGGCGCGGGCAGCCTCGTGCCGAACCCGATCGCGGTCGCATCGCTGCCGGCGCCGAGTGAGAGGGCGGCGCCGTGAACAGCGGTGGCGAAGTCCATCCGCGAGGACGCGAGCGCGATCCCGAGCGCATCGAGGAAGTGCCCTCGCGCCAGCGCGCGCACGTCGTCGGGCACGTTTTCCCAGCGGAGATCGAGCGCAAACGCGGCGAACTGCTCGGACACCGTGGTCATCGACAGTCCCGCCGTCGCCTGGTCATCTCGTGGGCCGCACTGCGGTCACCGACGCGGCGCCCAGTATCGTCGCCCGGAGCTGCGCGTCCCGCACGGCCGCGATCACCATGTCCTTGGTGCGGACGAGATGCGCCTCGAGCTCGCTTGCGGCGCGTTCGAGATCGCGGTCGAGCAGCGCGGTGATGATCGCCTCGTGGTCGTCGGCGACCTGGCGCACGCGCGGCAGGCTCACTGTGCCGTCCGGGTTCCGATAGAGGGTGCTGGCGATGTAGACCTGCTCGCGCAGCTGGTGGGTGAGGTCGATGATGCGCCGGTTGCCGGCCGCCTCGAGCACCGCCATGTGGACCTGGATCGAGAGCTGCTCGATCTCCTGGTAGGACGCCTGCTCGATGCGGCCGCGCTGGGCACGCACGCGCTGGAGTAGGTTCAGGAGCACCTCTTCCGTGAGTTTCGGGAACGCGCGGCGCAGGGCGAGCGTCTCGATCGCGATGCGGATGTCGAAGCGCTCCTCCACGTCCTCCGGGGACGGCCAGCGAATGAAGGCGCCTCGATGCGGCACGATCTGCACGAGCCCGTCGCGCTCCAGGTGCCCGAGCGTCTCGCGGACCGGGGTGCGGCTGACGCCGAGGCGATCGGCGAGTGACGCCTCGCCGAGGAACTGGCCGGGTACGAACTCGCCGGTGATGATCCACTCCTTGACCCGGTCGTACGCCAGGTCCCGGAGGAGCCGGGGACCGCGCACCGGCGACGTCCGGCGCGCTCGTTTCGTGATGGGACGCTTCGATGAGTCCGTCATTGCATACACGATATACAGCGAATACTACTCTTGTGGCCCGGTGTCAAGGCCCCCGGAAGCCAGGCGTCAATGTATGCGAGTGGATACATCAGAATTCGGCATCCCGCGTCTTTCCGCTTGACAGCCTCAGCGGGGTGATTCGGTCACTCGCCGGCGGCCCTCGGCAATCGCAGGCCCAGGCGCACGCACGCGTCCACCGGTACGCGATCGGACGCGTGCCAGTCAGAAATGATTTCACGTCCTCGGATCGCTCGTCCCCGGCGCTCTCCGAGAGCCCGAAAATCAGGGTGTAAAGTCGCCTCGTTAAAGAAAGGGAGGGCAGGCTATGCAGATCCATTCCCCATCTGATCTGGACCGGCTCGGCGACGAGATCGCCCTACTGTCCGCGCACCTCGACGCCGCCACCGCGCGCCTCCTCGCCCTGATCCGGGAATTCGACGCGCGGGGGGGGATGGAACACGGGCTTCCGCTCCTGCGCCGCGTGGCTCTCCTGACGCGTGGGGCTCGATCTGGGGGCGGCCCGTGAACGGGTCCGGGTCGCGCGGGCTCTCGAGACCCTGCCGCTCTTGGCCAGGCCCTGGCCCGCGGGCAGGTGTCGTACGCCAAGGTCCGCGCCCTCACCCGCGTGGCCACGCCCGAGACCGAAGCGCGACTCCTGGCGGTGGGGCGCGCCGGGACGGCCGCTCACGTCGAGCGGATCGTGCGCGGCTGGCGTTGTGTGGACCGGCGGGCCGAGGCGCGGGAGACCGCGCACCGGCATGCGAGCCGGGCCCTGCACGTACACCAGGACGAGGACGGCATGGTGGTCCTCCGGGGGCGGCTTGAGCCGGAGATGGGCGCGCTGCTCATCCAGGCGCTTACGGCCGCGCGCGAGACCCTGTACCAGCGGGCCCGCGTGCCGGACGGGGAGGGCGGGCATGGAGGCGTTTCCGCGGACACGCCCTCCCTGGCCCAGCGGCAGGCCGATGCCTTGGCCCTCCTTGCGGAGACGGCCCTCCACCACGGGCTCGATCCCGGCGCCCCGGGGGAGCGCTACCAGGTGGTGGTCCACGTCGACGCCCCGGCGCTGGCCGAGCCGGCGCAGCCGGGGCAGTCCGTCCTCGAGGACGGCGCGCGCGTTTCCCCGGAAACGTCCCGGCGCCTGGCATGCGACGCCAGCCGGGTGGTGATGCGCCATGATGACGCCGGGCGCGTGGTTGAGATCGGGGCCCGGACCCGGACGATTCCCCCTGCCCTACGGCGAGCGCTCCATCATCGGGACCGCGGCTGCCGTTTCCCCGGCTGCGGTGTGAGCAATGGCCAGGGGCATCATCTCCGCCACTGGGCCCACGGCGGGCCGACCACCCTCTCGAATCTCGCGCTTCTTTGCCGCCGGCATCACCGGGCGGTGCACGAGGAGGGCTACCAGGTCGCGCGGGGGCCCGACGGGACTCTCCAATTCCGGCGGCCGGACGGCCGCCCGCTGCCCGAGGTGCCGCCGCCTGCCGCCGTGCCCGGGGATCCCATCGAGGCGCTCCGCGCTTGTCACGAGTCGAACGGCCTTCGCCTCAATGGGCGCACGGCGTGTCCTGGTTGGCTCGGAGAGCGACTGGATCTGACGTGGGCAATCGACGTCCTGCACCCGCTTGCCCAAGGAGCCCGACCTTGTCGATCATCCGAACAGGGGCCGCCGGCTGTGCTGCTCGAGGCGGGCGGGGCGGTGATGGAATGCGCTTCCTAGATGTCGGCAATTCTTACGCTCGCTCGAGCGGGCCAGGGCCGGCGCGTCGTAAACGCGCACGAACTGAGAAGTCGCTATGTTGGCATCGGACCTGCTGTTACGTCACTTAGCGGATATTCCTCGACACGGAGGTTCCAAATGCGGACATGGCTTACGACGCTCTTGGCTGTGATCGCCGTCCTCACGACGGCTCCAGCCCAGGCGGCCCAGATATTCAGCGACAACTTCAACTCGGGTACGGCCGACGCCCTGTGGGGCAACAATTCGGGCAACTGGACCGCGGCGGGCGGGAGCTATCAGGCCCAGAGCCCGAGCAATAGCCCCCTCACCCACACCCTCCTGCCGTTCAACCTCAGCGACTTCATTCTCGAGGTGGACGTCAACAATGCGTCGGACGGCGGCATCTGGCTGCGGTCCGATGCGAGCCGCACCGGCATTCTCCTCGTTATCGGCGGCCTGAGTCACTCGGGCACCGGCTTCTACTTCCACGAGGTCCATAACGGCGGCGCCGGCGGCATCCTCGCCCCCTCGGCAGCCGGGCTCTTCGCGCAGGGCGACGAGATCCACATCAAGGTGGTGGTGACGGGGGACGACTACCAGGTCTTCCTGGGTAATGCGGTCACGCCGGCGACCACCCTTACGAACATCGCCTTCGCGAGCGGGCTCGCCGGCCTCTACGATTTCGGTTGCGGCCAGGGCGGCTGCCCGCAGTCCTTCGACAACTTCATCCTGTCCGACCCGAACCGCCCGCAGCAGGTGCCGCTGCCAGCCGGCGTCGTCCTGCTCCTGGGCGGCCTCGGCGCGCTCGCCGGCCTCGGCCGCCTCCGGCGACGGGCGCGGTAAGCTCGGAAGCGTCGCCGGCCAGCTCGGCCACGGCTGCCCGCAGCGGCAACGGATAGCGGACGTCTCTCCGCGCCTTGCCGCGGCGCGCAGCAGTGCAGGCTGGCGTGGCCGTTGCCTGGACTCAAGCACCAGCCAGACTTCCTCGTGGTAATCCGCCTGGGAGGAGATCGCAATGAAACGCTTGTCTGTCATCACCATGGGATTGTTTGCTATCGGGCTAGGCGTCTGGGGATGCGCAGGCCAGCCGTCCGGTCAAGCCGACGCGGGATGGATCACGCTTGTTGACGGTACCACCGGCCTGGACAACTGGAACCGCATCGGCGACGCCAACTGGAGAGCGGCGGACGGTGCCATCGTGGCCGACAAAGGCACGCGTGGCTTTCTCGTGTCGAAGAGCTCCTACAAGGACTTCCAGATCAGGGCGGAGTTCTGGGCGGATCACACCACGATCAAGTGGCGCAAGGTGCAAATCAGGCCACTCTAGCCCAACTTCCGCAGTTGGGGTAGCCAGACGGCGCGATCGTGAGGTCGCGCCGTTGGTAACTGCCTGCGCCGTCGCACCCCGTGGGCTGGAATCATGATGTAGTGCCA
>Ga0214472_10003163_pt1 | contig 17491 bp, 10 predicted proteins | sample RVTome_6_FD_207662 | JGI IMG/M metagenome (GOLD analysis project Ga0214472, IMG submission 207662) | Soil microbial communities from uranium-contaminated site in the Upper Colorado River Basin, Wyoming, United States - RVT140D175 | ecosystem: Environmental > Terrestrial > Soil > Contaminated >... | reverse complement strand
CCGGTGGCCTTCGCGGTCACCGCCCCGGCCGAGGCGCTCACCGCTCGGCTGACCCCGCAGACGCTGGCCCTGGCCGTGGGGTTGACCGTATTTGCTCTGGCCGGCTCGCGCCTCTTCTGGAAATTTGGCCTGCGGCACTACTCCGGCGCGTCGGCGTAGGCGGTTATCTTAATGGCACGGCCCAGGGTCAGCCTAGTTGGTCCTCTGGTTAGGGCCCTTGAGTTCCTCAACCAGCTCATGGAGGATGTGATCGGCGCCCCATGCCTGAGCTGCGACGAACGCAACTCTTCTTCGCTGATCCTTTGGTAGATCCTCGACGGGTTTGTAGGCCAAGTCGTGCTCAGACTCGGCCCAGGCATGCTGGAAGAGAGTCTTTATTTGTAGCTCGAAGCACTTATTGACGACCGTATAATATAGTGACAATTGGACGATTTTGTGGTATCGTGGGCGCATGGGAAACCCACGCGGCGTGCGACGTGACTTTGAAGCTTTGGAGAGACGGCGGTTGCAGGCGGCGCAGCTCCTGCGCAAGGGACTGAGCCAGTCTGAAGTCGCCCGGCGACTCGCGGTTCACCGCCAGTCGGTGAGCCGCTGGGCCAAGCAGCTGGCCGAAGGAGGCCAGGCCAGTCTGAAGAAGGCGGGGCGGGCAGGACGGAAGCCCCGCCTGAGCCCGGCGGATCTGCGGCGGGTGGAACGAGGACTGAAGCGTGGTCCGGAAGCGCTGGGCTACGCCACCGGGCTGTGGACGGCCCGCCGGGTGGCGAAGCTGATCGAGCAGGAGTGCGGGGTCCGCTACCATCCGGGTCATGTCTGGCGCATCCTGCGGGACCTGGGCTGGAGCGTGCAACGGCCGACCGGGCAGGCGCTGGAACGCGACGAGCAGGCGATCCAGCACTGGAAGGAGAAGCGCTGGCCGGCGCTAAAAAAAACGCGGCGCGCCAAGGCAGAATCATCGTCTTCGTAGACGAGAGTGGGCTGAGCGAACGCCCGCACCGGGTGCGGACCTGGTCCCCGCGTGGGCAGACCCCGGTGCTCCAATATCACTTCAACTGGAAGACGCTCTCGGCCATCGCCGGGATCACCTTGTGGAACTTCTACTTCCGCGTCTATCCCGGGTCGGTCCGCGGTCCACAGGTGGTCGATTTCTTGCGGCAGCTCTCGCGCCACCTGACGGGAAAGCTGCTGGTCATCTGGGACGGCCTGCCCTGCCACCGCAGCCGGCTGGTAAGGGAATACCTGGAGCAGCAAGCTGGGCGGATTGCCATCGAGCGACTGCCCGCGTACGCGCCGGAGCTCAACCCGGTGGAATACCTGTGGGGGTACTGGAAGAACCATGAACTGCCCAACCTATGTCCGCAAGACTACTTCGCGCTTGGCTACCATGCCCGGGCGGCTCTGCGCCGGATGCGCCGCCGCCCGACCCTGGTCACCGCCTTCTGGCAACAAGCTGGGTTGATTGACTAGTGTAACTATATTATACGATACTCAGTAGGGCGATGTTCTTCTGGAAATGCCTCGGTATGGAATTCCTTGGGAACCAGGAAGATGTAGTGCATCGCCTCATAGTCGAATTCCTTGGGCGACTCCGGGACAATGATCTTCGCCTCGATGGGGTTGAAGTAGTCTCTGACTCGTCGACTAACAGCCTCCCTATCCGAGAGGGAATGGATGACTATTCGGACGCCTAGCTGGTCCTGGATCTGGCGTATGGGATCTGAGTATTTCGGCTTTCCATTTTCACTCCGAGACGCTTTCTCCATGAAACTCGCCACTGACTTCGCTCGCGAGGCCACCCTGTCGAGCCTCGGCAGGTCTCGAATACGGTCTTCAACCATTGCGCAGCTGTGTCGAGAGCGGCTCAAGGACCAGACCTAACCGCTGCTCATAGAGCCTCCTGAGAGCCTCGTAGTCGATCATCTACGTCCCCTAACTGTCTCGTTGACAATCCGCCCGGTTGTCGAGAACCGGTATTCGTTTGTTGCAGGGTCGATCTCCTCACGCTCGATGGTCTGCTCGAACTTGTCTGGAGGTGCAAGCAAGACGCAGCCTGTGTGCAGCTCAACGCTGGCATATACAGCGTGCAGCGCGTACTCCTCCGAGTCGAACCTGAATGCATCTTCGGCGAGTCCTGGGTGATCGACGTGCCGAAGAAGCTCTGTTGCCGCTTCATCCGATAGTGAGTAGCGCCTGATGATGTCGCGGATCGATAGCATCTGGTCATTCAAGTTGTGGGCAAGCATGCCCATGACAACGAGTTCGTGCTTGGTCGCCGAGCCGGCCGCCGACTTCGTGGCGTCTCTCAGCGCAACTGCGAATCTCCTGGTACCCGCTTTGGAGGTTGTCTCAAAGTCGGATCCCAGGAAGCCGTGGATCCAATAGCTGGCAATATCGTTGCTTGGCCCCCTCAGCTGCTTGTCCACAGCCAGACCGGTGCGGAAATCCTCGTCAAAGGACACGCCTCGATAGAGCGCAGCCTTGTATGACGCCGCGTTCTTCATGAACACCCGCTCGATGAACTGAACCTCCAGCCGTCCCCTCTGCGCCTCAGCGACTACTCCTTGATCAGCCGGGAATCTAGAGAGAATCAGCTTGTAGGTATCATCTTCCCGACCGAGCATTAGGAATAGCAGTCCAAGCCCTGATTGCCCGGGCGTTGACTCACACAGTCGGTTGCCTAGCAGCCTCGCGTTGGCTTGAATTGGCCGCTGGATGAACTGGACGATCATGTCCCGGGCCGGATTTCGCTGGCTGCCATCCTCTGTCATTACGAAATAGATGCCAATCCGGCACTCGTCGTCAGATGCCTGGAAGACCCTATTGAGCATGGAGTGGAGACTTCCGGCGAGTGGTATCTTGGCCCCGCTCAATTGCGGGAGTGGATCGAGCCCTTTTCCAGGATGGACGAGGAAGCTAAAGAGATTGGTGATTTGCACTTTGTCCCCCTTTGGGTCGTCTATTGGGCGGGTTCAGACATCTGGTGCCAGAGGACGGCCTGAATCATCTGCTTGCCGAGCACTCTGTGAGATCAATACAGGAGTGCGCCAATGTCGCAGACGGCGACGCAGAGCTGGCAGGGCGCGCCGCAGATGAACGCAATGTTCTGCGCTGCGGGACCACCACGCTTCGGGTCATTGTAGCCCTGGCGGCCAGAATGATCAGAGTTAAATGCAGCGTGTCATTGATGGCGGAATCACCAGTGGCAACTGCGCCCAGAGAGCTGCGGTGCCGCAGGCATGTTGGCCACCCAGGCAAGAAGAGCCTTCCTGCATCACCCCCGGGAAGTGCCGATCCAAGCGGCTGTTAACGGGCAAGTTGGGATGTGACATACCGGTCCGCTTCGCCGGCTATCTTGCTGAAATCCGCGATATCCAATCCTGTGTTCGGCCCGAAGTAGGACATCAAGAGCAAGTACTGACCATAGCGTGCCCAGTAGAACCACTTCTGGCAGCTGTTCCGACCCCCCATACCGCAAACAAAACGCTGGGAATCGGCGGAGCTGCTTACGGTGCCGAATTCCGTCAGAGCCTCATCTGATCCGACGGAGGGATCAGAGAAGTTGGGCCAGTCATTGCGGAATGCGAATTCTGGCCGAGAGATCCAGAAGTGCAACGCGGCCCAGATTGGACTCGTGTAGGTGTAGATATTCTGTGAAACCACTGGGCTCGCGAACGGGAGATCCCGGTCTGACCAATACCTTTCGGCTGCAGTTGATGCGCGAAAGTCGGCATCGTCTTTCCCGTAAAGGTGAGTTGCACTCTGTCGCCAATAGATGGAGGTGACCTCGATTTCACCGGAATCCCAGCTGGTGGGGAAGCGTGGGGCATCCATGAGAAGCTGGATAGGGGGAAGGTTCGGTTTCGCATCGATCCGAGAACGAATCGCCCACAGACTGGTTGGGACCAGGATCAGAGCGAGGGCAATCGCAATCGTGTATTGCTTCTTTTGCATGTCCGTCACCGCCCGTTCGTCCAGGATATGACTTTGGCCGAACCCTCCGGTTGTACGCGCACAAACTGCGGCCACGCGCCGACAATCGAGGCGCGAAGCTGATCCGCGGTGAGCCTCAAGCCGCGTGATGACCACAGGTCAATACCAATCTGGACACTGAGATTATCCCCCGGATCGCCTCCTTTGCCAGCGGGCCAAATGTTGAGATCTTGTGCCCACTGGAGGATTGCAGGGTCGAAGGCAGCCGCGGATCCAACGTATCCATAGTGGACATTTGACCAGATATCGTAGTAGTACTCATGAGCAGTGTCCCCGCGTATAGGGAAGTAGAAGTCGTCATCTTGTTTTGTTGTTGGGTCTTGGTCCAGATCAAGCATTTCCCTAAGCCTCGGCTTATGGTCCCACGGCCCATGATCCCTGACCTTGGCCAACCATGCAAGCAAAGCCCAGCCGTAAGCGAAGGATGCCTGTTCGGGGTTGCTGCAGCTCGCCTTGATCCACGTCCTTATCGTGGAGACCGTAGCGCTACTTGCATTGACGATCATCTGGTTATGGATGAACTTCACGGTTCTGTCGTAGCGTTCGTATGTCTGCCAGGTATTGGCGGAATACGCCCAACAGCACTGCTCGGCGTTAGGCGAAGACTGGCACCACCAGGGGTCCAGCCCGTTTGGGTCCGTGATGTTGACCGGATTCGCCAATGCATACAGCCAGTGATTGAAAGTCATCGGTGCTCGGAGTTCACCAGCGGACAAGTCGCGGGAAGCAAACAGCCCAATTCCCGCGGCATAGTACCTCGCCCGCAAGTACAGCATCTCAGTCTGGTCCCGCTGTTCTCCAGCAAACTGGAACCGTGAATCTCCTAGACCCGCGCTACCCATGCTACTTCCAGATGGCTCATAGCTCCGGACCAGTCCCACGTCCGCCCCCGCGTCCGCCAACTGCCTCACACTTCCAAGTGCATCCCCCAGATGATACTGCCAACCTCCCGGCTGCTCCTCGCCGAGGCGGGCCACGCCGTAGAGGTAGGCATTGGTGCCGTCGGACAGCACCTGCGTGAGGCCAGCGGCCAGGTCGAGGGTGTAGTTGATGGGCACGCCGTTCACGGTCTGTCGCAGGCGATCCCCCAGGCCGCTGTAGGCGAAGGTGTAGTTGTTCGCGCCTTGGGTCACGGAGGCCAACCGGTTGGCGTGGTCATAGGTGTAGGTGCTGACACCGTCGGAGAGCAGGTTGCCGTTGTCGGACCAGGTGTAGGGCACGCTATCGATGCTGGTGAGGCGGTTGGCGATGTCGTAGACGTAGCTGTTGGAGGCCAGGTGGGTGGTCTGGGTCAGGCGGTTGCCGACCGCATCGTATGTGTAGTGGAAGAACGGACCCGTGTCGTAGTCGGCGGTGGTGAGGCGGTAGAGCGGGTCGTAGTCGTAGGTGATGTTCTGGGTGGCCAAGCCGCCGCCCATCGGGCCGATGTAGCTCTGGCGGCGGGATTCGAAGGCGTCGATGTACAGCGTGCCGTTGGTGGTGGAGTCTACGTTGGCCACCGCCCCCAGGCGAACCCGGTCGATCTTGCGGCTGCTGTTGTTGATCGAGTTGGGTGCCGGCTGAGGCGCCTCGTCGATCCACCAGGCCAGACTGCCGGAAATCCCCGACTGCCAGTCGAACTCGATGAGGTGCGGGGCGTCGCTGATGTTCACCCAGGCGCTGTTGTTCCAGATGCTGGCGTTGTCCCGGATCCGGGTCCGCAGGCGGTAACCGCCGGCGGTGGTGTAACCCAGGTCGAGCTGGAGCACGGGGGTGGTGCCGCTGTCGCCGTAGAAGAGCACGTGGTCGGCGTTGTTGGCCATGGTGGTGGAATTGGGGTCGAGGTAGAAGCGGGCGCGGTAGCGCGGCTCGACCCCGGGGACGCTGTCGGTGACGTACTTGGCGGTGGTGGCCGATGCCAGGGTCACGGACATCCCCCGGGTGCCGGCGGGGGCCAGGGAGGCGGCCGTGGTCACACTGACGCCGGTGTTGGCACTCCAGTACCCGAAGCCGCCGCTCTCGAAGTCGGCGGCGAAGATGGCATCCGGGAGAGCCGTCGCCGATCCGATATAGGTCTGCCGGCGCGACTCGAAGGCATCGAAGAACACGGTCCCGGTGGTGCCGCTATCCAAACCAGCCACGGTCCCCAGGCGGACCTGGTCGATGCGGCGGGCGGAGTTGTCGAACCCGGTGACGGCCGCCTGGGCAACCCCGTCGATCCACCAGTCGACTCGTCCGCTTACGGCCGATTGCCAGTCCAGCTCGAAGTAGTGGGCGGTGTCGGTGACATTCACCCAGGCGCTGTTGGTCCAGGTGCTGGCGTTGTTCAGGGCATTGACCCGGGCGCGATAGCCTCCGGCTGTGGTGAAACCGAATTCGAACCGCAGCACGACCGTCGACGAGCCGGTGTAGCCGTAGAACAGGTAGTAGGCGTTATTGTTGGCCATCGTCGAGGGGTTGGGATCGAAGTAGAAGCGGGCCCGGTAGCGCGGTTCGGCGTTGGGGATCGTGTCCTGGACATAACGGGCGGCGGAGCTGTTGATCAGCGCCTGCATGCCGTAGGTCCCGCCCATGGCGGCTGCGGTGGTGACGGTGAGAGTGCCGCTGCCGGTGCTGCTGGAAGACCAGCCGCTGAGGTTGCCGCTCTCGAAGCCGTTGGCGAAGATGGCATCTGGCATGGAGACGCTCGCGCCCGGTTGGCGCAGCGTCTCGGCGGCGGTCAAGCGGTTGCCGACGTCGTCATAGGTATAGCCGTAGGTGGCCAAGGTGGTGGAGCCTTCGATCTGGGTGAGGGAATCGACCTAGCAAACGCAGGCACCCGGTAAGTCCCTAAGGCTCCTGCCAGCTCTCGGCTGTCCCGCAAACCCCGCTTGTGGCGGTCCTACCATGCTTGGGCATGCTCGCTGCACTTGTATCGCGCCATCAACGGTTCAGGGCAATCAAGGCATTCACACGCCACTCCTCGTTCCGCAACTGACTGCTGGATGACCTGAGAACCTGCGGGTTCGCGATCGCAAGCCGCAGTCCCGAATGCTCGGGCCCCACCGATCAAGCACTGCCGTACCTCTTACGAAGTACAAAGCCGAAGAGCAGGTGAAATGTCAGAGCCATCAGCATTGATACACCTATCGCCGCCAATCTGAAGCTGAGGAGATGATCAGGGGAAATCCAGGCGGCGACAGACAGGATGCCTGACAGCATTCCAAGGAAGGTAGAGGCTGACGCTACAACGAACGGAGTCCACCCCCTTGCGCGGCCCCGAGTAACATCCATAAACCGCCAGGCTGCGGCGACCGCTAGAGGGACCGGGATGGTCAAGGCGTAGAGGAGCACGATGTCCGACGGGCCCATCCCGATGGAGATGACCGAGAAGAGGCCAACAAGGACGAAATGAGCAAGCAGTGAACCCCAGAGGCCAGCCATTTCCTACCTCCCTCACGGAGCCTCATCGAATTGGCAATTCCGAGGATGGTCGAATTCCGATCGGCGTGCGGCCTACCTCGATGACTGCCACGCCCGTCCCGCTCCCGAACTCTGCCTTGGCGACCCGAAAAGCAGTGATTGAATGCTTCGGGCGACGCAAGCTAGGAAGTCTATGTCGGGCTCTATTGCAAACAGGTCGAATGGATTCCCTCGGACGGCAGGGTCCTGAGCAATCACGTTCGCATTGCCTTGCTCGTCGTAGTAATAGGCCTCCGCCCAAGGAAAACCATCCCTCATAAAGCTGTAGTCGATGTAGCCTTCGCCTTCTCTGAACCGAAAGCTCCCATTAATGTGTGGGGCAGCTCCAGTCCAATCGAGGTAGCCGGAAACCACAAGGTCGTATTCAAGCGAGATCGACCCATCTGCCAGGTTGTTCAGACTCCATCGGTTCTTGGGGCTGGGCTCATGCCAGATGTACGCATAGATGTCAGGTCCCGCATGGAAGATGTATGCGGTTGGATTGACGTGTGGTTCGGCTTCTCTTGTACCGAGGTCAATCCATACATATCCCCGTGAAGCATCGAGCGGACTGTCGCTTGAGAAGTCCCTCCCATCGCCGTGCAAGGTGAAAACGCCACCTGCGCTGATTGTCCGCGGCAGGATGAACAACGCCAGGCAGATGACTCTTCTACCCCCGGAAGTAGGCTTGGGACAGGACCCGGCTGGATCGGAGAAGACAAGGGGGTTATTAAGTGCATATACCCACCCGTTCTGGGTACCTGGCTGGAGATCGCTACCGCGCCAAACGTCCCGTGAGATGAATCTGCCCTGATCCGAGGCGGAGTACCTATCCCTCAGGAACAGCAATCCGGTAAGATCTCTTGCTTCACCTGAGAATTGGAAGTAGCTCTGTTGCGTGCCTGTGCTCGTCAGAATTGCACCAAACGGTTCGAAGGACCTGGCGAGAGCAGCAATCGCAACAGGATCTGCCAACTGCCTCACACTCCCCAGCGCGTCACCCAAGTGATACTGCCACCCGCCAGGCTGCTCCTCGCCGATGCGGGATATGCCATAGAGGTAGGCGTTCGTGCCGTCGGAGAGCACCTGGGTCAAGCCGGCGGCCAAGTCCAGCGTGTAGTTGATCGGCACCCCGTTCACGGTCTGCCGCAGGCGGTCCCCCAGCCCATTGTAGGCGAAGGTGTAGCTGTTCACGCCCTGGGTGACGGAGGCCAACCGATTGGCGTGGTTGTAACTGTAGGTGCTCAGGCCGTCGGAGAGCAGGTTGCCGTTGTCCGACCAGGTGTAGGTGACTCCGTCCACGCTGGTGAGGCGGTTGGCGATGTCGTAGACGTAGCTGTTGGAGGCCAGGTGGGTGGTCTGGGTCAGGCGGTTGCCGACCGCGTCGTAGGTGTAGTGGAAGAACTGGCCGGTGTCGTAGTCGGCGGCGGTGAGGCGGTAGAGTGGGTCGTAGTCGTAGGTGATGTTCTGGGTGGTCAAGCCGCCGCCCATCGGGCCGATGTAGCTCTGCCGGCGGGACTCAGAGGCGTCGAAGTACAGCGCGCCGTTGGTGGTGGAGTCCACGTTGGCCACCGCCCCCAGCCGGACCCGGTCGATGCGGCGGTTGTTGTTATTGATCGCGTTGGGTGCCGGCTGTGGCGCCTCGTCAATCCACCAGGCCAGGCTGCCGGAAGTCCCGGACTGCCAGTCGAGTTCGATGACGTGCGGCGCGTCGCCGATATTCACCCAGGCGCTGTTGTTCCATGTGCTGCTGTTGTCACGGATCCTGGTCCGCAGGCGGTAGCCGCCGGCCGTGGTGTAGCCCAGGTTGAGCTGCAGCACCGGCGTCGTGCCGCTATCGCCGTAGAAGATCACGTGGTCGGAGTTGTTGGCCATGGTGATCGAGTTGGGGTCGAAGTAGAAGCGGGCCCGGTAGCGCGGCTCGACCCCCGGCACTCTGTCGGTGACGTACTTGGCGGTGGTGGCGGAGGCCAGCGGGACGGACATGCCGCGGGTGCCGGCCGGGGCCAGCGAGGCGGCGGTGGTGTTGCTGACGCCGGTGCTGGCGCTCCAGTAGCCAAAGCCGCCACTCTCGAAGTCGTCGGCGAAGATGGCGTCGGGGAGGGCGGTGCCGGAGCCGATGGAGGTGAAGCGGCGCGACTCGAAGGCGTCGAAGTACACCGTGCCGGAGGTGCCGCTGTCCAGCCCGGCGACGGTGCCCAAGCGGACCTGGTCAATGCGGCGGGCGGAGTTGTCGAAACCGGTGGCGGCCGGCTGCGGGGCTCCATCGATCCACCAGTCGACTCGGCCGCTGGCGCCCGACTGCCAGTCGAGCTCGAAGTAATGCGGGGCGTCGGTGACATTCACCCAGGCGCTGTTGGTCCACGTGCTGGCGTTGTTGCGGACGTTGACCCTGACCCGGTATCCACCAGCCGTCGTGAATCCGAACTCGAACCGCAGAACGACCGTCGACGAGCCGGTGTAGCCGTAGAACAGGTAATAGGCATTGTTGTTGGCCATCGTCGAGGAGTTGGGGTCGAAGTAGAACCGGGCGCGGTAGCGGCTTTCGGCATAGGGGATCGCGTCCTGGACGTAGCGGGCCGAAGTGCTGTTGATGAGCGCCTGCATGCCGTAGGTTCCGTCCATGGCGGATGCGGTGGTGATCGTGAGGGTGCCGCTGCCGGTGCTGCTGGAGGACCAGCCACTCAGATTTCCGCTCTCAAAACCGTTGGCGAAGATGGCGTCGGGGACGGAGACGCTCGCGCCCGGCTGGCGCAGGGTCTCGGCGGTCGTCAGCCGGTTGCCGACATCGTCATAGGTGTAGCCGTAGGTGGCGAAGGTGGTAGAGCCATCGATATGGGTGAGGGAGGTAAGTCGATTGGCGCTGTCGAAGAGATAGGTCGAGACGATGCCATTGGGCAGACTCACCGTGCCCAAGCGGCCGCCCTTGTCGAAGACATAAGTCGTGAGGAGCGAATCCCAATCCGTCACGGTCTCGAGGCGGTTGGCGTCGTCGTAGACATATCCGACCGAGCGCGTATCAGGATGGGTGAGGGAGAGGCGATTACCGGCCGCGTCGTACCCATAGCCGACCACTCCCGAGAACGGATCGGTAACCGAGGTGGGCCGATGCTGATCATCGTAGAGCCAGCTTGTTTCGCCGACACCATCGGTCATGGAGACCCGATCACCAGCGCCGTCATAGGTGTAGGACACATCCACATCGGGGGCCGGATAGTCGATGCCGACCAGGCGTGCCAGGTCGTCATGGGCGAATGTGGTGGTGAATCCCTCCGCGTCCAGAAGCGAAGTTCGATTCCCGGCCGGATCGTAGCCATAGGTGGTCGTGTGATTCAGCGCGTCGCGCTCGGTGTTTAGTCGGCCCAGGGAGTCGTAGGTGAATGCCGTCGTGTAACCGCGGCCGTCGAGAATGGTCTTGCGGCTGCCGGCGGCATCGTAGGTATATTCGGTGCGCACGTTGATTTCATGGTCCGGGTTGATGCCAGGCCGGTAGTTCTCCACCACGGCCGACAGGCGAGCCAATGCGTCATATTCATAGCTGGTGACAACGCCTTCCGCATCGGTCATCGAGGTGCGGTTGCCGGAGGAGTCGTAGCCATAGCCGGTGCTGTGCAGCAGCGGATCGAGCTCGCTTGTGAGCCTATACACACCGTCGTAGGTGTAGGTTGTCTCGAAGCCGTTGGGATCGACGATGGACTTGCGGTTGCCGATGCCATCGTAGGTGGTGGAGGTGATCAGGTCGCGATCGGAGTCTGGAACCGGGGTGTAAGTCCCACAGGCCGAGCCGACCGACGGGTTTTGCACTCTCTTGATCTCCCGGCCCTGGCCGTCGTAGCAGTGCGCCGTCTCATGATCGAGCTCATCAATCGACTCGACGACCTCACCCACCGAACCATAGGACGTGTCCGTACGCACATTCTGGTCTGGGTACGCCGGGTTGTGGGTAGGCGGCGTCGATACGTAGATGGATTGGCCGATTAGATTGCGGACGATGGACACCGGGCGGTGCAGCTCATCGGAATAGGTTCGCGTGATGATCCCGGCATTGTCGATCGTGGCAATGGCATCGCCGGTGGAGTCGTAGACCGATTCGGTGCGCACGTTTTCGTCGGGGTATGCCGGATTGAAATCAGGGGGGCTAGAATTCTCAATGGTCTGCCCAATCAGGTTCTGCACGGCGAACCGCACTCGCCCGAGCCCGTCGTAGTAGGTCCTGATGACGATGTTGTTGGGATCGATCGAGGCGATCGCCTGGCCCGCGTCATCATAGACCGTGTCGGTGCGGACATTCTGGTCGGGATAGGCGGGATTCCTGGCGGGCGGGGTCGAATTGCTAATCGGCTGTCCAACGAAGTTGCGAACGACCGTCACGGCGCGGTTGGCATCGTCGTAGTAGGTGCGAGTGATGACGCCGTTTGGGTCGATGGTCGCGATCTGATTGCCGGCGTCGTCGTACACATACTCGATGCGGACGTTCCGGTCGGGGACACCCGGATCGAAGGCCGGAGGCATTTCAACACTGATCGACTGTCCATAGAGGTTCTGGACGACGAACTGCGGACGGTTGGCCGGATCGAAATAGGTCCGGGTGATTACGTCGTTCGGGTCCTGGCTGGCGATGGCGTTCCCGTTCTCGTCGTAGTAGGTATCCGTGCGGACGTTTTGATCCGGCGTCGAGGGGTTGCGTGCTGGAGGATTGGGGTCATCGATCGTCTGCCCGGTCAGGTTCTGCACGACGGTCACCGGCCGGTTGTCCCCGTCATAGTAGGTGCGCGTGATCATCCCCAGCGTGTCGATCGTGGAGATGGTGTTGCTGCCGTCGTCGTAGCGCATTTCGGTGCGGAGGTTGCGATCCGGATAGGTCGCGCTGTAAGCCGGAGGAGTGCCCACCTCGATGCCCTGGCCGACCAGATTCACCACGACGTACTGCGGCCGGTTGAGACCGTCGTAGTAAGTGCGGGTGATGATCCCCGCGTTGTCGATAGTGGCGATCGGGCTGCCGTTGTCGTCGTAGACCGTCTCCGTGCGGACGTTCTGATCAGGAGTGGAGGGGCTATAGGCAGGCGGATTCGGGTTCTCGATTGTCTGACCAGTGAGGTTCTGGACGAAGTAGTGCGGCCGGTTGTTGATGTCGTAATAGATGCGGCTGATGGCGCCAGCCGGATCGACGGTGGCGATCAGGTTGCCCGAGTCTTCATAGACGGATGTGGTGATCCGATCCAAGGCCGGATCGGAGCTGGGCTGGTAATTGGCAGCGTCGCAAGGGTCGGTCTGGGGCGTACCCCCGTCTCCGGAGGCATTGGCAACGGACCGGACCACACGACCTGCGGAGTCAAAGCAGGTCCAGGCGACATGACCGAGAGGATCTTCGACCGTTTCGAGCCGCCCCAGCTCGTCATAGCCATAGAGGGTGGAGTGGTCAAGAGGGTCGATCACTTCGACCCGCTGGCCAAACTCATCGTACACAAAGCGAGTGAGGTTGTTGTTGGGATCGGTGATGGTCTTGAGTAGGCCAGGAGGCTGAGGGGCGTCTGCGGAGGTCGTGTAGGTGTAGCCGGTCAACTTGTCCAGCGGATCCTCGACGCTCAGGAGCAGAGTCCGGAAGGCAGGATCAGGATTGTTCTCGTCATAGGTGTAGGTCGTGATGTACCGTCGGCCATCGGTGATTTCCGTCAGACTGTTGAGTGAGTTGTAGTCCAGGTCGATCTGGTTGTCCTCGGCATCGACCAGCTGGGTCAGATTGGCTCCGTCGGCGCTCCAGGTAAGTGTAGTCGTGTTCAGGTTTTCGTCGACCAGCGAGTCCGGTCGGAAGTTGTTGTCGTAGGTTCGGGCGGTGTCATCTCCGGCTTCGTTGGCCGTGCCGGTGAGAGTGTTCCGCTCGTCGTAGCTGTGGGTGGTCTCGTTGCCCAGTGCATCAGTAAAGACCGTTGTGCCATCGGGGTTGTAGGTGACTTGCAGCACGAGCGTATCGGAGCCGTCAAACTGCTGGTAGGCATGGCCTTCGGGGTCATACTCAGTGCGGACGATCTGCTGGTAATCGGGATCCAGTGCCTGCCGCAGCCGGTGCGAGGAATCGTAGAAATAGCTCCAGACGAGATCCGCAACGTCCGTGACGGTCGTCAGATCGCCGGCCGGGTCATAGCCGAAGGTCACATCCCGCCCAGTCTGATTGGCGACGCGCTCGATGCGGCCCTGAGGGTCATAGTCAAGGTCCAGGTAGCGCTGCCCGGTCTCGTCGGTCACGCGGTCGAGGCGATTGCTGCCGTCGTAGCTGTAGGTCCAGGAGTGACCCTGCGGGTCAGCCCAGGTGAGGAGCCTGCCGAACTCGTTAAAGATGTACGTGGCTTGTCTCGGATCGATGATCGTGTACGTGATGGGTGGGCCATCATCGCGGTTCAGAGATGCCAGCAGCCCGGGGGCCGGCGTGTAGGTGCCGTCTCCGTTATCCGTGAATTCGTATTGATTCGCAGAGTGTGCCTTGAAGAGCACATTCCCGGGCTGACCGCCAGGATCGCCGGGGAAGATGAGGCGAGTGTCGTGGTTGTGGGCCCAGCCGAAGCCGAGGAGCTGGGTGTACTTGGCTGTGGCCAGCGAGGAATACGAGCGCTGGAAAACGAGAGGGCCGGCGGAGGTCGGGATGGAGATGTCGCTGACGGAGTAGTCGAAGCCGCCGGTCACGGTGTTGATCGGGTCGCCGCAGCCTCCCTGGGCGCAGGCGTAGGTTGAGAGCGAGTCTGCCCTGGGGTCGGCGATCCCCGATTTCGGCGCGGTGCGAGACAGTACCGCCGCATCCGCAATGCCTTCAAGGGGCACCGGCCCGACTGTGAGTCCGCGCACAGTGTACAGACCTCCGGACTCTTCAGTCCAAGCGATCAAGAGATCGGTAGGCGATGCGCCGCCGGAAATCAGTCGTGGCCCCTGCCAGCAGTTCGTGTGCTCCTGAAGTTGGATGGGGCTGCAAGATATGGGGCCTGGCATGGCGGCAATCTGGATCTCATCGCCTATGAGGCTCCCGTCAACAGAAATACGCTGTGCTTCCCATTGCCAGCCAACAAGGAAGAACCCTCCTCCCAGGTCGGCCGCCAGACGATTGTTGGGTTGTGTAGGATCGGTGACCGTAATCTCGAAAGCGGAGGTACTAGGCACGATGCTTCCGTCGGATTGAAGGCGCCGACCCCAGATCCGATACTGGTCGTAGCCATCGGTTCCGCTGGTGTTGAGATCTTCTGCCCAATTGATGTGGTACTCATTCGCCGAGGTGGTGTGCGCAAGTCTGACTTTGACGAAGTTGAGATTGGTTTCCGTAACGGCATCTGGAACCAGAGCTGACGGGCCTATCGTGTTCCAGGAGGGCAGATCAAATCTCTGCACGCGAACCTGGCCTGCATCACATTGTGGGAAGGCGACGAGGACTTCGTCGTTCTGAGCGTTGTATGCCATGTCATAAACACGTGCGGGGCCGGCCCATCCAGCAACGGTTGCATCTGGACTGAACCTCGCAATTCCACCCCCGGTACACGTGTCTGTATTGTATGAGAGAGCGAATTCATCTACGGTGGTGACGTAGATGAGGTCCCCGACTCGCTTGTCATTGAGGATATAGCTGGAGCCAATTGGCGTTCCTGTCGAATCCAATGCCCGGATAACAGCCCAAGCCGCGGAGAGGACAACGTCATTGTTCGAATAGATGAGGAGGAATGACTGGCTCATGGCGCTATAGGCCAGTCGAAATGCGGCTGCCCAACCAAGTGCCTCATATACAACGACTCTGGAGCCTATGAGTGTTCCGTCGGCGGCGACAAGTTGAGAGTAAATCCGGTCATAGCACCAGGCGCCATACGTGCAATCCGGAACGCGCGGCTCAGACCATACGAATAGATAGCGGCGGTTGCTGGAATCCCATGCGGCAGCGACATTCCGCAGGAGCGTGGTGCTCTCCGCCACCACGAAGCTTTCGCCATCCATCGCGGCGAGCGCTGTAGGCCCCGCTCCAAAGGTCTTGACGTTGCCCGCCAGCAATTCGCCCGAGCGCTCCACATTGACGTTGATCTGAAGGGGGAATGCCAACCCCGCGTCAGCGGTGAGCGTGACCTTGCCCTCGGACTCCGTTAGTTTCCCCCGCATCTCGCCGCTCTCGGCAGAAAAGGCAAAACCGGAATCCGAGGCCGGAGCGAGCCCAGGCGGCAGCAGAATGACAAGTTCCTCTTCCCCCGAGAAGATCGCTCCCCATCCGAGGATTTCCCAGGAGAGCTCCGCCTGCTCACCCAGCCCGAGGATCTCTGGCGTGAGGTCGAATGGAATCCCAACGATAGGTGGCTCTAATTCCCCCTCGAGTGCAGGAGTAGGCACGGGCGTTTCGGTCAATGTTGCGGCCGGGGTCTCGGTAGCGGTTTCGGAAGGGGTGGCCGAGGCAGCAGCGGGGGTTTCTGGTGTCGCCGTAACGGTTTCGGTTGATGTGGGCGTTTCAGAATCGGCAGGAGGCAGAGTGTCAGTCGCCGAAGGGCTTTGTGTATCGGTTGCCGTCGCCGATGGCGGAGTAGGTGTAGGCGTCTCTTCTACTGCCGCGCTAGCCGTGGCTGAAGGCGTTGCAGTTTCCTCCAGCTGGGCTCCAATCTCCTGGAGCGGGACCAGGCTCGGCGCCGCCAGAGAAAAAACGACCAGGGCATGGGCAGCCCTGGTGAGTACCTTTCCTTGCTTTAGTTGACCGACAGGTCGATGACTTCGGCTCTGGGATGCCCTGGTCAGGTGCGACATGCTCGCCCCCTGGCTGCCGCGTCGGTTTCGGGCCTCACCACCACCGCGGTCGGCCTTGTGTCTTTCCTATCGAGGACATACTAGCACGGGTTGTGCGAATCTGTTCCATCCAATTCTCCGAGCGCTCGGAGCCTAGCATGAGTCCAGGCGAGTGAGCCCGGTGGCGGCCTCCAAGAACATGCCAGGGTATAGAATCGCCGTGATGGGTCTCCAGGGTCCCCCACGAAACGCGAACTGCGCTGGCTGCGACGCGAGACCGAAGGGCTGGACTTCAACCTCTACCGGGTCACTGCCCACATCGCCAAGCTGAGCAAAACCCATTTGAGCGTGGTTGACATGCGCCGCGAGCTCTGGGCTGAGGCATTCCTCCGGAGCGAAGAGGTAGATTTCCCGATGATCGCGGCACCCGCCATAAGAGAGGATCTCTGGATCACCACTGACCCTTTGGGGTGCACGTGCTGGCAAATCGAGATGGTTCCGTCCCTGAGCCGTAACCGCTTGGGTGATCCGGGCCTCGCTGGCCGAGCATAGAGCACTGCCCAGCAAGAGATCCGGGCGATGGATCTCAGGGCAACTGGAATGCCGCATTCAAACCGCTCAGGAAGTCTCTTGGTGCAACGACCGGAACACCGTATCCTTTCAGGCATCCAAAGTGGTCCGCATTGCCCGTGATCAGTGCTTCCGCGCGGCAGGCAACGGCCACTTCTATGAATGGCAAGTCCGTTGGATCAGGAAGAGGATTGGGCCGAAGAGTTCCCGCTATGACGCGCATCCCGGCCATTTCCAGATAGTCCAGGAGTGCGTCGATCTGCGCAATGTGGAAACCGAATCTGGGTCTACTCAGGACTTCGAGGTACTCATCGAGAACTCGATCATCAAAGGCCACCTGGAGCGCGTCGGTGAGAATGAGGTCGACGATGCGCCCAGGTGGCCCATGCGGACTGATCAGGCCAGAAACAAGGATGATGGTGTCTACGACGACAGCCACTTACTCGCCCCCTAGCGAGATGCACGGACCGCATCCACCTCCGACTGGATTTCATCGGCCGACAGCCGATCCAATCCTCTCGCCCTCGCGGCCGACCGCATCTCGGTGACAGCTTGCAGGGCACGGATCTGGGACATGAGCTTGACCACAGTCTCTAGGGATTGAGTAGTAACATCAAACATGATCGCCAACGGTTGGCGATTCTTGTTGAGAATGACTACTCGCTCCTCGATCAGTATTCGCTCAACCTTGCCCGGCTCATTACGTAGATCACGCAGTGACAAGGCCACCATAGCTGCCTCCTTGCCATGATCATCAGTCCGATTGCGTAGCCATTCCGTA